>OBYB01000150.1_pt1 | contig 68751 bp, 58 predicted proteins | sample 1538181 | NCBI WGS metagenome assembly OBYB01 (sample SAMEA2580157, study PRJEB22360) | human gut metagenome | biome: human gut; feature: human-associated habitat; material: faeces | place: Denmark | collected 2008/2010 | reverse complement strand
TATAAAAAATGAAGACCAGTAAATCCTTATTCAAACGCATACGGCTCGCCTTTTGGGCGAGCCGTAATTCTATTCGGACAAAAGTTTTATTTCAAAGAATCAGTTCCCGAAAATTCCGGTAACTCTGCTAAAGAATCCTCCGGCAAGACGTCGTCATAACCATACCCCATTTGCGTCATATTCTCCTTGGCCGCCTTGATGTAATTTTTCACATATACATCATTCTTAAAATAAGGGGTGGCCTTGGCCATGATCTCTTCTATTTGAGGGGTCATCACCGGATAAGGATAACTGCTTGTCAGAATCATAAAAACGCCTGCTCCCAAGACATTATCGAAATTGGACGTAATGAAATTGGTAATCAAACGGTCGTTCTGCAATGCCAGACGGTTGGCTTCGTCATTCAAACGCACCATAATGACATCCTCATCCACCCCATCCATAATCATTTGGCTTTCCTTATGCGGCAATTCTGCTATCTGATTGTCCAACCGCGTCTTGCGACGGATAAAACTATATAAGGTATCGTTCAGAGCGCTTCCTGTCACGTATTGACGTGCCGTACTGATATGTATGGACAGTTCTTCCGGCCCCAAGACAAACGGCATCAGGCATTCATCATCTATAAAAAGGCTCACCATCATGACGGAATCCAGTGCACCGATAAAATTAAACTTCCCATGCACCACATCGCTGGAGTCAATATCCACCAGATCATCATCCTTATAGGCTTTCAAATACAGTTTTTTCCCATCCATGGTCTGTATCGTAGAGTTTCCTTCCACCATGTATTCTGTCTGGTGGCAAGAAGCCAACACCATAAGGCTCACCAATATCCATAAAAATTTTTTCATTCTTCTTATATTATTCCGGACTTATAGGGGTACAAAGATAAGCGCTTATCACCAGAGGATAAAGCGTTTTATCACTATTTAAGCTTGTCTTTTCCGTTTTAAAACTTATTGTTGTTTTTTCGTGACTCTTCCTTCTCCAATTCGGCCGGAATACGAAAAGCGGTGTACAATTCCAGCACGCAAGCGACTGCCAGGCATACCACCCATTCCTGTCCGCGGGCAAAACCGAAATCAAAAATACGCATAGCCATAAAAAAGGCTGTACAAACCAACAAAAGCGCACCGATGACTTGTTGTCCCCGCAACCGGCGGATAACAAAATTATCCCCTTCGTACCCGGCACGCAACTGCATAGCAGCAAAAGCGCAAGCCCCTACCGTATAAAGATAAAAGGCATAAAGCCAACCGGTAAAAAAAGTGGCTGCCCCAATCAACAACAGCACAGCTCCGGTTATGAATACTATATTTTGAATCTTATTCAGTCTCTTCATCCGTAGTTTTTTCTTGTATGACAAAAATATCTTCGTCGTCTGTCTTCATGTAATATCGCTCACGTGCAATCTCGATTAACACGTCGGGGTCGGTGTTCATTTCCTCCAAATAACGCGTGTCATGCTCGTACATCTCCGTGTACTTCCGGATTTCAGAGCGCAATTCTGCCAACTCAGCCTTATGACGATAGCGGCTCCACAAACTGTTTTCGTCTACCACTCCCATCAACAAGACGAAAAGCCCGATGACAAAACCATATTTATGCCGGCGAAAGACATTCCAGAAAGTATGAAGCTTACCCATAACTTGACTTGTTTATAGGGGCAAAGATACGACAAAATCAACGAAAACGGAGGCTACACCCGTTTTTTTTGCTAAATTTGCTTTGCGAATAACTAATTCATCAATCCATCATGGGAGAATACATCGTATCGGCACGAAAATACCGCCCTTCGGCATTCGATGCCGTGGTGGGGCAGGAGGCGCTCACCACGACTCTGAAAAACGCCATTGCAGCCGGTAAACTGGCACATGCTTACCTGTTCTGCGGACCACGCGGAGTGGGAAAAACGACTTGTGCCCGCATTTTTGCCAAAACCATCAACTGCCTGCACCCGTCCGACAACGGGGAGGCTTGCGATGAATGCGAATCATGCAAGGCTTTCAACGAACAGCGTTCGCTCAACATTCATGAACTGGACGCAGCCTCAAACAACTCGGTGGAGGAAATACGTGCCTTAATAGAAAAGGTGCGCATACCGCCGCAGGTGGGACGCTATAAGGTGTTCATCATCGACGAGGTGCACATGTTGTCCACGGCTGCATTCAATGCCTTCCTCAAGACGCTGGAAGAGCCGCCTTCGTATGTCATCTTTATCCTGGCCACAACGGAAAAGCATAAAATCCTGCCTACCATATTGAGCCGTTGCCAAGTGTACGATTTCAACCGCATGAGCGTACAGACCATCGTCAACCACCTGAAGTTCGTGGCAGACAAAGAGGGATATGCATACGAGCCGGAGGCACTGAACATCATTGCCCAAAAGGCAGACGGCGGCATGCGTGACGCACTTTCCATTTTCGACCAGACGGTAAGCTTCACGGGAGGAAACCTGACGTATAAAAAGGTTATAGAAAACCTGAACGTACTGGACTATGAATACTACTTCCGCCTGACGGACCATTTCCTGAAAAACGAGGCAGCGCAGTGCATGCTGGTCTTCAACGAGATTTTAGAGAAAGGGTTTGAAGGCAGCCATTTCATTACCGGATTGGCCGCACACCTGCGCGACCTGTTGGTCAGCCGCGACGCAATGACCCTCCCGTTACTGGAAGTAAGCGACAGCATCAGGGCACGTTATCAGGAACAGTCGCAACGGTGCACGCCCAAATTCCTATACCGTGCCATCAAGTTGTGCAGCGACTGCGACTTGAATTACCGAGCCAGTAAGAACAAACGGCTGTTGGTGGAAATCACCTTGATACAACTGTCGCAACTGACCTTGGAAGATGACAGCGTCGGCTCGGGGCGTAGCCCTGAGAATACATTAAAACCCCTATTCGACCAACCTGCCGGGACGGTACAACAGACTGCCGCTCCGGTCAATCCGCAGAAGCCTCAGGCTCCCGTGGAAAAGGTTGCCTCCGCCGTTCAGGACAGAACGGCACCGTATGAAACGCGCAAATCCCCGCTTCCGGACACTGAAACCACGGAACGCAGGCTTCCCAAAGTCAAACTCGGCTCTTTCGGCCCATCCATCAGCCGACTTAAACAAGGAATAGGAAATCCGGCCGAGACTTCCCAACCGGCTGCAACTCCGGCTACGACAACCGTAGCCTCACAGACACCGAAAGAAGAAGAAAATTATCCTGTCACGGAAGATAACATCCGTTTCTGTTGGCATGAGTTCATCAACCTCCTGCCACAAGAAGAAACCGCCATCGCACAACGGATGAAAGTCATCCAACCCAAGCTACAGAAAGATGCCACGTTTGAAGTATTGGTGGACAACGAACAGGTGAAATTCTACATGGAACAAATCGCCCGGCGTATAGAAACCCACATGCGCAAGCAGCTCCATAACCGGAACATCACCATGACCGTACGTGTGGCCGAACCGTCAGAGGTCACCCGCATCACCAGCAAACCCCAACAATACCAAGCGATGAGCAAACGGAATCCGGCCTTGCAAAAACTAAAAGAAACGTTCGGACTGGAATTGGCCTAAGCCTGAAAACAAAGAGGGACACCGTTGCAAAAACGTGTCCCTTCTGTCATATCGTATATCCCGACTGCCTACCGGCCTTGTGCCGTAATGACCTCATTCAAGACATCCGTGTTTCTGGAAAAACTATCGGACGGCCTTATTTCAAGCTAAAACAATAAGCCCATTTCACACCAAAATGCTGATCAAAACCCAATAGTTTGTGGTCGCCGAAATGAGTGCGGAACACGTCTTCATTAAACAATGGCTGTAAGTCCTTGGAATAGAAGAACGAGACTTCAAAATGCCGCCCGTTTATGCCCATTTCGCCAAAAGCCGAAGTATTGGTCACATGCAACAAGTCATCAGGAAACTTCTCATTACTACTGTTATTGGCGTTGCTCAGGCCATAATTGAAGTTATAGGAAGCACCGCCTGCCAAGTAACATTTTATCTCATCATTGCCAAACAGGTTTATTTTCAACCGTGCCTGCAAAGGAGTCTGCCAATAACTCAGCTCATAGGCTTCGCTATCGTCCAAATGGCCGCCTTTATGATAATACGCCCCCAACGAGACGGTAAAATTCACAGGAAAGTCCCAACTTCCCAACGTAAAGTCCACCCGGGGGCCACCATAGAAGACACCGCCGTTTCCGCCTCCCAAGTCAAAGGCACTGAGTCCCATTCTGACAAACTCATCGTAATCTTTACCGAAGAGACGGTTATGCCGGTCCAACCTCTTTTGTACCTCGGCACGCCGAATCGGATTCAGGTTTCCATAAACATCTATATAACGTCGGCAATCATCCCGGCCAGAAAAATGATATTTTTTATTCTCCATACACTCATGGTAAAGCACGTCTTCATCCAAACGGGTATAAAGCCGCCCGGTTTCTGTCCCGAACGAACCAAGCGCGACTGCCTTTTCCAGTGTTTTCCGGGCTGCATAATACCTCTTTTCCCCTATTTGTTCCTGCGCGTCCTTTAACAGGCCGTCCTGTAGCAGGCAAACCATGGCAGCCTTTGCCTCCTCCGCATGCAAGACATGCCCTTTCAAATATCCTTCGTATCCCTCCAACGTGTTCAGAGCCTTAACCTGTGCCCAAATCCCTTCCTCTTCCAGATTCACCAACGCCATATTGGCATCCGCCTCATACAACTTCCACTTTGATGTTTCCAAATAAGACCGGTAAGCCTCTTCCGTCCCTACGGAACAGGCTTTGGTGTACGCTTCCTTGTCGTCAATCTTTTCCAGCATATCACGCGCGTCACCAGCATTTTTATTATCCGTATATTGTGCCAAATAACGTTCATACTTGCCGCGTTCCCAAGAATCCTTAATGCTGTTCCAATATTGTCCGGCTTCCTTTTCCTTGGCCAGTGCGGCCTTCCCGGCCTTGCAACGTGCCAATCCGTCAGACACGTTCGGGTCGCGCGGATTCAGCCCTTTCAATTTCAAAAAAGCACTCTCTGCCACGTCGTAACGCCCGCCCCGGAGCGCGTTCCGCGCCGTAGACAGATAAGAACTGCAACTGTTGGCCTTGGCAATCTTCTGTCTGGCCTGGCTTGCTAATGATTTGTCCACCACTGCCGCCGCTTCCCATTGTGTAACGGCTTCCTCGTAATCTCCCCTGTTAAAAGCCGATTGCCCACGCGACATCCTGTCTTGGGCCATGACAGTTGCCACGCAAAGGCATAAGCCTATACATGCTGTAAATATCCTTTTCATCATTCTGCTTGATTTAATATTTTCTCCTACCTTTTTGCTGGCGTTCCCTCATCCTTTGATACCTTTGGGCGGCCTCGTCTTCGGGAAAAATCTCCAGCATCCTGTCTAAACGTTGCCCGCTATCGTCATTGAACCTGTTCCGATCCGCTTTCAAGATTGTCCGCAACTCATCCAACAACATGCCGAACTCCGCACGCATCACCGATTGGACGTAAGCCTCTTTGCCGTTCACTTCTTCCGCGCGTCCGCTGTCGATTTGCAACGCCTTGCGGTATTCGGCCACCGCCCGCCCGTAATCCTTTTCAGCCAACCAACGGTCACCTACGGCCATCTGCTCATCAAACTTCGTATCCATCCGAGCCATATCGAAATAACGCACCCCTAAAACAACCGCCAACACTACGGCCGCCATTCCAAGAACCACCTTAATCCGATGCCTCATCCGTTTACGGAAACGTTCCGCACGCTCCCGGCGCGCACGTTCTTTCGCCTCGCGCTCCTCCGCCCTTCGCCTCTCGTCCTCCTTTTTCCGGATATCCAAATCTATTTGGCGGCAAAGTTCCTCCAACCGTAAATATGTGCTTCTCGTTCTCAGACTCTGGCGGAATTCCCCCATCTTCCCGTTCTTCACATACTTGTCCGCCAATCCGGCAAACCGTTGTATCTCACCAGCCAATATTGCGTCCTTCGCACTTATCTGATTGGCAAAAAGCATCAGTGAGCGAAGGTTTGCGGATGGATTATCTCTCCTCACTTCGGCGACATAGAACAAAACGCAAAGGAAATCGAACACGGCCTTTTCATATCCACGAACTTTTGTCCAAAGCCCATTGGCCAAAACATCCCATCTGGCCGCATCCTCCTCTGTTATTCTTCTGGCGTTGCCGCCACCGGAAGGCCGTGCCCTTTCATCCCTGGCTATTTCCAACAAATCGGAAGCAAGTTTCAATCTTCTGGCCACCGCTTCAAAATCCCCATTGCCGTAAAGGGTTTCGCACAAGGACAAGAAGAGGTTCAGTGCCCCCGAAAGCTTAGGGTCTTTGTTAGCTATTCCCCTTGCAAAAGGTTTGAGCTGCATGATACGCTCGTCCAACTCTTTTTTCTTGAACGAACCACCAAAAGCCATCTGTTCCACTTCTGAAAAATAGCCATCTTGTTCAGCGAATTGAGGGTCAGAGATGTACTTACGTACCTCCAACCTGCTTTTTTCCCACGCCTTGACCTTATTCTCAAATACAAGGGATGCCATCTTCCATCAACCTTTTGCTATACCTTTGGTATTGATTTCAAAGTCAGCGGAACGGCCTTGTATCTCGGCGTGGACCTTGATGATACCGTCCTTGCCTCGTTCCACCACATATTTTAACGGCGTGCCTTTCGGCACAGGCCGCCCCCACTCAATGTCTCCCTCTTGCAGAAGCTGCGCCATGTAAAGTTCACATACATCCTCGTTTACGCGGCTCTCATAAAAGGCTATATGGACACTCGTCTGTCCGTCCGCCCGGGTACAAAACTCGTCGAAAGACTTATTCACACACAAGTCATCGTTCATCAGTATCAAATTACAAACCATCTCCTTGCCACCCACGTATGCCGCTACGCCGTAAGAAGCCGACCCTTTGTCATTTCCCAACTGGATGCCGACTTCCGTGTACCCTTTTTCTTCTTGTGCAGCGTACAGCGCCGCGCCTTTTGCCACAGCCAAATCCGGTTCAAAGACTCGGGGGGTAACGCCGAATTTCTTTTCTACAAAGCTCTTCACCATAGGCATGCGCGAAGAACCGCCCACAAGCAACACGTCGTCAATCTTAGGATTACCGGCCATCTCCATTGCCACGTCTATGATTTGGTCGGTCATGCCCATCAGTTCCGCTGTCAGATCCTCAAATTCCTCACGGGTGATTTCAGTGTTATGCACGCCCTTGTAATTATAGCGCAGGGTTGTCTTCTCCTTGGTCGTCAATATCTTTTTTGCGTCCTCGGCCCCAATCACAAGAGATCCATAAGTAGCCATGTCGTTTGCCTTCAAGTCATTGCAGGTCACATTAAAATTTTCCTTCTGCAACACATAATCCGCCAGTTTCTCATCCCAATCCACCCCTCCTAACTGGTGGTTCCCGTTCGTGGCCAACGTATCCATCACGCCGTTCCGTATTTTCATGATGCTCACGTCGAATGTGCCGCCCCCCAAGTCATACACCAGGATCGTACGGTTCTGCTTATTCTTGATGCCAAAGGAAAGAGCGGCAGCCGTCGGCTCATTAATCAGCGAGATCACCTCAAGTCCAGCGCGTTTCCCGGCTTCCATCGTACGGGTGCGTTCCGCATTGCCAAAATAGGCCGGCACCGTGATGACCACTTTGTTGATAGGATCTTTGCCCTCTTCGTCCTGTCGTTTTTGGTTGGCATCGCCTACCAGCTTCTTGAGAATCTCGGCGGAAACGTCTATCGGGTTGATGTTTATGTTACCTATTCTACGCCGGTAGTCATCATTAGACATCTCACGCTTGATAAACGAGACCGTACGTTCGGGATCATTGGCCATGTTAGCCTTGGCGGCAGTTCCCACATAAGGCGTACCGTCTTCGTCATAAGCCACGACAGAAGGTGTGGTCAGTTGTCCTTCCATGTTCGTGACAACGGTCACCGAATCATCCTCGTCAATGATAGCAATACAAGAATTGGTCGTCCCTAAATCTATTCCATAAAACTCTTCCATGATATGTGTTTTTTATATTTCTTTTTTGATATATTTAAAGCATTCCACTTGTTCGCGGCGGAATATCATGCGGTATTCTTTCAACGGATGCTCCTCGCCGTTGGCCTTGGCTTTCAAAACATAAGGCAATGTCCATACGTAACCAGGATTTATCGTACGACGCACTTTCTTGTCAAGCGCGGGGTCGTCCGTGGGATAGTCGAAAGCTTGTTGGGTATGCGGGTCGAAACGCATGTCCCCTTCGTTGCGGCGGAACACGTCTACCGAGAAGTCCCGCAGAATAAAATCGATGCTGTCTGTCAGTTGCTTGAATTGTTCCAGCAAATAAGCGGCGGAAGCCTCGGCCCCGGCAGGATTCTCGTCCACCACCTTGCGCATCATGTCGCCCAGATGAATGAACTGTTTCAAGAACGGCGCGGTGGCCTTTAAGCGCGAATCTTCCTGAAATCCCTGTAAATCGGCCTCTTTCCGCATCAACTTATCTTCCACCTTGTCAAGGACGTGCACCAAATCACGATTCTCCTGGTCAATCTTGGCCGACAATTTCTCCAACACTAAATTCATCCCCTCGCGTATTTCTTTTTTCAAGTCCTCCATGCCCTGGACCGGAATCGTATTGTCCCCCTTGTGCAAATCCGCCAGTTTTTGTTCTTCTTCGCGTACAGCCACAAGGATCGCGCCGCGTCTTTTGGTCATTTCATCCAGTTCGATCCGCAAAGCCGCCAGTTCTTCTTTCTTGGTTTCTGACGCGCGCACGGTTTCTGCCAGCTCTTCTTTGGCTTCCTTCAAGCGTGCCAGTTCTTCCTCCCTCACGGGCGGGCACGGCACACCGGAAGCCGACAACCATTCCGCCGTCCAACATCCTTTTTCTTGTAAATTTGCTTGCAGAGCCTTTAACAAGGCGGTCTTTTCGTCATCGGACATCTTGTTCACGTCCGTTTTACCGCCAAACGATATTCTCATAAACTCAAACCATCCAACCGACTCCCCAAGTTGGCATTCGTCACACATTCAAATCCGGCCATACGCGAAAAGCGTGGGTGCCTGTTTCTTGCTTACCCCACGACTCAGGCCTTCGCATTGCCCATTCCAAAAGGATAAGCAACGCAGTTAGCCCACGCCAGTACATATATATTACTTCCCTCTACCCACGGCAGAGTGAGATATAAACGTACCACGCAGACGCCCTCGTTGCATTATCTTCTTTTGGAATTTCAAAGTTGCGAAGTTTGAGCCGTAGAAGATAAACGCTGAAAAACGTCTTCTCTATATATAGCCGTCCCACCAACCCATCGGGCTAACTGAGACGGCACAAAGATATACATTTTTTATGTATAATTAAACCCTGAATCTGTTTTTAACACTATTTATTTTCAGGGTTCCTCCGTCCGCTTATTTCAAATCATGATTCATCATGCGGAACTCCGCCATCTGCTCGAACTTCGTACCTTTGCGGCCGTAGTTGGCATACGGATAGATGGAAATCCCGCCACGCGGAGTAAAGATACCGGTGACTTCGATGTATTTCGGATCCATCAGACGAATGAGGTCCTTCATGATTTTGTTCACGCAATCTTCATGGAAGTCGCCATGGTTGCGGAAGCTGAACAAATATAGTTTCAGACTCTTGCTTTCCACCATGCGGCGGTCGGGAATATAACTGATACGGATTTCGGCAAAATCGGGTTGCCCCGTAATGGGACACAAACTCGTGAATTCCGGACAGTTGAAACGTACCCAATAATCATTGTCGGGATGCTTGTTTTCAAAAGCTTCCAGCACCTCAGGAGCATAATCCTGGCGATACTCCGTCTTTTTACCCAACGACTGCAATCCTTCTTTTTCTCTTTCGCTGCTCATGGTTCTATATTTTCCTCTACATGTGACTTACATTCTTTCTCTGCCAAATACTTATGCAGGCCCTCATTCCGCAATTTACAGGCCGGACAATGGCCGCAACCGTCGCCCTGCACACCGTTGTAGCAGGTCAGCGTGTCGTGGCGCACCAAGTCGAGCACGCCCAGTTCGTCGGCCAAAGCCCACGTCTGGCATTTGTCGATCCACATCAACGGCGTATGCAAGACGAATTGCTCGTCCATGGCCAGGTTCAAGGTCACATTCAGACTCTTGATAAACGCGTCCCGACAATCAGGATAACCGCTGAAGTCCGTCTGCGACACCCCGGTCACAATATGGTTGATGCCCCGTTCACGGGCATACACGGCAGCAATGCTGATGAAGAACAAGTTACGCCCGGGAACGAACGTATTCGGACAATGCCCCTCGGGCTTCTCCTCATCCATCTGCATGGTGGCGTCGGTCAACGAGTTCCTCCCCAATGAACCGACGAAAGAAACATCCATACAGTCCCAGTCCACATCGGCCCGTGAAGCTATGGCCTTGGCCAACTCTACCTCCTTCACATGCTTCTGCCCGTACACAAAACTCAAGGCCACGACTTTCTTGAAATGCTTTTTGGCCCAAAACAAACAGGTGGTGGAATCCTGACCGCCACTGAACACCACCAAGGCGGTTTCCTTATTCATGGTCATAATTGAGACACCTTTAATATATTATAAGAAATATTTTTGTCATACACATCTACGCCTTCCACACGTTTCACCCAGCGAACCACACGAATCGTGACGGGAAGTATGACGACCTCATAAAGCGTCTTCAGCAAAATCTGCCAGAACATCATGAGCAACAGATTATCCCAAGGCACAAGGCCGCCCAAAGCTATCGGAAAGAAGATCAGGGAATCGGCTGTTTCTCCTGCCACAGAAGACAAGACGGCGCGCAACGAAAAGCGACGCCCACCGGAAGCCACCTTCATCACGCTCATCACATAGGCATTGAGGAAAGAGCCGGAAAGGAAAGCCAAAAACGAAGCTGCCGCCACGCGGGGAGCCAGACCGAACAGATTGTGAAAGCCTTCCTCGTTGTTCCAATACGGCGCACCGGGAATAAGGTCGGCCACATAACCGAAGAAGACAAACAGGAAGTTCATCAGGAAACCCGTCCATATCAAGAATTTGGCTTTGTTGAACCCCCAAACCTCGACGATACAGTCGTTCACGATATAAGAAATGGGAAAGACCAAAATCCCGGCCGTAATATTAAACGGACCGAACATGATTTGCTTCGTGGCCAAAAGATTGGCCGAAATGAGACACACACAAAACAGTATCCCCATCAACATGAAGGATACACTGACTGTTTTTTCTTTCATATAATCTTGTTTTTTAAGAGGTTACCAAGCACTCATCGCGCATTCCTTCCGGAAACGCGGGGACAAAGATACGATAAAGACAGGAGACAGCAAAAAGATTGCATAAAAAAAGTTTTTCCCTGCACGGGAGCGAAAAGATTTCGTACCTTTACATTCAAATATCAATGATAAAAATATGAAAATGAAAAAACAAATCATGTGCCTGTCACTGGCAGCATGTTGCGGTGTGGCTTTCGCACAAACGGATTACAAGGTGACATTCACCACAGACCGGACCGACATCACTACAATCTATCTTTACTCGGAAGAGGACGGCACCGTATTGGACAGTGCTTCGTGCCACAACGGCAAAGCCGTGATGGACGGACAGACCAGATTGCCCCAAATAGCCGTCGTTGCCCAAGACAAAAAGTCCAAAAGCCCAATCTCTTCGTTCATACTGGACAGCACGCCCACTACAATAAACCAGACGAAAACGGGAATTGAAGTGAAAGGTTCGCCTCTCAACCAAAAATATGCAGAGGTAAAAAAGAGCGTAAATGTCCACAATGAAAAAATGAGGGCGCTACAGGAAGAAGCAAAAGCCATCGCACAAAAAAACAACGGCAAAATACCAGATGAACAGTTGAAACGCCTGCAAGACGAGTTCGACAAAGCCCTGCACAGTCAGACCGAAGCCATTCGGACAGCCCTTCAGGAAAATAAGGATAACCTGATTCCGGCTTCCATGATTGCATTCTACAGCGAGAATATCGGCATGGACAAGGTTGAAGAATACCTGAAAGAATATGCTTATAAAGACAACGGCATACTGAAGAATGTAAACAATTACATTCAAGCTTTGAAGCGTAAGGCTGTAGGGGCCATGTTCACGGATTTCACGATGAACGACATGCAGGGCACGCCCAGAAAACTATCCGACTACGTAGGTAAAGGAAACTATGTCTTGGTAGACTTTTGGGCCAGTTGGTGCGGCCCTTGCCGTGCGGAAATGCCGAACGTAAAGAAAGCCTACGAACAATTCCACCCGAAAGGGTTTGAAATCGTAGGCATCTCGTTCGACGCACAAAAGGACGCATGGCAAAAGGCGACTACCCAATTAGGCATCACATGGCCTCAAATGTCGGATCTGAAAGCCTGGAACTGCGAAGCCGGTGCCATTTACGGTATACGGAGCATCCCGGCCACCATACTTTTCGGTCCTGACGGTAAAATCGTGGCTACGGACCTGCGCGGAGAAGAACTCCAGAAAAAGTTGGAAGAAATTTACCCGTAAGCCACAGGCAGAACGGTTCTCCGTTCCCATTCACAAAAGATGGCATCTCCGGATATCCCGAAGATGCCATCTTTCGCTTTATTATCTTACTAAATTCAAAACTGCGCGCCCACTTAGAAACTGAAATCTATTCCCAGACCAAAAACCTTATTGGTACGGGTGAAAGAGTCGCTGCCCTTCAACATACCGGAAGCAACCAAAGCGTCGGCCGTAGCCTGTCCGGCCGCCGTGGCCACCGTCGCGCTGATGCCGTTGTAATCGTTCGTAGCGCGGTTGTAGTCTTTATAGAAAGTATGGAAATAAGCCACATTCACCTTGATGCGTTTCGTAGCCTGTATCCCCAAGCCCACACCTAAGGAGTTGGAGCTTACGTTGAAACTCATATCTTTCATGTACTCGTCCGTCAGGCCGAAATAGGTGTTCTGCCATCCGGCACTGGCCTGCACACGGTCGGTGATGTCGTATTCCACACCGGCCAGAAATTCCCTCGAACCGCTCTTCAGCAATTTTTGCGAACCACCTTCCTGCGAAGCTTGTTTGTCGAAGTAATGATGATACCCTGCCATGATACGCAACGAAGGGAGGATTTCGTATTGCGCACCAAGGGTCAACAGTGCCGGGATGTCTTCTTTCACAGTCCGTCCGTCGCGGAACTTATCCAACATGGCCAAGCGTTCAGCCGACTCACTGTTGGCCGCACGGTTGTCCAAACGGATTTTCGTCTTAAACTCATACTTGGCTCCGAAGTTGAACTTGCCTATTTTATAGTCCAAGCCGATAATGGGGGTAAAGCCCCACCCCGTCTGGTCGCAGTTGAGTGTCACGTCTTCCGTAGCTACAGCCAAAGTACCCATTTGTTTGGCAGCCGCACCTGCCTTTTGGGCCAATTCGGCATACTGTTGCGCCAAATCCTGATTTCCGGCAGCGGCAGCCTGTTCGGCAGCAGCCGTCAACTGTCCGGCCTGCTCTAAATAAGAAGCCATTTGTCCGGCAAACAAAGCCGAAGCCCCCACCATCTCTCCGCCTACAGGATTGTTCACCGAGATATTTTTCACATAACCGTAGTAGTTCGTGGTGGCATACACCAGCCGTCCGCCGACAAAAGCCGACAGATTGTCGGTGATTTTATAGGCCGCACCGATTTGGAAACCGTAATAATACTGGCGGCCACGCATATAACTGTCGAGAGAATAGCTGTTGATGCCCATCTCGCTCCCCAACAACGGCAGCAACGCCGCCTGGCTCTCGAACGAGCCTAAACCATCTTCAAATGCGCACTTTCCGCCCCCGCCGCCAATGGCGAAGTTGAAAGAATACGACCAACGGCCACGATTGTAAGCCGCCTGTAAAGAAGGAACAACCGGAGCTTTGGCATCTCCTTTAAACAGTTTGGAAGATTCTCCACGATTGCCTGCACCATATGCGAAGGGACCAAACACAGAGGTAATTTCACGCGTCTGGTAAGCACTCTGGAAATTCAGGGACAAATGCAATCCGTCCGGCAAAAAAGCCACACCCGCCGGGTTACTGTACACTCCGTCGATACCGATGGCACCATCTCTCGCGGGATTACGCAGGAATGCCGCATTTTGATTTGTGTTCGTAAGCAATCCTCCGGCAAAAGTTAAACTTGAAACCATCAAGCCAAAGGAAGCTACAAGAGTTTTTTTCTTCATTTCTATGAATTTTGCTAAAAATCAGGTGCAAAATTAACAATTAAAACTTATATTCACAAAGAATTCCTCATTTTATTCTATTTTCAATCGTTACACATACAACAAAACACTTCGTTCCAAAGTACACGTCTCACGACATCTCCTCTCCATTAAACATCCGTGCAAAAATCCTCCTTTGCTTTTCTGAAAAACATACACTTATACACCTGAAATCAATCTCAGGAGAATGAAAAATCAATCGACTGAGAACGAAAAACGAATCTCAGCCAAACGATTTTTCATTCTCCTGAGATTGATTTTCCATTCTACCGAGATACCTCCAGCACTCTCTTGAATTCCATACCAACCTCCTGTATATCAAAGAAATGAATCTCATTCAAGCTAACTTTTTTTCTACCCTTTTCGCTCTACCCTTCCCCATTCCGTTTTTTATACTTATATTTGCTGTCGCCTTTCGCCTTACTTGTTTTGATAAGAATTAAACCTACTTAAAAATGACGGATATGAAAAAAACGCTTTTTTTGTGGCTGGCATTGGGAGCCACCACAACCGCTTTCACCCAATCCCCCGATGGCATCACCGGAGCCTCGGCCGTACAAACGGGACAGACGAAAAACAAAGGAGAATCTATCATCTATAAGGGGAACACCCTACATACGACTGGAAAGATGGTAAAAACAGGACGCAAGGCACCGGACTTCCACCTGACACAGTCTGACCTGCAAGACGTAAAACTCTCTGACTTCAAAGGTAAGAAAGTCATTCTGAACGTATTCCCCAGTTTAGACACCCCCACTTGCGCCGTTTCCGTACGTGAATTCAACGAAAAGGCCTCAGGACTGGAAAACACGGTCGTGCTCTGCATATCCATGGATTTGCCCTTCGCACAATCACGGTTCTGTACCACCGAAGGGCTTACCCGCGTCATACCGCTTTCGGCCTTCCGAAGTCAGGATTTTACCCCAAACTACGGTTTACAGATTGCAGACGGCCCCATGAAAGGCTTGTTGGCTCGCGCCGTGATCGTGGTGGACGAAAAAGGAATCGTGCGGCACACCCAACTGGTCAAAGAGATTTCACAGGAACCGGACTATGAAGCGGCATTGGAAAGCGCCGCAACGGCAACTACGGAGTGAGGACGCAGACGCATACCCGCCTTCTGCCGCAAACTCCAAAAGGAAAAGGCTTATGAAGCAGATTTTATCCGCTGTCATCCCTCTTTCGACGGAAGTTTTTTCGTATCTTTGCCGCTTTAAGAATAATCACAAAAAAACAAACGATATATGTTCGACAATTTGAGTGAAAGACTGGAACGGTCTTTCAAAATCCTGAAAGGTGAAGGCAAAATCACCGAAATCAACGTGGCTGAGACCTTGAAAGACGTGCGCCGCGCATTGCTCGATGCCGACGTGAACTACAAGGTGGCCAAGACTTTTACCGACACGGTAAAGCAAAAGGCATTGGGGCAGAACGTGCTGACTGCCGTGAAACCCAGCCAGTTGATGGTGAAAATCGTACACGACGAACTGGCAACCCTGATGGGAGGCGAAACGGCCGAGCTGAACCTGCAAGGCCATCCGTCCGTCATCCTGATGGCGGGATTGAACGGTGCCGGTAAAACGACCTTGTCCGGAAAACTGGCCCTGATGCTGAAAACAAAGAAACGTAAGAATCCTTTGCTGGCGGCTTGCGACATCTATCGTCCGGCGGCCATCGAACAGTTGAAAGTGCTGGGCGAACAAATCGGTATCCCCGTATATAGCGAACCGGACAACAAGGATGCCGTGCAGATTGCACAGAACGCCGTGAAGGAAGCCAAGGCCAAAGGCTACGACGTGGTCATCGTCGATACGGCCGGACGTCTGGCGGTGGACGAACAGATGATGCAGGAAATCGCTGCCATCAAACAGGGCATCAACCCCGATGAGACGCTCTTCGTGGTAGATGCCATGACCGGACAGGATGCCGTGAACACAGCCAAGGAATTCAACGACCGTCTGGACTTCGACGGCGTGGTGCTCACCAAATTGGACGGCGACACCCGGGGCGGTGCGGCCTTGTCTATCCGTACGGTGGTGAACAAGCCCATCAAATTCGTCGGCACGGGAGAGAAAATGGAAGCCATCGACCAGTTCCATCCTTCGCGTATGGCCGACCGTATCTTGGGTATGGGAGACATCGTGTCGCTCGTGGAAAAAGCTCAGGAACAATACGACGAGGAAGAAGCACGCCGCCTGCAAAAGAAAATCGCCAAGAACCAGTTCGACTTCAACGATTTCATGTCGCAAATCCAGCAAATCAAGAAGATGGGTAACCTGAAAGACTTGGCCAGCATGATTCCCGGCGTGGGCAAGGCGCTCAAAGACGTGGAAATCGACGACAATGCCTTCAAGGGTATCGAAGCCATCATCCAGAGCATGACTCCGCGTGAACGTACCAATCCGGAAATCCTGAACACCAGCCGCCGCCAACGCATCGCAAAAGGTTCGGGCACCAACATACAGGAAGTGAACCGCCTCATCAAACAGTTCGACCAGACGCGCAAAATGATGAAAATGGTGACGGGCAGCAAAATGGGCAAGATGATGGCCAACATGCCCAAGATTCCGGGTATGCCGGGAATGCCTAAACTGAAATAAAAAACAATCCGCACAATCATGAGTGAAAGGATGAATAAATATTGCGCCGCATTTCTCTTACTGCTTTCCGGTGGAGGAAATGCGGCGCAAGCACAAACCGCCTACAGCGTCTCCGGACGTATCGAGGACCCGTCTATGAAAGGACGGAAGATATATCTGAGCATATATGACCATGACGGCAGGGACATAGACTCCGCCACCGTGCACAACCAAAGTTTCCGCATGGAAGGAGTGGCCGACGCGCCATACTTCGTCCGTTTGGAACCATCCGACAGGAAAAGCTATGCCAATTTCGTCCTCGAAGACTCCGTGGTCATCGACTATCAGGCGCACAAACCTTCCAGTGGCGGCAAGCTCACGCAAAAGTACCTTTCGTTTTTACAAGAAATGGATTCGCTTAGATCCGCCACGGACTCGTGGAGAAAAAACTATAAGGCGCAACATCCCGATGCGACCGAAGCACAGTACACCCAAGACTTTTACAAGAGATATTTCCACTTCTATGAAAAATGGATTAGGCAGGAAAGCACCAACGGAGTGGGCGAATGCGTTTGGCGGGATGCCTACATCCATTTTTACCATACAGGACAAATGGAACTCTTACGGATGCTCCGCGCGTCGCTCAGCCCTTACCTTGCTTCCCTGAAATTCACCCGAACTGCCGTGGACGAGAAACTTGCCAAATGGGAAAGCACGTCACCCGGAAAACCGTTCATCGACATCGAAGGCATTACGGCGGACGGCAATCCGACACGCCTTTCCCAACATATAGGAAAAGGCCGTTTCGTTTTGGTCGATTTCTGGGCCAGTTGGTGCGGGCCATGCCGGAAAGAATCAAAAGAGTTCCTAAAACCGTTATGGGAAAAATACAAGGACGGGAACACGCTGACCATCGTGGGGATAGCCGTCAGAGACGAACTGGAAAAAACGAAAAAAGCCTTGGTGGAGGAAAACTACTCGTGGCCGCAAATCCTTGATGCGGGTACAAGCCCATTGGACCAATACGCCATCACGGGAATCCCCCACATCATGCTGCTCGCACCGGACGGAACCATTCTGGCCCGTAACCTGAGAGGCATGCAAATTGAAAAAACAATCCAAGAACATATCAACAAGAACACGCAATAAAAGGAGGTTAAAAATGACATTGATTGACGGAAAGGCCACCGCCGCACAAATCAAGGCGGAAATTGCCGAAGAGGTAAAACAAATCGTAGAAAGCGGAGGGAAACGCCCGCATTTGGCTGCCATCCTCGTGGGACATGACGGAGGCAGCGAGACTTACGTGCGCAACAAGGTATTGGCTTGCGAAGCCTGCGGTTTTAAATCGACCCTGCTCCGCTTCGAGGATACTATCAGCGAAGAGGAACTTCTGGCCGAAGTGGACAAGCTCAACAAAGACGAGGACGTGGACGGATTCATCGTGCAACTACCCCTCCCCCGCCATATCTCCGAACAGAAAGTCATCGAGGCTATCGACTTCCGCAAGGATGTGGACGGTTTCCATCCCATCAACGTGGGAAGAATGGCCATCGGGCTTCCTTGTTACATCTCAGCCACCCCGAAAGGCATCCTGGAACTGCTCCGGCGTTACCACGTCGAGACGAGCGGCAAGAAATGCGTCATCCTGGGCCGCAGCAACATCGTAGGCAAACCTATGGCACAGCTTATGATGCAAAAGCAGTATGGCGACGCTACGGTGACCGTATGCCACAGCCGGAGCCGCGACTTGAAGAAAGAATGCCGTGAGGCGGACATTATCATAGCCGCTATCGGCCAGCCCGATTTCGTCACGGCCGACATGGTGAAAGAGGGAGCTACGGTCATCGACGTAGGCACGACACGCGTCCCCGATGCCACGAAGAAAAACGGATTCCGCCTCAATGGCGACGTGAAATTCGACGAGGTAGCTCCCAAATGTGCTTACATCACCCCCGTACCAGGCGGGGTCGGCCCGATGACCATCTGCATGCTGATGAAAAATACACTGTCGGCGGGCAAAAAGGAATTCTATCGTTAACAGGGTATTGAACAGACATAAGGTGTACCGCCTGCTTGACGGTACACCTTATTATATATAAGCCTTCGCGGACTTCAAGGCTGTGGCTTAAAAAAAGTTTTAGTAAAAATCCGGCGAAACATTTGCAGTTTCAAATAAAATGCGTACCTTTGCATCGCTTTAGGAAAGAAACATGATACTTTCCATACAAGCACACCAAAATGGTGACTATAGTTCAGTCGGTTAGAGCGTCAGATTGTGGTTCTGAATGTCGTGGGTTCGAATCCCACTAGTCACCCAAAGAAAAAGGATTTCCCGTCGGGAAATCCTTTTTTAATGCCTTTATATCGTACTCCCCGATACAAAAGAACAGACAGATGCTCCCTTGCGAAAACATCCGTCTGTTACGAATCCGAGAAATCAGATGAGGGCTGCCTCAAAAAATATATTGGACACGTAATTGCCCCAAGAATAGGTTTTTCTTGTAAAATTCATTGCAATGTTCTCCTACAAGGACATAACTTCCGTTCAGCTTTACAGCCAAATATTCATTCAAATAGAAGTTGGCTCCCAACGAAACGTCGCTTTCCCGTCCGCCCATGATGCCGGCTCTGCCATCGTTCAAGTTCGTATAATTGAAACGTGCCGTGAGTTCTATCGCCTGTTTACTGCCCGGCCTGCCGGGAATACTGTACAGGTCGTCATACGCAAACCCTCTTCCCCGAACCAGAAAGCCTGCCTGCACATATCCTCCCTGCGGACGGTAAGCCTCCCTTTCCGTACGATTGAGACGGTTCAGAAAGTATTCTCCCTGTACCATGAAACGCGGAGCGGTATAAAGTATCTCAAAAACGCCTTTGAGTTCTGTCCCTAAACGGTCCACGGTGGCTTCCATCAATGGACACGGGAACATGGATGTCACGCCATCATTCGATACTGTTTTTGTCAGCGGTTCCACTGTATTCACCGGTTTGGTACGGAAAGAAAAAGCACCGCCCACATGCAACAGATTCCCTTTCCACCGCTTGCGCCAAACGCCCCGCGAAGTGGAAACCAAAGCGTTAACCTGCCCGTCACCGATTTTATTGATGTCATTATGCGTATACAATCCCGTAGCCCAATATCCAAATGGCAGACTGGAATGATAGGTCAACCCGAGCTTGCGTCCGTCCGTAAAAGCCAATACGGATCCGGCCGACTGATGAAAGCGCATGTCTGCCGTACTGATGAGCATATCCATGGAATAAGGTTCATAAGCATTTCCTAACGAAAGGACACCATGTTTAAAGTGATAGTTCAACAACAAATCCTTGATGGCTACTTTGTTTCCTCCCAAACCAATGTCGGCTTTCATTTCATATTGTCTGTAAGTGGCTTTAAAGCCCACACGGAAATCTTCCAAGCGATAATACCCCTGCACACTTTCCTTGCCATAACTGGACACAGCGGCATCCAGCAATGCCCTCGAACGGAACTTCACGGTCAGAGGTTCGTCCGCCTGTGCCGTCATAAAGCAACTTCCCATGCCCAACCACACGCATGCCATCCATTTTCTCATACGCACCGGTTCAAAATGTTCATGAATTGCGGAAGTGCCTCTTCCACAGGTATTGCCCAACCATAATCCGCCACATTGAAGATCGGAGCCGTACGGTCCGGGTTGACGGCTATCACGCAACGCGCTCCGGTGATGGCCGCCGTATGCTGTATCTGTCCGCTGATACCGATGGCGATATACAAATCCGGAGCTATCGTATGCCCGGTCTGCCCCACTTGCACGGAAGCGTCCACCAACCCGGCTTCCACTGCCGCACGAGACCCGGCTACCGTCGCACCGATACGTTCGGCCCACTCCCGGATTTCATCGGCACATCTCCGCGTTTTCACGCCTCGCCCTATACCTATTATAATAGAACTGTCGTTCAGCGAAGTTCCGCCCACTTCTTCCGCCACAGCCTCCAACACGCGAATACGGCTGTCGGCTCTTCCGGCCTCATAAGCATGATGGACGATTTCCCTCCTCCTCGAAGTATCCTTCTGCCGGGCTTTCATCACCCCGGGACGTACGGAAGCCATTTGCGGCCTACAAACAGGGTTGACAATCGTAGCCATCAGATTTCCTCCGAAAGCCGGGCGTATTTGACGCAACAGTCCGCTGTCCGTATCCATTTCCAACTCCGTACAATCTGCCGTCAATCCGGTGTGCTGTACGGCAGCCAATCGTGCGGACAAACCACGACCGCATGGCGTAGCCCCGATAAGCAGGACCGAAGGATGCTGTTTGCGCACCAAGCCGGCCAACACCTCCGTATAGTTTTCCTCCACAAAATCCGATAGAAGCGGAGACTCCACCACGTGCACGCGGTCTGCACCGACGGCTATCAACTCATCCGCCCATGCAGACACTTCACCGCCTATCAGTACAGCCTCGACCGGTTGGGGACGGCAAGCCGCAAGTGCCACAGCCTTTCCCAAAAGTTCCCGGCTTACCGGTGCCAAAGCGCCGTCCATGACTTCCGCCCACACCCAAATGCCATTGGAATCATCCACAGGCTGTTCCTGCCTTTCGTCTTGACGCTGCATCACCCAAGCTCCAACCGGACAAGCCTGCACACAACCGCCGCACAAACGGCAATTCTCTTCATCCACCTCCGGAAAGTCGCCCATACGGATAGCCCCATAGGCACAACTTTCGGCACATATTCCGCAGGATACACATTGCCCGGCCTGCAATTGAAGTATAAAATCCTTATCTTTATTCATTTTCATCTTGCTTTTTAAAAATTAATTCCGCGTCTCATGCTTTCACGGACGACTACAAAAAACTTTTCCCCGTCGGGAAGCCATTCCACGTCTTTCTTCCGTCGAGGCACCATGGTAGACACTACTTGAGTAGGAGATGCCTGCAATCCGACCTGCGAAGGTTCCAGTCCCAAGTCGCATTCATCCCAATGAAGGATGGTCTGCCGCTGAGCCCACCGCCAACCGGTCAGTGTGGGACAATCCAGTTCCCCCGTCTCCCGGCCAACCGTCACGACACAAGGTAAATCCACCTCCATACGTTGGAGTAAACGACCGGCCTTCTTCCTCACACACATACAAGTATCCGATATGTCCGAAACCTCCATCAAATGCGTCACTTGGGGAATGTCCAACTGTCCGGCTACCTCAGGCCCCACTTGTGCCGTATCGCCATCCACCGCCATTTTCCCGAAAAGCAACAAGTCGTATTCACCCAACTTGCGCACGGCTGCCGCCAGTACCAGGCTCGTACACCACGTATCGCTTCCGGCAAATGCCTTGGAGGACAACAAAACCGCCTTATCCGCCCCTCTTTGCAAAGCCTCCCGGAGCACTTCTTCCGCCGAAGCGGGTCCCATGCTTACTGCCACTATCTCAGCCTCTGTCTGCCTTTTCAATTTTACAGCCAACTGCAAGGCATACAAGTCATCAGGATTTGTCCGGGTCATGGCCGACGAACGCTTCAGCGTCCGGGTTACAGGGTCCATCTCTACCTTTGTAGACAAAGGCACTTGCTTTAAGAATACAATATACCGCTTCATATCTTTCGTTTTTTATCTTCCATATATCCGAACCCTATCCACCTTTTTTATTGGAACGGGCATCCGCACACCTTTTTTGAAACTCAACCGAAAACGGGTCCACTGCCCCGAAACGGTCCGGTGCAAACCCGGCCGGATCCACAAACGGCTCTTCCCGCAAAATCAATTCTGCGGCCAAGCGTCCCATGCCTCCCCCGGCAGCCACGCCTCCTCCGCAGCATCCGGCTACGGCATACAACCCTTCGTATGGACGCACCTGCCCGATAATGAATTTGGCATCCGGCACGTAACATGAGGGCCCGGCCATATAATGCGCGATACCCAATGTTTCTATGTCCGGAAGATAACGCTGTAGCAACGGGGCACACTCGTCAAGCACTTTCCATTCGGCCGCCTTATTGAAATCGAAATCCTCCAGCTTATCCGTCAATGTGTCGGGATTGAAGGCTTGGCATTCACTTTCGCGCAAGCCGATAATCAACGCCCCCACATCCGAACGGGTGAAAGCACGGGCATCGGGAATCACCGTAAAAGGATGGTTTGCCGGAAAACGCCCGGGGTTTGTTCCCGTAATCCAAAAATGACTCCGCACCGGAGTAAAAGGAAGCCCTACCCCTAAAGGACGCATCAACAGGTTGGCCCACGAGCCTGCGGCATTCACGACAACCGGCGCCAGTACTTTTTCCCCGTCCGCCAACTCCACTCCTGTCGTCTTGTCTCCAACAGCCACAATGGCTTTTACTTTCGTATTCGGACGCAATTCCGCCCCGAGACTTCGTGCAGCACGTGCATAACCGGAACATAACAAAGCACAATCTATAAACGCATCCGTAGGCATGTAAAGCGCCTCTTCTACCGCCGAAACCTCCATCCAAGGAAGAAGTTCTTTCAAACGCCTCCGGTCGATACGTTCATTCGGTATTCCGAAACGTACGGCCGCTTCTTCCAATGCTTCGAGTTCTTTCAGCGATGCGTCGGACGAAGAGATGGTCACACTGCCGCACTGCTGCAGTTCGAGCGATTCCCCCAAAAGGTGCTCTATTTCATCAATGCAATCATACGTTTCCTGCACCATTTCCATCAAAGCCGGTTTGGTACGCGCCCGTGTCAACAGGCAGGCTGCACGGGACGAAGACTGCGACGCTATCTCGTTGGCATCCAACAACAACACCTTCCCCGCCTTACGTTTGGCCAACTGGTAAGCCGTGGCGCATCCCAACAAACCGCCACCGATAATTATCACATCATAATCCTGTTTCATCGTCAAATCGCATTATATTGAGGATTCATATACAAAGTCGTACGCTCCGTCTGTTCTTTTCTACGCCCTTGAGCGGAATACCGTTTATAAATCAATACGGCAGCCACTGTGAACAAGACCGCACAAACCGCGCCGACCGCACATGCCATGTGGTTGTAAAGCGCAAACCACTCCATGTCGAAGTTCAAAAACTCCTTGGTGGAAAGCAGAGTCACCGTACCCATGTAGCCGATGAAGTCAATAATGGCGATGAAAAAACCCACGTTTCCCCTGATACGGAAACAAGCGATGAAGCGATCGAAGAAAATCGTCTGAAAAGTCAGATAGGCAATGTAGAGGCACAGGCTCTGCACAAACAACCACACTACCGGCTGCCAATCCAATGCCTCATAATTCAGCGACACGTATGTCATGACCAAACAACCGGCAATGACCAGTCCCATCAAGCACATCAAAGCCCGAATATTGCTGCGGAAGAAGATGAAAGCGGCAAATATCCCGAGGATGACCAACGTAACAATCGTATCCACCTGGGCGAAAAGCCAAGAAGACAGATTGCTCATATCCAGGATATTGACCAGAAAATCTTCTTTGATGTCGCGCAGCACCAGCAACATGAAGTTGCCCACGAACAACAAGGTAAGAATCGGAGCGTAACTTCGGAACAAGAGCTTACGTCCGTTTCCGTCCAATGTCACACGTTCGTTACGCAGCGCAATATCCTCTTCCGTAGGCTGTGGCAGACGCTTCAACATATACCCCATAAAAACGAGAAGAGGCAAAGCAAAAGCCCCAATCACGGCAGGCATCCAAAACTGTCCCACGTGCATCTCGTTCATGGCAAACAAGCCGAAACTCTTGGCCACACCGGAACTGAACACCATGCTTACCCCCAACAGACTGGCCAACATATCCGTCACCTTGCGTCCCTCGATAAAGCTGAATATCACGCCCCACATACAACCGAGCGACAAGCCGTTCAAAAACATGGCCGCCACATTGAACGGAGGAGCCAACAAGCCGAAGCCGACCAAAGCAGCCTCGGCTGCTACCGCCGAACAGACGAAAAACTTGAAACGACGCTCCTTCTTCAACTCCGAAATCAACTTGATGCCAAAGAACTTGGCTATCACATAACCTAAAATCTGAATCGTCGTCACCACGACCTTGTAGTCCGTGCCGAAAAAATCAAACCCCTCGAACGAAGCCGCCGTATAAGGTTTGCGCAAGGCATACACCAAAGAGTAGGAAAGCAAGGCTGCACCGCCCGCCCACAGGATGAGCAACGCATCCGAAAATCTTTTGTTCTTTACGATTTGTTCCATAACCATAGTTTTGTTTTCGGCTGCAAAACTATCCCAAACCGCCATCTGAAAAAATTAATTCATTATATATCATACGTCCGTCCAAGCCCGTATTTATAATGTAACATTCATCTCACGGTAATGAAGCACGAAAGCAACAGGTTTGTAACATGGAAAACGTACCTTTGCCCAAAAGAACATACGAATGGACAAATTGGTATCACTCTACGAACGAATGAAGAAACTGCGCGAAGCCGGTGTACGGATGAAGGACATCTCCGAAGAGACGGGCATAGCATCCAGCGTACTCTCCTCGCTCTATTCTTCCGTGCTCCCCACCTACATCAACCTGCTCTCCGGAGGATGCGGTACGGAAAGTGCGTTAGACCAAGGGCTGCAACAAGTCAACAACGTGTCGAAACGCAAACTGCAAGGTTGCCTCGACGAATTGTACGACAAAGTGAGCCACATCGAACCACGTTTCGTTTCCAACAAAAACGGCGGACGACCTTTTTTGGACGACATCGAGAAAGAAGCCATCAAATACCTGCCCAATGCCGGCATCTATACCGGACTTTACCAGTCTTACAGTTCTTCGTCCTACTCCGACGGGCTGAAAGTGGAGCCTTATATGATATCCTCTATCGTAGACGGCGACACCATGCCCAAAGTCTATTGCCAGAACCTGTCGGGCGACTATTATATCGGCGTGGGGCTGTTCTCGCCGTTTCAAATCGGTTATCTGATGTTCAACGAACAAAAACGCCTGCAACTTGCCCTGAAGGTGGTCTACCTGCAACTGCCCATCATCGAGTATCCCCAAATCATGAAAGGAATCTATCTGACACACGACTATAACCGCAATCCGATCGCCCGGCGCATTCTCTTTGTCCGGCAAGGCGACGAAATCCCACTGGAAGAGTTTGCCGACTTGTGCACAGAGGTGATACCCAAAGAACGACTGACCGGGGAACTGTTGGAATACTACAATTACACTTGCTGCAACGAGGATATCATACGGAGCATGATGCTGATATCACCGGACAAGGATACCAAAGAACTCCAACGCGAAAAGCAGCTCCTGAAAATCCTCAGTACACAAGAGGCTCCCTGAAGATACGGCACCCGCCATGCGATCGGATTCAGGGGCCCCCCAAAAGCCCCGCCCCCCGCCATGCGAAAGGCCGCAGAAGGACATATCCTTCTGCGGCCTTTCGCATAAAACCTTACTTTCATTCTTCCGTCAGACGAATTGCAAAGCCACCTCCACGAGCCATATCCAACGTCAGTTTCGTATTCCGGTCCACATTCATCGTCTCGCAGGCGTACGTTGTCGGATGGTCGCCCGACTCCGGTTTATCCTTGAAAACCACAGCGCGGTAGGTCTTCCCGCGTTTCAGGAAACCGAAGTCCACCGTCACGCTGCGCGGTGTCCAGTTCGTCATGCCGCCCACGTACCAATCCTTACCGGTTTGTTTGGCCATCACGATGTACTCGCCCAAACGGGCATCGAGCGGAAGGGTCTTGTCCCATACCGAAGGAACTTTCGACAGGTAATCCAAGATGTCGGGATATTTGTTATATTCCGAAGGCGCGTCGCACAGGTAACCGATCCAATGGTCGAATATGACATACATGGACAAGACATGCGAACGCGTCCCCATATTCATCGGAGGGATGCTGTCCCGGTCACGCGGTTGGAACTCTTCGGGCGTCACGTTGCGCATGCCGCCCGGCGTGTAATCTTCCGGTCCGGCCAATGAACGGATGAAGGGGAAACGTGTATGGTATTCGGGCGTGATGGTCTTTTCCCAGAAATTGCATTCAGCCCCTCTCACGGCCTCATAATTCATCACGTTGGGGTAAGTACGGTTCAAGCCCACCGGTACGGGACAACCGTGGAAGATGGCCACCATCCGGTACTGTGCCAACCGTTCGGCAAATTCGCGCCCCCAGCGCATGGCAATCTGGTCGTTGCGTTCGAAGAAATCAATCTTGGCACCCGCCACCCCGCACTCGTGCATCTGCTTGATCCAATCGTTCGGATTCTCCAGCGGACAACTGGCCCAAGTCCAAACCAATATCTTCACGTTCTTCCCCCGGGCATAGTCGCACAATTCCTTGATGTACTCCATTTTCCATCCGGCATCGAGCGTCATGTACTCTATACCGTTCTCCGAAGCCCAGTCTACATAGTATTTATAAAGTTGCAACGAAAGATGTTTGTTCCCCACCGGGAAGTCCACGCCTTCCACCACGGCTTTGTGCCACCATTCCCAAGCACTCTTTCCGGGTTGTATCCACGAGGTATCCTCAATCTTGCAAGGTTCGGCCAGCATGTAGACCAGCTCATTGTTCAACAACGTCCTGTCGTCGTCGGACACGATCATGACGCGCCACGGGAACGTGCGGTCGCCTCCCGTCCTTGCAATGTAATCCTCACGTGAAATCACCAGATGGTTGGAATACCAACGGTAAGGGTTCGACGGGTCCCCATCCATCACTTCTTTGGGGTAGGCCGCCCACTTTCCGCGCATGGCATTCTGCCCGGCGGCTTCCATATACAAGCCGGGATAATCGTAAGTGTCCGATTCCGTCACCACCACCTTGTAGGGCTTGCCGGGAAACTCGAAGAGCACCGGAGAAACGGAAAAACGGCCGGCCGGAATCTCACCCGGCGAACGATACACCTTGTAAAGCCGCTCGAAATTACGGTAGCCCTGATGAATCTGGTGCACCTTGCCCGACTGTTCACGCTCGGGTGCGGTATTGCTGTCGCACTCCGGGAAATACACCGTAGGGGTAAAAGCGAAATTGAACACGGCATCTTCGCTGTTGATAATGATTTCCTTGTCCCAGTGCGTCACGAAACGGTAAGCCCACCCTTCGTTGTAGGCTCTCACGACCAGGTCGTAGTCCGTGCCGTAAGACAGCACGATTTCATTGTACGCCTCTTTCAGGGTCTTGTTTTTCCCCGCCACGACGTCTATCTTGCGGTTCACACGGTCTTTCTTCACAGAGGTCACGAGGTCGCCTCCCACGTGACGCCCGTCGGACAGGTTCATCCCTATCACCGAAGGTTCCACCAACTTCACCTTATCGTACCACACTTCAAATTCCGTACGCCCCTCCACACGGAGCTTCACCTCCAGTCTCTTGTCGGGCGAAGACAATTTGTACTCTTCCGCTTTCAGGGCAAACGTCCAGCAAAAGAATACCGCCAAAGATAACATGATTTTTTGAGCCATATCGCCATATAGATTTAAGAATGATTATTCGTCTGCAAAGTAAGTCCGTTTCACTAAAAGCCGAAATGGAGAGAATCACTTGTCACATGGACAATTTTGCGATTCTCTCCATTCCTATATGACTTGCCGTACGGCCGCTCATTCCACACCCCACTGCTTGTTCGGCGTGCGCCCCAACACGAAGTGCAACTCACCGCCACGGACGATATCCTCGTGGTCGATGTAGCAACGGTTGTAAGGCTTGCCGTTCAGCGTGGCCGACTGGATGTAACAGGCGTCGGGCGCATTCCCCTCCGTAGTGACTACAAACTTACGGCCTTTGGCATAACGGCGGTCGAGCGCGATTTCCACGCGGTCGAACACAGGGGCTGTCAACTCATAACGCGTCTCGCCCGGACAAAGCGGATGGAACCCCGCAGAAGCCAAGATATACCAGGCCGACATCTGCCCCACATCCTCATTGCCGCACAGCCCGGCCAGACTGTTCTTGTAAGCGTCGGCACAAATCACACGCGTCCAGTACTGCGTGAGCCACGGCGCCCCCAAGCGGTTGAAGAGGAAAGGCACGTGGTGCACGGGTTCATTGGCATGATTATAATAGGGATTCCAATAGAATTCGCGCGGCGTGTTTTCAAAAAAGGATTCCAGATCGGCCAGCACTTTGTCGCGACCGCCCATGATTTCCACCATGCCGGACACGTCGTGCGGCACGAACCAACCCTGTTGGTAGGGATTGCACTCCATGCAACCGTACCACTCCTGCAAGCGTCCTTTTTCCGGCCAGTCCGCCCACGAGCCGTCGGCGTTGCGCACGCGGAACCATCCCTTTTCCTTGTCGAAGATTTTACGGTATGCCTGTCCGCGCCGGTGATAGATGCCGGCATCCTCCGTCTTGTCTAAAGCCTCGGCCCATTCGCCCACACACCAATCGAAGTATCCGTATTCCAACGTTTCCGATATGCCGCTGCCGCCGGGCGAATATCCCAGTTCCGGATGGTGCCCGATGCGGTCGGCTGTCTGACGGGCAAAGCGGTAAGCTTTCTCCACGTCGTATCCACGTATGCCTTTCATATAGGCATCGACGATGACGGCTATGGCCGGATTACCCAACATGCAGCCGCTGTAAGCGTTCAGGAACTCCCAACGTTCGTACACTCCCGTACCGTTTTCCTCGGCCAGAGTGACAAACGAGTTGATCATGTCGTTCACCACCTCCGGATTGATAAGGTTTTGCAGGGGGAACTGACTGCGGAACACATCCCAACCGCTGAACACCGTACGCTTCTTGAATGCGTCGGTCTTGTGCACCTGCCGGTCTCCTCCCACGTATTCACCCGTCACGTCGCGATAGTCGCGCGGGTCTATCATCGTGTGGTACAGCGAAGTATAAAAAATCGTGCGCTCATCCTCCGTCCCCCCGGAGATTTTGATTTTCGACAAGGCCTCGTCCCACAGCGCAGCCGCCTTTTCGCAATACCGTTCGAAGTCCTTTCCCTTCAATTCGGCTTTGAAGTTCGCCTCCGCTCCTTCCAGACTGACAAAGGAGATGGCCGTGCGCATCAGCACCTGTTCGCCTTCGCGCGTGGGGAACTCCGTATAAAATCCCAAATGGTCTCCCTCCATGCGGTCGGGACGGTCCGTCACCTTCGCCCGGCGCACCGCCTCGGCAAATTCCGGCGAGGTCACGTTTTCCAACTTGCGCCCCATACCCTCAGGAAACTCGGCCGACCATACGCCGTAACGCTCCAACGGCTTGCTGAAACGGGTGTAAAAGTAGACCGTATAATCGGCCTTCCCTCCCCCGTTGCCCCAACCGCCTCCGTCGGGCGTGCAACGCATCCATCCGCGGATAGCATAGTCATCCACACGCTCCACGTACTGCCGGACAGACGTACCGCCCACACGGCGGGCCAAGTCGATTTGAATGCGCGAACATTCGTTTTCCGGATAAGTGAAACGCATGACCCCACCGTGAGGCGTGGCCGTCAGTTCCGCCCGGATGTCATAATCGGTCAGGCGGACAGCGTAATATCCTGCACGTGCCGTCTCGCTCTCCTTATCGTAACGCGAACGGTAGCCCTCCTCCGGACGTTCCGCCTCGCCGCGATACGTATGCAAAGGTCCCGTGGTGGGCATCACTAAATAATTCCCAAAATCGCCATCCCATCCGATACCGCTCATCTGGGTCAAGGCAAAGCCCTCGATGGTCGTATGTTCATAACTGTACCCCGAACCGTTGTCGCCTCCGGTAATGGTATTGGGGCTGACCTGCGTCATGCCCCACGGCGTGGCCACACCGGGAAAGGTCTTTCCCAACCCATGTTCGGCCTTGGCCATTTGTGTGTTCGTCGTAGCCCCGATAAACGGGTTCACATACTCCGACAAGCGTTTTCCTCCACGAGCCTGCACGCTCAAAGCCGCCATGGCCGCTATGGCCAGTACTCCGGCCTGCTTCAAATTCAACTTTATTTCCATGATATTTTGTATGATATTCAAGTAGTATAACTCAGCATACAAAAGTACGAAAAGAAAACCTTGCCTCTGTCCGAAATTCTCGTCAAAAACAAACAAATTCGCTCCAAAGTCAATATTTTTTAGAGTAGAAGCCCAATAGGATCTCCATCAATAACACACTATGATACAACGATTTATGATTTACAAAATTTTCTCCTGAGAACGATTCGCCGTTCTGCGCCAAACGATTTTCCGTTCTCAAGAGATTGATTTTCCGTTCTGCGCCAAACGATTCGCCTTCCTCCCTTTGTCAAAATAAGCCACTGCGTCGCCCATACCCCGAACCGTCGCCCGGCCACACAAAAACACCCCACCGCAAAATTGTCCATATCATAAGTGATTCTATCCATTTCCGGAACCGCAAAAACCGCGTTACTTTGCACCCAGAAAATATTTCTTAAACCATTTCTACAATCATGAAGACAAAAACAAATCTTTACCTGTTTCTGATTGCGCTGATTTCCGCCATGGGCGGTTTCCTTTTCGGTTACGACTGGGTCGTGATTGGTGGCGCCAAACCTTTTTATGAACAATACTTCCAGATTGCCGACAGCCCTTCGCTTCAAGGGTGGGCCATGAGCAGTGCGTTGATCGGCTGCCTCATCGGCGCGTTGAGCGCGGGCAAGCTGAGCGACAAATTAGGCCGTAAACCCATATTGATACTGGCCGCCGGACTATTCATCTGTACGGCCGTGGGCACGGGTGCCGCCGACACGTTCGGACTGTTCAACGTGTTCCGCCTCATCGGCGGATTCGCCATCGGCATCGCTTCGAGCCTTTCTCCTATGTATATAGCGGAAATCGCCCCGGCCCACTTGCGCGGACGTTTCGTGTCCATCAACCAGTTGACGGTAGTACTGGGAATCCTTAGCGCACAAATCGTCAACTGGCAGATTGCCGAACCGGTGGCCGACCACGCCACAGCCGAGATGATACGCCTGTCGTGGAACGGACAAATGGGATGGCGGTGGATGTTCTGGGCCATGGTCGTACCCGCAGCCCTTTTCTTCGTCTTCAGTTTCGTCCTGCCCGAAAGCCCGCGCTGGCTGGCCTCATCGGGGTACAAGGAGAAAGCCTTCGGCATCTTCGCGAAGATAGGCGGCGAGGCCCATGCCCGTGAAGAACTGGCAGCCATAGAAGCCGCCGCAGGAGAGAAAACCGTGGAAGGCGGATTCAAACAACTGCTCCACCCCTCGATGCGCAAAATCCTGCTCATCGGCGTGGTGATGGCCGTGTTGCAACAATGGTGCGGCATCAATGTCATCTTCAACTATGCACAGGAAATCTTCATGGCCGCCGGTTACGGCGTGTCCGATGTATTGATGAACATCGTGGTGACGGGAGTGACCAACGTGATTTTCACCGTCTTAGCCATGTGTGTGGTAGACCGTTGGGGACGCAAAGCCCTGACCCTCTTCGGGGCGTTCGGCCTGACACTGATTTACGCCTTCATGGGCGCGGCCTACTGGTTCCATATCAGCGGAGTCATGCTGCTCGTCATCGTGGTGGCCGCCATCGCCTGCTACGCCATGACACTGGCTACGACCATGTGGGTCATCATCTCCGAAATATTCCCCAACCGCATACGGGGCGTGGCCATGTCGGTATGCACCTTCGCCCTTTGGACCGCCTGCTTCATCCTGACGTACACCTTCCCAGTGCTGAACAGCGGATTGGGCGCAGCCGGGACGTTCTGGCTCTATGGCATCATCTGCCTCGCCGGCGGCATCTTCGTATGGCGCCGCCTGCCTGAAACGAAAGGCAAGAGTCTGGAAGAAATCGAACACGAACTTATCCAATAACTTCATACATCATGGAAAAAATCACATCCTATTTGATTCAAAGCACGGTGAACACCTCCGAGGTGCGTGCATGGGAAGAGGACATCCTGCTCCCCACCTACGAAATCGGCAAGGAAGAAAAGAATCCGATCTTCTTGGAGAAACGTGTCTACCAAGGCAGCAGCGGCGCGGTCTATCCTTATCCCGTGGTAGAGAAAATCTCCGACGAGAAGAAAGACAAGCTTTACCATGCGCTCTTCATCGAGAACGAATATATCAAGGTGATGATACTCCCGGAATTGGGCGGACGCATCCACATGGCCTACGACAAGGTGAAGCAACGCCACTTCGTGTACTACAACCAAGTGGTGAAGCCCGCGCTCGTCGGGTTGACCGGCCCGTGGATTTCGGGCGGTATCGAGTTCAACTGGCCGCAACACCACCGCCCGTCCACTTTCCTGCCCACAGACTTCTCCATCGAGGAGCATGCCGACGGCAGCAAGACGGTATGGTGCAACGAAGTGGAACGCATGTTCCGCACCAAAGGGATGCAGGGCTTTACGCTCTATCCGGGCAAGTCGTACATCGAAATCAACGTGAAGATTTACAACCGTACGTCTTTCCCGCAGACGTTCCTGTGGTGGGCCAACCCGGCCGTGGTGGTCAACGACCACTACCACTCGGTGTTCCCGCCCGACGTGAACGCCGTGTTCGACCATGGCAAGCGTGACGTGTCGTCGTTCCCCATCGCCACGGGCACTTACTACAAACAAGACTACTCTGCCGGTGTGGACATTTCGAAATACAAGAATATCCCCGTGCCGACATCCTACATGGCCATTCAATCGAAATTCGACTTCGTGGGCGGATATGAAGAGGACGTGAAAGGCGGATTGCTCCACGTGGCCGATCATCATGTGTCGCCGGGAAAGAAGCAATGGACATGGGGCAACGGCGACTTCGGACGCGCATGGGACCGCAACCTGACGGACGAGGACGGCCCGTACATCGAACTGATGACAGGCATGTACACCGACAACCAGCCGGACTTCACGTGGTTGCAACCCTACGAGGAAAAGTCGTGGAAACAATACTTCATGCCCTACGCTGAGGTGGGCTACGTGAAGAACGCCACCAAGGACGCGTTGCTGAACATGGAAGTCAAGGAGGGAAAAGGCAAAGTCATCCTGTATACCACCGGAGTGAACAAGGACGTGCATGTGTTCGTCAAGGACAACGTGAACGGCGGCACCCTTTTCGACAAAGTCATCTCCATCTCTCCGGCAGAACCGTTCCAAGCTGAATTTGCCGCCGAGGGCTTGAAAGACGAAGACATCTTGGTTGAAATCCGCAACCACGAGGGCCGCATCCTGGTAAGCTATCAGGCCGACAAACCGGAAATCAAGCCCGTACCGGATCCGGCCAAGGCCGCCAAAGACCCGAAGGACATCGCGTCCATCGAGCAACTTTTCCTGACGGGGCTACACTTGGAGCAATACCGCCACGCGACTTACAACCCGATGGACTACTATGAGGAGGCGTTGCGCCGCGAACCGGGCGACGTGCGTTGCAACAACGCCATGGGTTTGCTCCTGATGCGCAAGGGACAATTCACCAAGGCCGAAGGTTATTTCCGCAAAGCCGTCGAGACCCTGACGGAACGCAATCCGAACCCTTACGACGGTGAACCGTATTACAATCTGGGTTGGAGTTGTCTGATGCAGGACAAAACGGACGAGGCATACGACGCATTCTTCAAATCGGCTTGGAATGCCGCTTGGCAGGATGCCGCCTATTACAACTTGGCCGCCATCGACTGCCGCCGGGACAACTTCAAGAAAGCCCTTGACCTGATAGACCGCTCGCTCGTACGCAACTGGCACCACCATAAGGCACGCCAACTGAAAGTCTCCATCCTGCGCCACTTGGGACGTAAGGAAGAAGCCTTCGACCTGATAGCGGAATCGCTCAAGATAGACCGCTTCAATATGGGATGCCGCTTCGAGCAATATCTCCTCACGGGCGATGACCACGTGCTGAAGGAAATGCAGCGACTGATGCACGGTGCAGCCCACGTCTACATCGAATACGCACTCGATTTCGCACAAGCCGGACTTTACGACGAGGCCATCAACCTGTTAGGGGGGTACGCCGCCACACAAGGCGAAGTCTACCCGATGGTACATTACGCGTTGGGCTACTGCCACTCGCGTAAAGGAGACACGGTCAAGGCGCTCGAATATTACAAAAAGGCCGAACAGGACGACCATTCTTACTGCTTCCCCAACCGCATCGAAGAAGTATTGGTGTTGCAGGATGCAATGAAAGAGAACCACGAAGCCTGCGCCAAAGCGGCCTACGCCCTCGGCAACTTCTGGTATGCCGCACGGCAATACGACAACGCCATCGCATGCTGGGAGGCATCGGCCGCCATCGACCCGGCGTTCCCTACCGTATGGCGCAACCTCTCGTTGGCTTACTACAACAAACGCAACGATCCGCAGAAGGCGGTGGAAACACTGGAGAAGGCTTACCGCCTCGACGAAAGCGACGCCCGCATCCTGATGGAATTGGACCAGCTCTACAAACGGCTCGGACGTCCGCAAGCGGAACGTCTCGCATTCCTCGAAGCCCATCCGGCCGAAACGGAAAGCCGCGACGACCTGTCCATCGAGCGCATCACGCTCTACAACCAATTAGGACGCTATGAAGAGGCCAAGGCACTGATTGCCGCCCGCAAATTCCATCCGTGGGAAGGCGGTGAAGGAAAAATCACGGGGCAGTACACCATCTGCCATGTGGAACTGGCCAAAATCGCCCTGCGCGAACACCGCTACGCCGACGCTTTGGCTTTGTTGCAGGCCACAGACCAATACCCGTACAACTTGGGCGAGGGCAAACTCATCAATGCCGAAGAGAACGACATCTGGTATTACAAAGGACTGGCTTACCGCGGACTGGGAGATGAAGAAAACGCCAAACTTTGGTTGCACAAGGCCACCCAAGGCTCTGCCGAACCGCAACAGGCGTTTTTCTACAACGACGCGCAACCGGACAAGATTTTCTATCAGGGACTGGCTTGGCGCGCATTGGGCGAGGAAGACAAAGCACGCGGACGCTTCAACAAGCTCATCAAGCATGGTGAGAAACACTTGTTCGACCACTGCCGCATAGACTACTTTGCCGTATCGTTGCCCGACCTGGCCATCTGGGAGGACAATCTGGACAAGCGCAACGCCATCCACTGCAACTATGTCATGGGATTGGGCTATTTAGGATTGGAAGACCGCGTACACGCCATCGAGTACTTGGACAAGGCACGCGCTTTGGACATCAACCACCAAGGCGCACAAATCCATCGTGAATTATGCGAATAAACACACAAGTGATCTGTAATATGCCGACGGGCACCCCGGTCTACGGTTTCCGGTTGACGAACTCAACCGGGGCCGTGGTTGAACTGACCAACTGGGGTGCCCGTTGGCTTTCTGCCATCGTGCCGGACAGGAATGGAGAGATGGCGAATGTGCTCGTCAGCCCGACCGACCTGTTGTCGGACGAGTTCTACATGGGAGCCATCGTGGGCCGTTTTGCCAACCGCATCGGAGGCGCATGCCTCTGTATCGACGGGCAAACCTACGAACTGGAAAAAAACGACGGGCAGAACACCAACCATGGCGGCTTCTCCGGTTTCGACCGCAGGCTGTGGGATTGGGAAGTTTTGGACAACGGCGTACGCTTCACGCGGCTTTCCCCCGATGGAGAGGGCGGCTACCCGGGCAACGTGCACGTCACGATGGAATACCGTTGGAACGATGACAACGAGCTGTCCATCCGCTACTATGGAACAACAGACAGGGCGACCTACCTGAACCTGACGAACCACGCCTACTTCAATTTGGGTGGCAAAGGAGAGAAAATCACGGAACATGTATTGCGCATCCCTTCACATACGATATTGGACACCACCCCGCAGTTCATTCCCACGGGCAAACGGGTGAAGGTGGACGGCACGCCTTTCGATTTCACTTCTGCCAAACCCATCGGACAGGACTTATACACCGACCATGAACAACTGAAATGGAACAAAGGTTACAACCACTGTTACGTACTGAAAACGGAAAAGTCTCCCGACATGGTGGAGGCCGCCCGGTTGTCCGAGCCCACCACAGGCCGCAGCCTGACGGTAAAAACCGACCTGCCCTCCGTACTGCTCTACACAGCCGGTTATTACGTCCATCCTGACACCGCCGTCTGCCTCGAAGCGCAATACTATCCCGACACACCATCGCATCCCGATTTCCCCTCCTGCCTGTTGCGTCCTGGGGAGGAATATCGGCAAACTACGGTGTTCCGGTTCGATACGGAATAAGACTTCACATCACCAACACGCCCCAAAATGCGTGTTGGCTTTTTCCAAACGCTATAAAATCATCAGATATAAACAACCGACTTTCTGCCTTCATACAATATGCCCCGAACCTCATTCAACCGATATTTTACAGGTGTCAATGATTTGGGTTATCCATCCGTTGAATCTCACGGATACAACAAAAAAAGACTTGCCGTTTTCGGCAAGTCTTACATGAGCGGAAAACGGGGCTCAAACCCGCGACCCCCAGCTTGGAAGGCTAGTGCTCTATCGACTGAGCTATTTCCGCATGATTTCCTTGAAATCGAGTGCAAAGATAATGAAAAGAGCCATTATATGCAAGTCTATCGTGAAATTACAGTCATTTTTTCACCCCAAATAGTCTCTTCTTTTCACTGGCCCCCCGGACTCATCCGTTTCAAGACTTGTCCCGTCACTGTCCGGCCTTCGTCCATTCCAAGTATCCACCATCAAGCTCCAACATCTTATAATGAAGCTCACTCAAAATCCGTGCTGCTTTCTTGCTGCGCTTCCCACTCCGGCAATACAAGGCTATGGTCTTGCCTTTCGGTAAAACTGCCTTGCTCTTCTGTTTGAAATCCGGTTGTAACATGTCTATATTCACCGCCCCGGCAATATGTCCCTCCGCATATTCTTCAGCCGTACGTACATCTAAACGCACGACCGCCGTATCGGCAATGTATTCTTTGAATTCCGCTACGGAAAGCGAACGGAAATCCCCGTCCGAAACATGGCAACCGAAAAGGCTGCTCAAAAATGCACTCATTCCCATGGCTACCCCCAATATATAAAAACGTTTCATACTTCTCGTTCTTTAATCCCCAATCAACAAAAGCCGCATCATTCAACCGTCCGGACCTTGTTCATATCACGAGGTTTGGGAGAAGGTTCTTCATCCGGATAACCGAAAGCTATGGCATAAAGTAATTTATGCGTTTCGGGAAAATCCAATTCATCAAGCAATTCACGACCTTCCGGTTCATTCAGGAAACGGCAAATACCACCCAAGCAACATGAACCAATCCCTAACGATTGTGCCGCAATCATCATGTTTCCGCCCAATAGTCCGCAATCCACCTGCGACAAATCATAAGTCGTATCGTATGCGATAAATACCAGTACAGGTGCACCGTATGCCGCCCGAAGAGTGGTTTCCTCCTGTCCTTTCCCCATGAAACGGCTGTAAGCCGAATCTATCGAAGCCAACAAACGGGGATTGTCCACGACACGCACTTCCCACGATTCCAGTCCTTTCCCGTTGGGAGCATACACTCCACATTCCACTATCTGTGCCCACTTGTCCTTCTCTATCGGTTGCGGCTTGTATCTCCGGATGCTGCGACGCTGTAGAATCGTATTCACGACTTCATTTTTTACCACCACACTGTCTGCCGCCCCCGTTTCTCCTTCACGGGAAGCAGGCGCTGTATGGCAACTGTAAAGCAAGGAAATGCCTGCTACTAAAGATAATAGAGCTTTCGTATTCATGTCTCGTTCCTCAAATATATAATTATTTAAAATCTTACCCTTTCTTCTTTGATTTATATTCCGACGGCGACATGCCCATGTATTTCGTGAACTGTCGGGAAAAGTAAAGCGAATCCTCATAACCGACCAACGGACTGATCTGACTGATTTTCAACTCTGTGAAATCCAAATAATGACAGGCTTCCTGAATGCGGAGGTATCCCAAATAACGCAAAGGGGGAGAACCGGTCTTGTCCTCAAAGACATTGGAGAAGTAAGACGGGGAAAGTTTCACTTCGCGGGCAATATCCGTCAGACGGATTTTCTTATTCAAGTTTTCCTGCATGAAATGAATGGCACGCTGCACCACGTCTCGCTTTTCCTGCACACCCGCAAAACGGCACTCACGGTATTCTCCAAGAAACTTCATGGAACCTAAGAAGTGGAAAAGGCTCGTCGTGGCATACAACATGTAGTTCTTGTTATACCCGGAACTGACCGAAGCATAAATTTCTTCAAACAGCATCAGACGTTCTTTGATACGGGAATGTTCTGCCGGTGAAATATCATGCGGCTTACTGAAACCCACACTGAAAAAGGCGGCTTTTGCGCCATCGAAATGAATCCAGTAAATCGTCCAAGGATTCTCAGCCTTACTGCCATAAGCATGTGCCTTATATTTGGGCAAAATGAAAAACTGGTTAGCCCCAACGTCATAGCGCTTACCGTCCAGTTCGAACCATCCCTCCCCCTCTACACAATAAATCAGCACAAACTCATTGGAATCCTCCTCTTTCCGCTCACAATAATGAAAACCAGCATGCGGATAATAACCGATATCCGTGATGTAAAGCTCGCGGCCCAAAGGGTCGCGCTTCAACTCTTCTATCAAAAATCCCGGCAAGACGACTATCCGTTCTCCCTTGAATCCTTCCTTTATCCGTGGCATGGCCTTTAATTTTTAAGGTGCAAACAAAGTTAGGAAAAACAAAGATATGAAAAGCCATGCCTCCCTGTTTTTCTTGCAAAAAAAGAGTTGCATTCGGTAAAATATCTCCCGAAGCAACTCTTTTTTCATTCAATCACAATACGTAAAGTCTCACTTGATGCGCTTATAACCATACACAGCCAAATCCCCCAGCTCTTCCTCGATACGGAGCAACTGGTTGTATTTGGCCATACGGTCGGAACGGCTCAAAGAACCGGTCTTGATTTGGCCGCTGTTCGTTGCCACAGCGATATCGGCAATCGTGGCATCCTCTGTCTCTCCCGAACGGTGGGAAGTAACCGTTGTATAACCATGGCGATGAGCCATCTCGATGGCATCCAAAGTTTCGCTGAGCGAACCGATCTGGTTCACCTTGATTAAGATGGAATTGGCACACCCCATGGCAATACCCTTGGACAAGAAGTCCACGTTGGTCACAAACAAGTCGTCACCCACCAACTGGCAACGTCCGCCGATACGCTCCGTCAACTTCTTCCAACCGTCCCAGTCATTCTCGCTCATACCGTCTTCAATAGAATCAATCGGATACTTCGTGATTAATTCTTCCAAGTAAGCGATCTGCTCGTCTGAAGTACGCTTCTTGCCCTTTTCACCCTCGAAAATGGTATAATCGTACACTCCATTTTTATAGAACTCGGAGGAAGCGCAGTCCATACCGATCATCACATCCTTGCCCGGTACATAGCCGGCAGCCTTGATGGCTGCGATTATGGATTCAAGAGCATCCTCAGTGCCGTCCAACGAAGGAGCAAAACCGCCTTCATCGCCTACTGCCGTACTGAGTCCACGGTCGTGAAGCACTTTCTTCAAGGCATGGAACACTTCAGCCCCCATCCGCAAGCCCTCACGGAAAGAAGGAGCACCCACCGGACGAATCATGAATTCCTGAAAAGCTATCGGCGCATCGCTATGCGAACCTCCGTTAATAATATTCATCATCGGCACGGGCATCACGTATGTGTTCACGCCGCCAATATAACGATATAAAGGAATGTCCAAATATTCCGCAGCGGCCTTAGCCACAGCCAACGACACCCCGAGAATGGCATTGGCACCTAAATTAGACTTTGTCTTCGTGCCGTCGAGTGCCAACATCTTGTGGTCGATGGCACGCTGTTCCAAAGCACTATAGCCCACCAAGGCCGGAGCAATCACCTTATTCACATTTTCCACAGCCTTCAACACGCCTTTACCTCCGTAACGTTTTTTATCTCCGTCACGCAATTCCAAGGCTTCGTGCTCGCCCGTAGAAGCTCCCGAAGGAACCGACGCACGGCCCACCACACCGCATTCCAATTCAACCTCTACTTCTACTGTCGGATTACCACGGGAGTCCAATATCTCACGTCCTTTAATTGATTTGATTTTCATATTTACTTTTGTTTTTAATTAAACATCTTTTTCTATGGCAAAGTTCATCACTTTCCGCCATTCGTACAATACCTGAAAAAAGGGATTCTAACAAGACGCAAGATACTGACTTTTAAGTACGCCCGCAAATAGGAGAAGTTAAATATGCAGTTTTATACCGACAGCCAGACTTAAAATTTCTTTAAATTTGATACTGCGGTCACCAAAGAAGGTACAGAAATCAGTATCGCAAGCTCCTAATTCATAATACAAAGAAATGTCCTGTATCCACCAATTAGATACATCCGGCACATCGTACATCACACGCTGACCCAAAGAAAGATTGGCACGAATACGGGTAGAAAAACCGTAATATCCTTTAGGATAACGGTCTGGCTCATGCGTCCAAAACTTATCGCTCAATACGGAGGACAAGAACAAACTGCATGACAAAGGCTGAATCACCCACGCACTCTCTTTCACGCGTAACCGCCAAGGCAAATACGACTGTTTCAGAGTGAAAACGGCCTTATTATGTTCACTTTCAAATTTAGGCAAAAAGCCCAACATGATATCTGTCTCCCACTGCTGCTTCTTCCCGTAGGTCCATCCCGTACCGATTGAAACGACACCGATACTTCCCGCAAACTGTATCTTGTAATGGTCGGGAATCAAACGTTTCCACCCTTCCATACGGCGTGTCATCATTTTCTCATAGCGTGTCGGAACTGTATCCGATGCCGCTTCCGTCACACTCTGCCCCATTACCCAAGAAGGTATGCCAGCCGAAAGCCATATACTAAAAATCACAACGTTCAATTTCATATCCTTCTTCTTTTATGGTAATGACGTAATACCCTCGCTTCCCGACTGTCGTACATCCGTAATATACGACTCCATCTTCAAAAAACTCTTCTTCAGCCCAACGGTGGATGTGGCCGAACAGACAAAACTGCACATGGGGGAAACTGGTCACATAGTGTTCAAAGGCACGCCCCACATTGTTGTTGAACTCCCCGTCGCCGGGCGGCACGTGCATGGCTACAATGGTTTTCTCTATGCCCGCCGGCATATTCCTCAATTCATCCTCCATAAAATTGAAATCGGGCACCGGATGACTGTAATCATATTCAAGCGCGTTGGTATTCAAACAGATAAAACGCACGTTGCCCACCGTAAAAGCAAAATTATCCTCTCCGAAAACTTTCAGATATACATCGAAACCCGTCCCCAGACAATCATGATTCCCCAACAGGCAAACATACGGCACCCGCAATTTATTCAAGAAATCCCGTGCCCATAAAAATTCTTTCGTCTCGCCGAAATCCGCCACATCGCCGCCATGCAACACAAAATCAATGTCACCGCGGTTATTGATGATATTCACGACTTCTTTCGTCTCGTCATACCGACGTTGGGTGTCGCTGATCATGGCGAAGCGGAACTCACGCCTTCCCCGCATCTTGTCTTCAATCAAACGGATGTTCTTCTCCGTCAGCCCGACCTCTCCTTCTATACGCGTATCGTAGGGATGATATTCGATGATTTCGCAAGAAGACAATATCCCCATCCCGCAAAGTAGGCCAACGACGGAATTGTATATTCTGCTCATAAAAAACGCTTTTGAATATCAAAGATAGAAAAAGAAGCAATATGAAACACAAAAAAAGTCCGTTTCAGACTATTTGGAAAAATAATCCCTACTTTTAGAACAACTGCCAAGGCATATACCACAAGAAAAAAGCACAACAGGGGACAGCCTCACAGAAGCCCTGAAATCAATCTCAGCCAAATGAAAAATCAATCACAGCCAAACGATTTTTCATTTGGCTGTGATTGATTTTCGTTTTGGCGCAGAATGATTCGCCGCACTTACCAGCATGAATTACAACATGTTACGCAAAGGAGTATAGAAATAAAGAAATTATACATCACCACATGCACACATCAGCACGGAAAGATGCCCTCAAAACGTTTTTTAATGGCTTCTATCCTTTCCCGGGCAAGAGGAGGCACGTCGGTCAACGGATAGTCCAACCCGAGTTCCTTATACTTAAATATCCCCATCGTATGATAAGGCAACCATTCTATTTTGCGCACAACCTTGTAATGTCGTACAAACTCGACCAGTTCATCCAACAGCGTGTCGTCGTCCGTCAGACCGGGTACCACCACATGACGAATCCAAACCTCCGTACCCCTCCTTTCCAACTCGTCAAGCAACGCCCGGGCATTCCGTCCGTCACTTCCGCTGACTTTCCTGCAAAGTTCAGGGCGAAGCGCCTTAATGTCGAGAAGCACCAGATTCGTATAATCCAGCACAGCACATACGCGCTCATTGAACACGGCTCCTGAAGTATCCAATGCCGTATGAAGACCTTCCTCACGGCAGAGACGAAAAAACTCACGACAGAAATCAGCCTGCAATAAAGGTTCGCCCCCCGTCAACGTCACCCCTCCACGGGCTATGAAACTGCGTACCTTGAGCACTTCGGCAAGCAATTCCTCCGGAGTCATTTGATAACGGGGCGGATGACCGGCATCCCAAGTGTCCGGATTATGGCAATACAGACAACGAAGCGGACAACCTTGAAGGAAGGTCACAAAACGAATTCCGGGACCGTCAACGGTCCCGAAACTCTCAAGTGAATGTATTTTACCCACTAATGGTTTTTCCATATCCTTTATATTACAAAGAGTGGTTGATGGTACGCGAAATGACATCCAACTGTTGTTCACGCGTCAACTTCACAAAGTTCACGGCATAGCCGGACACGCGAATGGTCAACTGCGGATATTTCTCAGGATGTTCCATCGCATCCACCAACAGATCCTTGTCGAACACATTGACGTTGAGATGCTGGCCACCGTCCGGAGTGAAATAACCATCCAACAGTCCGACCAGATTGCTTACCTGAATATCACGTTCCTTACCTAACGTAGCCGGAGAAATGGCAAAGGTATAAGAAATACCGTCATGTGCATGATGGAACGGAAGTTTGGCCACCGAAGCCAACGCCGCAACGGCTCCTTTCACATCACGCCCGTTCATCGGATTAGCCCCCGGTGCAAACGGAGTACCGCCCTGGCGGCCGTCGGGAGTCGTACCGGTTTTCTTTCCATACACCACATTGCTGGTAATCGTCAGGATGGACTGCGTGGCAACCGCATTGCGGTAAGTCTCGTGCTGACGGAGGTAATTCATGAATTTCTCCGTGATTTCCACTGCGATGGCATCCGTGCGGTCATCATTGTTGCCGTAAGGAATATACTCGCCTTCACGCTCGAAGTCCACGGCCAGACCGCGCTCGTCACGAATCACCTTCACCTTGCAATCGCGAATGGCAGCCAAAGAGTCGGCCACGATGGACAAACCGGCAATACCGGTAGCGCGGATACGTTGTACGTCGCCGTCGTGCAGGGCCATTTCGTATGCCTCATAGTCATACTTGTCGTGCATATAGTGGATAATCTTCAAGGCGTTCACGTACACCTTGGCCAACCAACGCATCATCTGCTCGTATTTCTCCATCACCTCGTTATAGTCGAGATATTCGCTCGTAATCGGCTCGAACTTGGGAGCCACCTGCACACCGGTACGCTCATCGCGCCCGCCGTTGATGGCATAAAGCAAACACTTGGCCAGATTGGCACGAGCACCGAAGAACTGCATCTGCTTGCCGATTTTCATCGGAGACACACAGCATGCGATGCCATAGTCGTCACCGTAATCCACCCGCATCAGGTCGTCGTTCTCATACTGGATGGCCGACGTGTCGATAGAAACTCTGGCACAGAACGTCTTCCAGTTCTCCGGCAATTTGTCCGCCCACAGCACCGTAAGGTTCGGTTCCGGAGCTGGCCCGAGGTTGTAAAGCGTATGCAGGTAACGGAAACAAGTCTTCGTCACCAACGTGCGGCCGTCCACGCCCATGCCGCCGAGGGATTCCGTCACCCATACAGGGTCACCGGAAAACAAGTCGTTATATTCGGGCGTACGCAAGAACCGTACGATACGCAACTTTATAATCATCTGGTCTACCAACTCCTGTGCTTCTTCTTCCGTCAGTTTCCCCTCGCGGATATCTTTCTCGATATAGATGTCGAGGAACGTAGAAGTACGCCCTATGGACATGGCCGCACCATCCTGGTCCTTCACCGCAGCCAGATAAGCCAGATATACAAACTGCACGGCTTCGCGGGCATCCTTGGCCGGACGGGTCACGTCGAATCCGTATGCGGCACACATCTTCTCAAAATCCTGCAAGGCACGAATCTGCTCCGTAACCTCTTCACGGTTGCGGATGATTTCATCATTCAGTTCCTGGATGTCAAGGCGTTTTTGGAATTTTTTCTTGTCCTCAATCAAACGTGCCGTACCATACAAGGCCACACGACGGTAGTCACCGATAATCCGTCCACGGCCGTATGCATCCGGCAAACCTGTAATAATGGCCGAACGGCGACATGCCAACATTTCATCGGTATAAGCTGAAAACACTCCTTCGTTGTGCGTCTTACGGTATTTCGTGAAAATCTCTTTCGTCATCGGGTCGAGATGGTAGCCGTAAGCTTCCAGGCTGTTTTCCACCATGCGGATACCGCCTTTCGGAAAAATACCACGCTTGAGCGGGGCATCCGTCTGCAGTCCCACAACCACTTCATTATCCTTATCTATATAACCCGGCCCGTAAGTCGTGATGCTTTGGGGGAGTTTTGTTTCGGTGTCATACACACCCTTCTCACGCTCCACCTTGAACATCTCGGTCAATTTGTTCCACACTTTGCGGGTCTTCTCCGACGACGGCTTCAGGAAAGAATCATCCCCCGTGTAAGGAGTATAATTGTTCTGAATGAAATCACGCACGTTGATTTCCTTCTTCCACAATTCGCCTTTGAAGCCGGCCCAGCTTTCGTTGTTACGTTCCATAATTTATCCGTTTTAGTTATTTATGTGCTAACCGGCTGCAAAGATACGGAGAAATAACGGATTCCCCTATACCGACTTGTAGGTATTTCAAATTTAAAACTATCCTTATACTACTTTTGTATTCATTCCAATCAAAAACCGGACCAATTATGGAACCTGATATACATCCGGTCTGGGTTCCGTGTTACTGTTCCCGGATAAGGAGGCTTAAAATCACAATAACGGTTCCCCGAGTCCAATATCAGGCGATACACATTTTGCCCGGGCAACTTTACCAGAATCATTCCTTTGCTGAATCCAAGAAATTCATATATGAACTGTTCTTTTTTATCATTCACAATCAGATGCTTGCCAATAATAAAGACCTTTCCGGTGGCACTGACCCGCACATCTTCCTTCCGGAACGAGAAGTCTAGCCCGCGTTCCCTGAAGCGGAACATGTACGCGGCATCCTGCTTGACCAGTTCAAACCGCCCGAGACGTCCGAGTTCCGGCATCCTTTCGTAGTGCCTCCGGGTCTTGCCGTCCCAATAAACCTGCTTTCCCGTAAAGTCACACCCCTTAAAAAAGTCCCCTTTGCATTCCACCTTTCCATAAAGTTCCGGCCTCAAATCACGCCCCTTCCCGTCCACCACCGTCACCTTCCCCCGGAAGACGGCATCGTATGGGTAAAAACACAAGGCAAAATAAGGTTCAGGTATCCGCTCTACCCGCACGAACTGAGGGGCACACACCTCTTTTCCATCCAACGCTATGCCGTATTTTCCGCCCTGCATAAAAACTTCCATTCCCTCGCGCTTCTCCTCTTTCCGTTTGATACGGACCATCTCCAGATTCACCAACTGTTTTTCCATGGCCTCTTCTCCTATATATATAGGAAAAGTATTGCCCGTTGTGGGTCGGCCAACCTCCCTTCCATCAAACATCCGCTGCCAGTCCCATCTTTGTATAGGCATACCGAAAGCCAAATACAGTCCCACCTGGTCCAATACCATCACGTGGCTTTTCTTGCAGGATACACGCATCCCCCGCCCCACCTGCTGCAAATATTTGGCCAATGAAAGCGTGGGTCGGGCAAGTTGGATGACCTCTACCTCCGGCACGTCCCATCCTTCCGAGAATATGTCGACGTTGACCATCAACGTGAAACGGCCGTTCCGATAGTCTTCCACCAAACTCCGGCGTTCCTCCGGCGGAGTCTTCGCGTCAATCATGCAACAACTTACCCCGCCATCCCGATAATACTCCAAGATATGACGCGCATGTTCCCGGTTTATGGCATACACTATGCCTTTCTTTCCTGAAGCAAACGTCCGGTAAGTGTCATACAGATGACGGATGCTTTCAGGACAATCCATCACCGTAGCCATCTCTTTCAACTGGTAATCGCCATCCGCACCACGCTTGGACAACAGCCCCACTCGGCGTACCGCCTTACTGTTCGGGTCGGCACTTATATATTCAAAATCAGCCAACCACCCCTCGTCGATAAAGCGTTCCATACTCCACGTTTGGAGCAATACCTCGAACAAGTCCGTGAAAGGTTCGCCGCTCAACCGGCAAGGCGTAGCCGTCAGTCCCAAGAAAAGAGCCTCCGGCCACTTTTCCCACAATATGCGGTAAGTCTTCGCCAAGGCATGATGAGCCTCGTCCACAACCACAACAGAAGGGCAAAAAGAAAGACTATCTATACATCGGCTCAACGTCTGTATGCTCGCCACCCGGACGTTCTCCGCCAACAACGCCTTCTGGCCACCGGCAATCACCCCGTGGCGTACTCCGAAACGAGACAAGGTTTCCGAAATCTGCTCTACCAATTCTATACGGTGCGTCACGACCAACACCCCGTCCGCAGCATTCTCGCGGACCACGGCGGCCATCAAGTACGTCTTCCCCGTCCCTGTAGGCATCTGCACCATCACGCTCCTGCTCCCGCCCCACCATTTTTCATACAGGCGGTGCTTCATCTCCCGCTGATAGCTGCGCAATTCCGTATAACCAACATCTACTTGCTCCATATCCTGCTATATGCAATAGCTATTATGATATTTCAACTTTTAAACGGGTTACGATAAATCCCAAGCAGTTGCCGACCGAAATACCAAAAGAATTTCACATCATCCACAAAGTATCTTCTGAACATTCGTTTGGGCTCCATCAGGAATCTGTAAAACCATTCCATCGCCAACTTCTGCATCCATTTCGGTGCCCGCTTCACATTGCCGGCCTCAAAGTCGATCGTAGCACCCAAAGCCATCCATATATCAACTCCCGGCATGCGGCTTTTATGACGGAAAATCCATTTTTCCTGTTTGGGTGCCCCCACACCGACCAGTACCACATTGGCACCGGAAGCATTAATGGTACGGTAAATCAATTCATTTTCCTCCGGTTTATTTTCAAAACCATACGAAGGAGACATCGCCCCCACCACGATTTCGCGTCCCACCGAGGCATTGATACGTTCCATGGCCTTTTGTGCCACACCTTCCATCGCACCCAAAAGAAATATCCGGCAATCCGGATTATCCTTATGATATTGATAGAAAGCCGTAAAGAAACTGCTACCCGGAATGGCTTCCGGTATTCCTTTCTTCAGCAAACGAGAGCACAAATACAAGATTTTACTGTCGCAAACCACCCACTCCGCCTTTTGATAAAGGTCATAAAACTCACGGTCATGTTGGAGTTTGACCAAATGATCAAGATTCGGAGTGACCAATACCCCGCGTTTTAAGCTTTGCAGCAGTTCAATCCGGGTAATGGACAAGAGGTTCGCATTCAAAATACGAACAGACATGAAATAAAAAAATTAATGTTATCGATTATAATCTATACCTACAGTCCCATCTTATGTCCTGTAAGTTTCCATTGCACATGCTTTAAAAACACCTTTATAGCATGCGGTAAAAATCGGCTCCAACAATACAAACGTCCCACATTCAAGGTTCGATTCAACGCAAAACAGGATAACAACTCCGAATCCCGAACGAAACGGAAATCAAGACTCATTTTAACATCATTATCCACATTTCGCTCATGTACGACTTCGCCCCATAACGGCTCGTCATCCTTAGTATCCAACATAACGGAACGTACATTCTCCATCCGAGAGAGATAATAATGAGTACCAAACTCATACACCGTTTTCAAATGAGATCCAAGCGTAAAGTCTTCTACCCTTGAAACGAAATGATTGTTTGGGAAGCTTATCCACAGCGCATAGTTTTGCTTTAGGAAATACTGTAAACCTCTTTTATAAAAGAAAAAAGTTCCGCCGCAGAGCCTTTGTGCATCATTTCGTACCGCAGCCATATAGTTGCAACCCAATACGTCATCGTTATCCAACCACGAAGTAATTACTTTTGTCGGCTGCACACACCCTTGTAAATCATTCTCTATCCAACGCGCGAAAACTTGCGGATAGAACCGGGCATATTCGGATTTCACGGGTACATACTTAAAATTTTCACATCTTTCCGCCCATCTTTTTACACGCTCACGATAAACCGGCGGAGTATCCCCATCGAAAAGTACAACCCACGTAAAATCCTTGCAACTTTGCTGCAAAACACAGGGCAAAGTATATTGTTCAAAAAGGCGGAACCTGTCTTCCAACCACACTTCATCCCGAGTCGCCAATCCACGCTTATCCTTGTTCCACAACGGAAGGTTGAAACGTGTCAACAAATAGTGCCGAACGGGAGTACTGCCACACATAGTTAAAGCATGAGAAAAACGTCAAACTTAAAGAACATATCACATTATTATCACATGCTTACCACGTAGAAATCCTCTCCATTTTCTTTTTTGTACCTGTATAACCTATTGGAAGAATTAAATACGCACTAATTTAATTCCGCCAACGGGTATACGTTAGATTAATATGGCTTAATAATACTCCTCCAGTCATAATCTCCGTCCTTAAACGTTTGTGCAAAGACTCTTGACAGGCATTTGCAAACAAAAGCGGCCAACAACACTATCAAGACCATGATTGGCAGATTTAATGGGAAAATGCTGTTCATTGAGGTTGTGAAAACGCTATATTGTATGAGATAAGATTCCAAACAAAGACCGGATATAGTCATTATTACAGCATGACATCTTTTATTTTGATAAACCTTACCCCAAAAACCGGCGTTACACCATTTATAAAAATAAAACACAATACCCACCAACGGCAACAGTGTGATTATCTGATAAGGGGCTATTATCGGATTTATCTTGGCTGAATATTGGACACCATAAAAAACAAACAGGCATGAAATCATTTTTATAAAGTCCGACATAGGATTATACCATAGTCTTACGTTTCATGCCAACATAAGCCCCAATAAGCATAAATGCAAAATACGGTATCCAACGGTACAATGTCGTTATGCCGTAGAGCCCTTTTTCGCCTGTTTCAGTCTTATACGGGAAAAACAGGATGTATATTACCAAAGACACAAACAGCACACCAGCCAATATCAAAGGTATTTTATTGACGGCATAAACCTTAATGAAATAAATAAGGATGTAGTAAATCATAATGGCAATTACAAACTCACCACCTCCAAGCGTAGTAATATGTATGTCCGGTTGCATTGAAAACAATGCCCCCATCAACGCACACACTATGACAGAAGGGTATATTCTATTTATTCTCCTCTTATACCAATTGTCAAACCTTATGCTATTTTTACTTAACAACAGTGTGTACCCAGAGCAAAAAAGGAACAAAGTATCACCAATTACCCCCCCAGTTGCCAAAATCTTATAGTTGGTATACAACGCATCCATATGGCTGTTTATAATGAAAAAGACAGCCAAAAACTTGAGAATGTCTATGCTAAAATCCCTCTCCTTGATATTATTCATATATTTAGGTTATACATTTATAAGTGAGTTGTAAATCCGTTCCAAATCCCCAAAAACCCTTTCCGGAAAAAAGTCTTTTACTCTCGCAAACGCCTTGTCTCCCTGCGCTTTTATCGCTCCGGGATGCTCTACGTAATACCTTATCGCATCAGCAATCTCCACCGAATTGCCCGGACGCACAAGCATTCCGTTCTCCCCGTCCTTTACCACTTCAGGTATTCCACCCACCGGCGTCGATATTACGGGGTGACTGTAACTCATCGCCTCTAGTATGGCTATGGGCAACCCCTCGTTATATGACGGCAGGACGTACACATCTTCCCACGCCAGACAATCGGTTTTCTTCTGCCCGGAAACCCATCCCTCGTAGCTTACAAACCCGCCTATGCCATGCTCACGGATATACGTACGGACATCGCCGTCAACCTCGTTGCCTCCCATACGCAAAATGAGCTTGTCCTTGAAATAATCCTTGTTGTCGCTTACGGCCTTGAGCAAGTCGAACGCCCCCTTGCGGTTACTTATCTCGCCCATGTAAAGCAGGTGCAGCTTGCCGTCATCGTGCCTGATATTGGCGGCAACAGGCGGTGAAACAATGTTGTTAAGCACACGAATCTTTCCCTCTTCCACACCGATGGACGCGAAATAACGTCGCCACGACTCAGACAGAACAATTAGGCAGTCACAGGCATTGATTGTACTGACAATACCGGCCTTGTCAGCTGTCACATCATAAAATTCAACGAAGTCAGCGGCGTGTTCGTGCAAAATCACCTTCTTTCCACATCTCCGTGCAAGCCTTATGAACATGCGGCAACGATAAAACGACGCGTTGGCCGCACCGTGTATATGCACAATCCTGATGCTACGGTCAAACCGGCACAACCACCACGTCCTTACCATAGCCTGCACCGCATACCACGCCTTCACCGCCTTGCCACCCAACCGCCACGTGGGCACGAATTTCATTCCCTTGATATACTTCCTGTACGAAACGAGTACGGCGGTCATCCCCCCCTTGGTCTTCATGGACACGCCAAGGAAGAGAACCTTACGGGATAAACCCTTATTAATCATCTTCTTGATATCTTATTTTTAATCAATGCTTTTTCACATACTTGCTCAGTGGCAATAATATAGTTTTTGCTTCTCAGGCGTGTTTACGGCTATCACTTTTGCCGGAATACCAACAGCAATAGAATTGTCGGGAATGTCTTTTGTAACGACGGCATTTGCTCCAATGGTAACATTATTCCCGATAGTGATACCTCCTATTATCTTTGCACCGCTCGACAATATGACATTATCACCTATACGTGGTATGCCCGATGTTCCTACGCCAATCGTTACACCTTGAAATATAAGACAATTCTTTCCTATTATTGTCGCTTCATTTATCACGATGCAAGAAAAGTGTTGAAATCTTAATCCTTCGCCAACCTTTGTTTCTAACCGCAGTTGTATTCCTGTAAGGTATTGATTGTGCTTATGGATTAAAAAAACAATTACATATAACATCTTGAAAAAGATGTTTTTCTTTGTCCTTAAGTACGCTCCAATCCTAAACCATACGGTAAATTTAAAAGACGCGTTGGAAAGAAAATATTTTACCCCCCCCATTTTTTGGGGGGAACATTCTCAAATCCCCTCGTATTAAAAATAAACACTCATGAAATTTCATCATTTGCAAATTTTGAAAGCCTCATTAAACCGCCTTGTCCAAGTATGCTCCTTTTCAGCGCGTACCCTTGCTGCTTTTTTCATCGAATTAACAAGACTTTCATTCTTCTTATCAAGATAAAACTTGGCCTTATCTACCATTTCCTCTTTTGAATGATAAAGCACAATTTCTTTGCCATCTTCAAAATATCCGGCCAACTCTTCTGTATAACTTGCTAATTGTAGTCCGCCACACATTGGTATTTCAAAAGTGCGCAGATGCGTTTTGTGTACAGGTACCTTTAAAATATAAGTATCCCGCAATTCGGTGATATTCAACGATAGTGTCAAATCTGAATACAAGTTAATCATTTCGTCATCGCTGACTGACTTGTGCTTGGCCAAGAATTTGCTTTCGAAACATAAACCAGGCTTCTTTATCAGCTTGTTCTTGATTGTAGAGTAAAACACCTTGCGCCCTATGGGGAAACGCATGTATCTTATAGCCTTTACACATACGTCCAAGGGGTCAAATTCTTGCACTTTACCCTGCGAAGTATTATATCCTATGTTGAACAAGGAATCAGAAAAGACATCGCAATATATTCCGCTCGCCAACAAATCATTTAATTTGTTTACCCGGCTGCCATAAGGTGATCCGATAAAGCCTACCTTGCTTATAGGTTTTCTCCAACATGGTTTGAATACATAAGGGTTTGCGGCAAACGATTGGAATATAATGTTTTTGCATCCCCACCTCTCAAACAGATATTTTGTCTCCACAGAAGTTATCCAAACCATGTCAAACAAAGGAGCTATCGACTTGTGCTTGTATGGCAATTCTAAATTATCCCAACAAATAAGCAATGAAGGTATACCCATTTTATTTATCTCTTTCATTGTCCCGGGATATAAAACAGAGGAATCGTCACAGTTCATAAACAGGTCAACATCCTCAGTACCTTTTATGGCAGAAATTAATTTTTCGTTAGCTTCATCTATTGACGGATAATCCAAAGGATTGAATGTAATGATACGGTGTCCGTTCCGTTCTAATTCATCAAAGAAATGTATCCTTTGCCATTGATACATTGGCGTTTGCAATTCTTTAAAGAAATAAAATATGTTCATGCTCTATTAGGCTTTATTTGTGTAAAATACTTTTTATAAACAAAATGATTTTCACATAAAATAATGCTGTCGCGTACATCCTATTTCTTTGCAAAAAACAAATCAGCCGGGAGTTTTTGTTTAGTGCAGAATATGGATACGAGTCTACGGTTTCCCATATTTTTTTATCATTCAACTCTTTCATTAATCTTATTTTCTCATTATATGGTATGTCCATCGCTGATATGCCATACAAATGCGCCCTCATGTATGATATGAAAAATCTTTTCGCCCTAAGACATTCCTTATCAATATCCTTCGTTTTTCTTGCCAACAAATTATATAACGCCACACTTCTTTCAAGCTTGTCACTAGAATATTTACTTTGAGTTAATGAAGACGCGTTATTCATGCAATAATAATATAATGTATCGGGAATATACGACGCTGAATTAGCCGCTTTGAGAAAATCGACTTGGAATGGGATATCTTCAGACAAATAATCCCTTTCTGAATAGAATTTAATATTATTCTCTTTTATGACTTCTCTTTTATAGATGGAATGCCACACGGACATTTCATATTTCCAATCTTTTTTACACTTCGGTGACGAAGAAATAAAATCCAATAATAGTTGGTTTACATCTTCCCCTTTATATACATGCTCTGAATTTACATTGGCATAATGTATGACATTATTTTCAGAATAATACCTGTTAAAACCACAATATACGACATCCGACCCTGTTCGGATAGCTGTAACATATAGCTTTTCATACATCTCCAAATCTACGTAGTCATCGGAATCCACGAAAGCGACGTATTCACCAGTTGCAACATCCAAGCCCGCATTGCGTGCGTAACCAAGTCCGGCATTTTGCTTGTGTATTACTTTTACACGTGCATCTCGCCTTACATATTCGTCACATAAGGCAGGACAACCGTCAGGCGATCCGTCATCTACCATGATTATCTCGATGTCCTTCAGTGTCTGACCGAGTAGCGATTGCATACAGCGGTCAAGATACTTCTCGACGTTGTATATCGGCACTATGATGCTTACTTTTATACTACCCATTCCTCTTTTCTCTTTTTATTTTAGCTTTCTCGCTGGCACCCCACCAATTGTTATACCTTTCTCTAAGAAAGAAGAAACAACTACAGCTCCTGCACCTATTTTTATACCATCTGCTATAGTTACATTTCCTATAACCTTTGCTCCAGCTCCCATCATAACATTGTTACCTATAATAGGACAACGCAAATCTCCATTTCCGGCATTGCCGATTACATTGCATCCATGCAAATGTAGATTTTCACCAATAACGGCACCAGGATTTATTACATTATTATAATGATAAATAATCAGCCCTTTACCTATTAGCTCTGTACTTATTTCAAAGCCTATTTTGTTTCCCAAACGATTTCTTTTCCTTATATACCATAAATATTTTATAAGATGCCATTTAGAACCAGTAACATGAAACATATAATCATGATAATCTGTTATTCTAGAAATCTGCTGCCAATGCATTATTTTTATAATACTTTCTGACTTAAATGCACCTGAAAGATATTTTTTTACAGACGGATATATATATTCCATATATTTTTTCTTTTCCTTTATAAGTATTTTCTTTAAATCACTTCTACTTTGAATTGTGTATTTTGAAAATTTTTCTTTTGTTTTCATTATCTACATTTTAAACATTGAAAAACAGCTATAAATTCCAAGTATATGTTGCTGTAGGATTAAAAAATATAAACCTTCCATAATATGTTACAATATACAAGGCAATACAAAGCATCGCCCACTTCACAAACTTATTATTACGCCTTATTAACCTGTAATCGAAAATCGCATAGGCCAATGGAACAAACCACATGCAACTCAATATATTAAACAGTCGTGTTATAGAACCAGCCAACCTAAAAGGTTCAGATATTAAAATAGCAACTACAAAAGAATTGTAAATATAGGTTATCTTTTTAGGCTTTGCAATACAAGTTTCTGCGCCAACAAACAAAATAGACGAATAAAAAACTACGGTTATGAATTGTGTGAAACTTCCTCTAGCCCATTCTTTAGACAACTCTGCTTCTTGCATCATAGAATTATCCTGTACATAATGTTGGAAATTTCCTCCTAAAGAAGACAAATCTACGAACGAAGATAGTATTTGTACATAATTTTGAAAGATTGAAACTTGCATGGTGTATTCAAGCACGACGAATAAAGGAACTGTGATTTTCCAAGGAATAACTTTCTCATTCATGAAATAGTAAAATAGTATTGGAAGGACTATTGCCAAAATATTACCATGATGGATACTAAAAGCCACAACCATGGCACCAACCATCCATTTCCATTTTCCAAGCTCCAGATAATGCAGCCCCAACAAGATGAAACTGAAAGACACGCCTTGACGAATAGTCCATTCTGTTATGTAATTTGTTGCAAGTATTGCTATGGCTAAAAATAATTTTGTATCTTTCTTTTTATCCTTATAATATGTGTACAAACACACAAAGAATATAAAAGCATAAACAATAAATATAGAACCAAATTTCCAAACATCTTTAAATGGGTCTATTTTATAAACTGCTTGATTTATCCACACAAACAATGTCTCAAACTCTTGAGCCCATAGCCTTGCATTCATACAATTCATATAGAACGGCCCATAATTTCCACATTGGTCAACGCCCCGTCCATACCTGAGACCTTCCGTTATGACAAACACAGTTCCAAGAAGGAACAATGTAACCGGCGCATTACCCTTTACAAACTTGCTTTTGCCAATACTTTCGTGAACTTGTCTATCGTATAAATAGGCAAAAAAAAGCATGATACAATATAATAATATGTGATCAAATCCAGACATTTAAATATTTTTGATCGTTGATTATTATTCCAAAGCTTGCTTAATCCAATTTAATGAATTATCACGCAACCTCTGCAAACTCTTTTGCTCTTCTACCATATCATAGAATGGATTCAAACCGTCTAAATCCCCGCCCGAAATGCTTAGACGACATTGCAAAAGTCCAAGCTGAACCAACACGTTGCTCTGTCTATCATCACCTCCAGAAGGAGTGACACTTACAAGCGGACGACCATAATTCAAAGCAAAAGCAGTTCCATGGAACGATGACGTAACTACCAACGAAGCATTGGCAAAGAGAGTGAGGAAATCAGATATAGACGAATCAGTAGCATCCTCAATCTCCAGGTCTGTTTGACCACAGCAATCTTCATGGCCATCCAAGGCGATGATTTTGCAGCCCAACTTTTTCTGATAATAGTCCAAAACTTCAAAAATAAGTGGACGTGGTTCAAAAGCATACGTCAACATGTAGAGAAGAATGTATTTCTCACCAGAATAGGCTTTTTTATCTCGCAGCGCATCCCATTGGTGTGATGACAGCATGAGTGTTGGGTCGAGAACCAATTTTGCACCACTATGCCCCAAACCTCTCAAAATGTCCACGCCATTGTTCTCCCTCACAGAAAGGTGGGAAAACTTTTTCAGTGCCTTTTCAAAGGTCGGGCGATATGCCGCACCTATAACCTTTGAGGCGAAACTGGAAGACAATGAGATGCAACGAGCCGTGTTATCGGTGACAAAGTCAAGCAAATAATAAGTAGGGTCACAGTTGGTGAACCGTGTGTTCCATACTTGATCGCTTCCCACAATATACAAGTCATAACTACCATCAGCTACATTTTTTATTTCTCTATGGTTCCTGCAAGGACGAGTGAGATGAAGGTACCCATCGGCAAACCTCTTCAGTTTCTTCGCCTTACGGTGATGCGGCTTCAGCCCCAATAATCTACCTATCTTGTTTTTCAAACCTTGGCGTGACATGCCATGCGCCACAGACCACTCGCTGTTGGTGTGGTCATAGTCCAACACCTCAACATCTATGCCCATATTCTCAAGCGTCTGTTGCGTAGCATACGCCTGAAGTACGGAACCGTAATTCGGCACTTTAAATATAGTGACTAACAGTGCTTTCATCCTTTATCCCTTCAATATTCTGTTAATTTTACCAATGACTCTGCTTGTAAACACTAGAGTTTCCATGGATATGAAATCTGCTTTAGACAAGGCGATGACGAGATTCCATCCAAAGCCCGGGTAATGTATCGGTTCCTTTATTTGTCCTTCCGCAACTTGCTCGAAAGGATATGCCACAAGTTCGCAGTTGCATTGTTGCAAAACATCCGCGCCACGCAGTGTGAAAGCCACGCATGCGGTCACGCCTTTCTCATTGTCCTTGTAGGTGTCGCCCCACATATCGCCTATACGAATGTCGGCTGAGGAGTGGTTGTACTTGAACTTGCATTGCTTGTAGCATGCTTTTCCCAAGCAATTGTTACCTAAGAACATGTTGTAAAAGTTGTCACCTTTAGCCCATCGGGAGTTTATTAAACCTTTTTTTCCCTTTATCAACAAATTATAAGAGTCATGCCAGTCCACAGACTCCCCCTTGGCCTCTTTGCCTTCAAGCACCATTGCCCACGAGTCGTGCCAACCGTTGAGCTTGTTGCGCCATGCCACAAACTCTATGTTACCAAGTTCTTTTTCTTTTTCTCGCACGTATTTGTTCCATACATGTGCGCATGGAACACCATGACAAAAGAAATCCATCAGCACGAAGTTTCCCTCGCACCTGAATTTGCGTATATACCTGCGCAACGAGTCTATTTGGCAAGGAGTACCTGTTACAAAGAACTTATCCTTGCGGTTGACGGCCTTGAATCCATCGAGCGTGTAGCTCTGGATATACTTGCTACCCATGGATGCCACAAACTCCTCTACAGAACCTGCAACAAAGTGTACAGCCCTTTGCCGTCCAATGTCATATCTCACAGCTATAGCCTTGTAACCTTGCCCTATCAGATATCTCCCTATTTCAAAGCCGGCACCTCCACTTGCGCCCACTCGTCTCACGCCCTCCTCTTTGCTCCATGCAGCATATGCAACCTTTGGCTGTTCCTGTAATGTTGTGCTACTATGGCTGTAGGAACAGACCTCCACACACAGCCCACAATCACTGCATTTGGAAGGTTCTGAGATATAGGGTTCATAGAACCCGTCCGAATTCAGACGGATGTCTATGATTTTCTTGCCACAAGCTATTGCGCAAACGCCACAGCCGTAGCAAGAGTGAATATTTGAAATGTTCATTTAGAATTGTTCTTTAATAATTGAATAGATGGATTCAGGGGTGAGCTTCTGTATCTTACAATATCCTCTGTTTCCAAGAGAAGCACATAGCTGCTCATCTTTCAAAAGACGTGTTATAGCATTCATACATGCATTTCCATCGCCTATCCCTACTTTTATGACATCACTATCGTCATAGTATGTATCAATACTCATACAATGGGTGATGATGACTGGCTTCTTATACATAGATCCCTGAAACGCTACCAGCTGTCCGCCCTGCATTTCTGTATTCAAGGCCAACAGAACAATCTTGCAACGCGCAACCAAATCATTAAATTCCGAAAGGGATATGTTTTTATAAATCTTGAGATTTTTACAGTCTTGCATATCATCCAACTCATTGCCATTCAACGCTGCAACAAAATGAACCTGTGGCATTTGTCTTACAATATCCTTGAATAAAAGCCAGTCACGATGGACATTACCCCCCGTGAATACATAAGGAGGAACTTGCGGACTACAATCCTGAGTATTGACATCCACATTAGAAGCGCAATCTTTTATGAGAAAGAAATGCCCCCTATCTACGCCAAGTTGATTAGCGTAAAATTCTAAAAGAGATTGATTGTTAACGCCTATTTTCACTTTATTTAATCCCATACGAATCAATGGGCGTTTCCACTTTGCATATCCTTCCTTGCTCCCAGTACCCATGAAATTCACTGCTATAACATTTCTATCTAAATGGAACACAGCCATCAACAATCCTACTATGATGAATTCTGAAGTAACATCATATAATAAGACCATATCGTCTTTTTTAGAAGACAACAACAATTTTATTGCACGAGTAAAATGATGTATTCTTGTTGAGAAATCTCGGCTATGCCCATATCTATACAAATAATATGATTTGACAGAAAAGCCATCTTTAATCAATTGGTCATACAACCAATAACCATCTTCTACATTAATGTGAGGACCTGATAAATAATATATTTTTTTCATTTTGATGCCAATTTTACCCGCACGTTTTTTATGCGTTCCAACAGTTTTTGTAATAAGGTTTTCCTTTTACCTGATGACCATGTACCACTATAATGATGAATACTTATTGTCTTACCTGTTATCATGTATTGTCTTTTTTCATGATTATTTGCGCATAATATTTCTATCGGATAGATTGCAATATCGGTATTTAACACATCTGCTTTATGATTCATCTTTAATCCATATTTTTTCAGTACTTCATTTAGTCGATAAGGATTGGGAAAAGTATTGAGCTTGCCAAACCAACTAATAAAGGTTTCGCCTTTATAAGTATCAATTATGTCTTTTATCCATTGCTGCCCCTTGACACTTGCCAGAATTCCAGTACCTAAGAAGTTATCTTCCCAACCAACAAACGAATGATTACCAAGCAATGAATCAAAACCTTGTCTTACTTCAACATCGGTATCAAGATAGATTCCACCTTCAGTATATAACACATGGAGGCGTGCATAATCAGAAACAAATGCAAACTTCTTAACATTATATGCCTCCCATACATACCTGCAACAATGGATGTCAAAATTATCTTCGTCCCATTCTTTTATCACATAATCTGGATTATGTTTTTTCCAAGTCTCAATATAATCAAGAACTTCTTTTGGTTTTGTTTTTTGTCCAAACCAACAATAATGTATCACCTTTGGTATCATAATCAGGTTCATCAAATAATAACAATTTAATTTCCATACTACTTACTCAATCTCATTCCTTCTGTGCTTATCTCCACTACGCCACCTTTTGAGAAGTCATAACCATTGGGAATCTGATAAAATCCGTATTTCCAATAGTTGTCTGTGGAATAATAGCGTGTCTTCTTAAAGAATAAGAGCCTGTTTAAATTTTATTTAATAACATCCTAATGGATGCCAGTTTTACCATTTCCTCTGCCGAATCGAAAGTTAGCTCATAGTTTCGGCATAGCCTTCTATAATTGTCAAACCATGAAAAGGTTCTTTCCACAATCCATCTTTTACCTATTGGTCTAAAGCCTTTTAGCTTATCACCACTGACGACAACTTCAAGAATGTATCCAAAAGCATTTTTAATCTTCTCAGCTATTTCTCCACGATATCCGGAATCTGCCAATATGACTTTGATGTTGCAAGAGAGTTCCCTCAAACACCTTGCCAACAGATAAGCCGCCTTGCTGTCATGCACACAGGCAATCGTCACCATGACTGCAAGCAGGAATCCATTTTTATCTACCACCACATGACGTTTAACGCCTTTTACTTTCTTGTTCCCGTCAATGCCATTAAGAGAACGATTATCACCCCAACGTACACTTTGACTATCCATGATACCCAAACTCGCTTCTGCTTTTTGCCCCATTTTCACACGTACTTTTTCTCGTAAGTTGTTCAATAATAAATCAAATTCACCCCAAGAAGACCATTTGCGATAATAGTAGTAAACCAACTCCCAAGGAGCGAAGTCTGAGGGAAGCATACGCCATTGGCAACCGGTTTTGACTACATAGAAAATGGCATTCCATATTTCACGCAAATCATATTTTCGTTTCCTTTCTTGCACGTTCAAGATTTTCTTGATAACTTGCCACTGTGTTTCTTCTAAATCCGTCGAATACATGTAAGCACTCAATTTAGGGCATCCCCCTTCGAAAGGGCACTTTTCAGTGCCCTAAATCGAGTTTCGTTAAAAAATTAATTTTGAAATTAACATTGGCTAGTAGCCAAAGTGATTTTGTCAGGAACCATGTTAACATAATCCCTGCACCCGTTAAAGATATTTTTGAAAAAAGTTCCGATGAAGTTCCAGATAGAACTACCATGAAGCTTTACCGTTCCGATCACACTGTGATAGGTGGCTGCCATTTCAGCCCCGGCATCACTCCCATAATGAAGTGAGTTATTGCGCCACGTGGTCAGCTTGCGAATCGTTCGTTCAGCAAGATTGTTGTCTATCGGTAATTCACCATCATCCAAGTAAGCAAAGATCTCTTTCCAGAACCGGTTCAGATAATTAAGGGCTTCCGTATAATATTGGCTTCTGAACTCTGAATCCCGTGACAGTTCACTGTCTAGCAAGCTGCGCAGCTCTATCAAGAGTTCCTTTGTTTCCAAGCTTTGCCTTTCCCGCAACCTTTCCTTAGGAGTTAATCCGGCATCATCGTATTTACGCTCCCTCATAAAGAACTCCTTTAAGATTTCGGAAAAACGCTCTGCTACCGGTTCACTACCCTGATTGGAAGCCTTGACAAACTTGTTTTTGGCATGTGACATACAAACTTGATGTATGGTATCTTTAAACTGGGCCGATTTCAGCTCGTCGCCGATAAACACATAAGCATTGTATCCATCAGACATTATACTCTTCAATTCTGCATCACCCAAAAAGCCTGTAAGTACCTCACGACCGCGCGAGCCGTTCTCATAGAAGAAAATGGCTGTTTTCTGAGCCTTGTTGACCAACACCCAAATGTAACACTTCTTATAGTGGTCATATTTACGCACTTTACACCAGGTCTCATCGCAGTTCACAATCGAGTCTTTTTCCAAAGCTATAGACTTCAATACACAAACCAGTTCATCCAGGTATTTCTTGCCTTTCTTAAGCCAGTTGCGCAAGGTGTTTTTGGAAATGGTCATGCCCATATCTGTCAGCCACTGGTGAAGAAGGCCAAAGGTCACATTCTTTACATAAACTTCATAGGCAATGGCCTGCAGAAATTCAGGAGTGGCCTTGGTGCCTTCAAAATTGGTTACCACCTCAGGATGGCCTTCGGAAGGGGAATAACCCCACTTGGGCTTTTTACCGGGCTCTGCATAATGAACCATCTCGAAACATTCTTCCGTAAGGAAAGTACGGAAACTGTATACCCGCACCATTCTTCTTTCAATGATGCGGCCGGGAACCTTTGCCAAATCGGAAGGATGCTCTATCGTCTCTCCGGCCACTCCCATCGTTTTATACCCGTCAGGACGATTGGATAAATCACGCTCTTTCTTGGAAGACCCTTTTACCTCTTGAGATGGATTATGACCAACCGAATCCGTGCGAAGCGTATCATCGGTTCCATCATAATCATCTTTCTCCTTGTTCCGATCTGAATCATCCGTCTTAGCTTTAGATTTGATCTTTTGACGTCGATCACCAAAACGTTCTTGATTGGCATAATCAAGTCTTTCTTGAAGTGATTTTATCTTACGTTCAGCCGATTTACGAAGTTTATGCTCTTCTGAAAACCGATTCTCAAGGTCGGCATGTCTCGATTGCATAGAGGACATCTGAGCCTTCAGTTCCTTCATCTCGGCCATAAAATCCTCCAAAACAAGCTTCATGGCATCACTTGTCAACCGAAGATCCTGATTCTGCTCAGCAAGGTATTGTATGTATCGGTCTTTCTGATCCTCTGCCATACCTGCACTATAATTTATAGGGTTGCGTGAGTAGGTTTCCCTACCCAACAACTCTCGTTTTGTTTTAATTATATCTTGCAGCTCGGTCATACTTAAACCTTTGATTTACAGCATTAAAGGTAATAAAATAATCGCAAATCCGCAAGTGGATAAAGGAATTAATTATCTGATTTTTAATGTTTTAACTATAGGGTTTCCAAGAATCAAAACCACATCCTTCCAGTCAATCCGATAAACAGTTTCTAATCCGTTTCGCTCCACTTTCATGAACTGATAGCCGGCAACAAACTTCTTTTCAAACAGGCTATATGAACGATTATCAAATGAAAACATACGAACTATTCTTCGATTGCGCGACATGACGATAAAAACGTCACCATCACTGGGTTCCCTGTGAAGCCGTTCGCGAATGATAGACAACACACGGCTGTGTTTACAACGCATATCGGTGAAATCACGGACATAATAAAAATGATTGAGACCGGTAACACTCAACATAGCCCCTCCAGTTTCTCTACCATCCGGACTAAATCCTGGTAGCTTAAATTCTTTTGGGACAAATGTAATCCATTGCTTATACGAAGGTCAACCCAAATACGTACAGGGTTGTCATTATTTCTGCTTTGTGATTCCGGTCGGGCTTGGTCACCAGTCTTAGGTTTTTCCCCACGGCCAATTTCAGGAACACCATCAATCTGGACTTCAACTACTTTGTTCCGAGTATCCTTGTACCATTTCTGAAAAATGTTATAAGGTACTTTGTTCTTAACACAAAATGATTGGAGAGATTCTCCATGAGGCAAAGCCTCGGTCTGGTACTGAAAGTAAAACCTTTCAAGATCTTCACTGCTATACATAAATTATAAAATGTTTGTTCGAAGCGAAGATAGAGTTTTCAATCAATAGCCAATTTTTGACTGCTTACCGAATACATAATTATTTGAAGATTGCTAACTAAAAATAATCATTTTCGAGGAAAGAAGAAGCACTCTTTTTATTTCAAACAGGAAAATTTAAACAAGCTCTAAAAAATGCAGGTATATTTTACCCCCCCTTGGTTGTTATTTTATTGATTTGATTGTCAGGATAATACATCTCATTCGTTTTGGGGTTGTATGTACAAAATTGCCCAACTGCAGGCTTGAATGTCGTGAAATACTCCCTCATAAAGATACGACTCGGCAACAATCTTAGCGATTTCTCCAACAAAGAGAACCAATAATGCTTACAATCAGGAGAAGTTATTCTTCTAATGACATGATAGTAAAGCCTACCTATCAATTTATATTTGAAAGACATCGCTTTTCTCGTAAAAGCATTTTCATCTATTCCATGATTGGCTTCGTCGCATAATAGCTGCTTCCAATTTGGTATTTCCAAACACAATTTAGTATATTTTGATTCTTTCCTAATTACAGTAAAGTGTCCTGCAATCCTATCAACATGAGTGGTAAGCAAATCATATTGTTTCAAATTATGCTTGCTTAATAGCAAACTTAAATCACCATACACAAGGTCTATATCGCCAAATCCCCACCATTTATACGGCCTAAGTTCATCTTCATGAATGATACCGTAAAAAACTTTCAAGTCACACAACTTATAAGCGGCTTTAGGATTGAAATCTATAGATAACTTAACGGAAACGTTGTGACAATATGAATCAAAAGTGATTTGATGAAATATTGTATTAGAATAGATTTTATCTGGTATTCCACAATCAGTATAGAATATAAAATCTATATTCTTTTGCCTGCTACAAGAATACAAGTACAAGTCCATCCATTCTGGCCACTTGCCAAAATAAGGTATTATAAAAGCAATCTGGTTCATGTTTATTTCCTCCCGATTATCCTCTTAACGTTTTGCTTGAGTGGTTGCATAACTTTTAATTTAAACTTTTCCTTTTTCAAGGATTTCTCTATTGCTACCTTTAGTCCAAACTTTGGATAAAGACATCTAAACAAAGCATGTGCATTGTTCTTACAACTTGGTCTCTGTAGCTGTCCATTTCCGATTAGCCCCTCTACTACATCACGTTCCTGCGCATTTACTTTGTCTCTAACCTTGTCAAAAAGTGATGACCCTTTTTCGGTATTGATCAAGCATAAGGAAACCCCTTTTCCTTTCTCGTAGTTTGCATCATCACCCAATCCCCAAAAGTCTGCCAAAGTAATATCCGAGCAACGAGCGGATGTGGCATATCTACAAGTATAACAACTGTCACGGAATGTAAGACATTGCAAGAAGCCAAACATATAACTGTCTTCATAAAACTTGCGGCTTATGTCTAAGTATGGTTGGTTTGTTTGTAAAAACCAACCATACTCAATTCTTGCAGAATTGAGTTTGGTACTTACACTTGACCCACAATTTTTTCTCCTGAAAGAAACCTTTATATTTTTACCATCATTCTCTGAAGTATAATAATGAATATTTTCCGTGAGCATCTTCTGAGAAGGAACACCATGACATACCAAGTCCAATGTTATTAATTTAGGATAATCTTTACGTAAAAACACCTTTAAACCAGCCACTTGACAAGGAGTACCTGTAAACAGGACTGTTTTGTCTGATTTCAAATCTGCAAGAATGCTTTTGTAAATTAATCCCACTTCTGATTGGACATACTTTGAACCTCGCAATTCCTCTATACCTTGCAAAGAATCCACTCGTACATGATGAACGTGGAAGATATCCTCACCTGTACATCCATAAACGATACCATTTTCGTTGATAATTGCTCTCATAAGTGCTGTTGCCGCCCCTCCAGAAGCACTAAACTCCAAATCCTTGTCTTTTGGCAATGCTACAGCATAACAAAAATCAGGATAGACCAACAGGGGCTTATTTACGACAGGACAAGACATCTGGCACAAATTACATCCTACACACTTGTCCTCAACTATTTGCGGATGTACATGGCCAAGTTCATTCTCTGTCATATTTATCGCTTGATGGCAGCAAGCATTGTAACAGGCATAACAACCGGTGCATTGGTCTGCGGGGCAAATTTCCCTCATTATTTTATTCGAGTGCATGGATTAAATACTCTTTTGATTTTGTGATATATGGTGTTATCTGATTCCAAACATGTCCGAAGTTTATTTTTTCCAGTTTGTCTATATCTGCGACATCTTCTTCTGACAGCAACCTTTCTTCGATATCCATCATTTTTAATAGATTTTCAACTCTTGAATTTTGACTTGTTATCGTATTTTTAAATCGCTTGAAAGTGATGAATTGAACCTTGAAAATAGATGCGAAAATGCTTCCATGAAACGAATCTGTAAAAAGATGTTGTGCGTCATGTATGGCTTGCAAGAATTCTATCGGACCTGCCGTTATCAATTCATCTGCAACAGAATAGTAGCTTTTGTCCGTATAGAACATCTTGAACTTGTATCCGTTCTTATAGGCGTATGCTTTTGCAGCTTCTATGTAGACCGGATTGGGTGTCAAGAAATAACCCAAAACATATTTTTCGTCAGCTATTTTTTTATGGCTATCCAAAAGTTTACTCCACTGTTGACCATCCAGTAATAATGTTGGGTCAACGACATTAGCAACGCATTTTCCTGATAGTTTCTGCATGATTTTCTGCCCCTCCTTTTCACGAGCTGACAAAAAAGAGAATCCTTTTATCAAGGCATGGAACCTATCCACAAAGTCAGAAGGCACTGAAGATACACCGATGCTTGGAGCATAGGATATTTTCTTTTTTTCTGCAAAGTCGGCATAGAAAAAACCAGACTTAGGATTCGACAAAGAAAATGGATTCCATATTTGGTCACTTCCACAAACAAAACAATCGTATGTTTCGTTCAAGCGTTTCACATCTTTAACGTTGCTTTCTATGAGTATATGTTCCTCTTTAAATCGACCATAAAGCTTTTGGGCTATTTTTTGACTATTGATATATCTGCGATAAGTCTTACCTAAACTCCAAATCCATTTCTTCACTCTGAATTTCCAATCAACATGGTTGTTTATAACCGTTGAATCATCGAGGATTACATCTTCATAACCTAATGAAATAATATATTGCTGCAAGGCATAAGCCTGTAAAAAAGTTCCAAAATTAGGATAGGTTATCCAAGTTATATTTGCTATTTTTTTCATTATCGCTTTACTTTCTGTGCAATCTTCGATATTGCAGATAAAACATATTGTCGTTCATTCTTATTCATACCCAAACTATAGGTTGACAAGCATACGCAGATGAGGGACACTATACTGACGGCAACAAAACTTACAAAGCTGTTGTCAAGAATGGAACAAATGATTAAAGGTATAATCATTGCCACAAGAGTTACAACAACGACCTGCGCCAATACGTTCTTTACAAAATTTATATAAGTCATCTTTATCATCTTCCCCGTCAATCGAAGCCTTACGAAGAGCAACGTTGCCTGAATGCCAATATTAACGCACATAGTAGCCAATGGAGAGAATCCCATTTTTAAGACTATATACGACAAAGGGAAATTCATGAACAAAAATAAGGAAACCACTATCTGGTAGTTACGTATCTTGCCATAAGCTCTTGCTACCTGTGCCAAAAGGCTAGAAAGCGTTGACACCAAAGAACAAATCAATACCAATTGGCAAAACCCTGCCGTATAGTAAGGGACTTCTTTCAGCCAAAGATGAAGTATGTAGTCCATCTTCAATATGATAGGTAAGGACAAGGCAAAAAGTAAATAATAAGAAAATCTCGTACTTCTATACAAGAGTTTCTTCATATCATCTAACTGCTCAGAGGCATAGTTCTTAATCAACTGAGGATTTACCGCCGTCTGGAAATTAGCAACGAATCGGTTCACTGCACCATTTACTTGTTCTGCCAATCCTCTTGCGGCATTGACAACTGGACCGAAGAAGGAATTCAAAATAATATTCACTCCTTGGCCAGTAAACACCCAAGCAAGTTCACCTAACATATTCCAACTTGCAAATCCTATAATTTGTCTTAGCAGGTTCCAATCTTTTATTAAACGAAATTTAGCCTCCTTATATTTTTTGGTGCAATAAAACCTGTAAATCATCATGACACCAATAGAAACCATCATAATGAGGACGCTATAAAGTTTTAACTTGTCAAAGCTACCTATGCTTAACATATATACCACAAGAAGCTTCAGGCTCACTTCCAATATGGATATGTAAGCATAAATCCCCATCTGCTCCTTAGATATGATGATTGCATTGTATGGGACTTGGACAATACTAAACAAGGTTGTGAATATAGAGCATTGAAGCACCCAATTGGCGGCATCCATTCTTTCGAAAGGAATATTCATGTGCGTGTTCAAATACCACACGCCTACTATTTCCATTGCCACCAATACAAAGATAGCTATACCGGCATGCGCCAATAAAGACACATTAAATATTCTATTGACTCTATCATCATTTTTCTTGCCGATTTCGAATGATAAATAACGCTGTACTGCATTGGACATGGATCCATTCAAGAATCCAAGCATGGCAACAATGCCACCTACTACATTATATATACCGTAATCTGTTACCCCCAACTTATCCAATACCACTCGACTCGTAAACAATGTTACGAACATCATCAAGAGCATTCGGAAATAAAGAAGCAACGTATTCTTCGCTATTCGCTTGTTGTTATCTGATGTTTGATTTGACATAAATATGGTAAGCACTCAATTTAGGGCATACCCCTTTGGAAGGGCACTTTTCAATGCCCTAAACCGAGTTTTGTTAATTAATTAGTTTTGAAATTAACATTGGCTAGTAGCCAAAGTGATTTTGCCAGGAACCATGTTAACATAATCCCTACACCCGTTAAAGATATTTTTGAAAAAAGTTCCGATGAAGTTCCAGACAGAACTGCCAT
>OBYB01000129.1_pt1 | contig 75763 bp, 127 predicted proteins | sample 1538181 | NCBI WGS metagenome assembly OBYB01 (sample SAMEA2580157, study PRJEB22360) | human gut metagenome | biome: human gut; feature: human-associated habitat; material: faeces | place: Denmark | collected 2008/2010 | reverse complement strand
GGTCAGCGGCAACCAACACCGGAAACCAGTCAGCGGCAACCAACACCGGAAACCGGTCAGCGGCAACCGTAGAAGGAAAAGAGAGCGTTGCAATGGCAATTGGATGCAATTCCAAAGCAAAAGGGTCTATCGGATGCTTTATTGTACTTGCTGAATGGAAGGAATTTGAAGACGGAACATACCATATTGCAGATGTGAAGTCTGCGAAAGTAGACGGAGTAAAGATAAAACCTGATACATTTTATAAACTTGTAAATGGAGAATTTATTGCAGAAGAGTAAAGGTTTGGCTCCACAGGTACCGACATACCACATGGAGCCGCGTATCTAACTTAATTTGGCTAAGTTAAATACAGGACAAGTATAACACACCTTCCTGTATTTATCAAATAAATAATTAGGAGGGCATTTTTATGTCAAAAACACACACATCCAACGAACAGAAACCACTTGCAAGCGAGATTATTTGTGATCTGGAAGCGGAAAACGCAAAACTCGAAGCGAGAAACAAGAAACTCAGTAACATTGTTTTGAAGCAGGCAGCAGTTCTTATGGAGACATTATTGCTGTTAAATGAAGAAGGTGATTTAGGAAATGAAAATGCGAGATGAGAACCAGGTTCTTTTATCAGGTGACATTCCGGCGGGGTTCGTATTCTCACATGAAGAATACGGTGGAACCAAGATGTACGAGGGAAGAATGACAATATTTAGAAAGAGTACATCCTATGACATTCTTCCGATTATTGTGCCGGAGCATATGATTTCAAGAGAAACAGAGCTGATTGCTAGTGTATATGGTGAAATGCGAAGCCGAACAGTCCGGGAAGATGGTAAGAAAAGCCTTGTAGCATATGTAAGAGCAATGGACATTCAGTACCTTGAAAGACTGGAAGAACACGATGCAAACGAAGTTTATCTGACTGGATATCTGATTAAAAAACCAACAATAAAGATGATTGGTACAAGCAACGACAGGAAGCTGGCAAGAATACTTCTGGCGGTAAACAGAAAGAAGAAAGCCGGATATACCAGATCAGATGCCATCAGTTGTTTGTGCTGGGAGGAAAACGCAGATGCCGTAGAAAATCTGGAAAAGGGAACAAAAATCAAACTCAGTGGAAGATTCCAAAGCCGGGAACTGTGGTCTGATCAGAGTCAATCATGGGTAACAGCGTTGGAAGTATCAGTAAAAAGATTGGAGATTTTGTAATATGAAGAAAATTGAAGTAAGAGAAATTAGATTGACCGATTTTAAAGGCCAGTCAGAAAAGAGAATAGGGTTTGGACACAGAACAGTCGTTTCCGGGAAGAACGGATGCGGGAAAACCACATTGGCAGACGCTCATATGTGGGAGTTTTGCGACAAAGACTACAGTTTAAAGAGTAACCCGGATATCAGACCGGATGATGGCAGGGAATGCCTACCAAGAGTTGATATTGACCTTGCGATTGATGAAAAGCCGGTAAGCGTAGCAAAATTCCAGAAACGCACAGAAAGCAAACCAAAGGACGGAAAGCCGGGCAAGGTTGCATTATCCAATAAATACGAAATCAACGGCGTTCCGAAAGCTGAAAGAGATTTTAAAGCCGATTTGAAAGAACGTGGGTTTGACTTTGATAATTTCCTGATGCTGTCTCACATGGAAATCTTCACAGACCTGAAAGATGCAGATGCCAGAAAGATTCTGTTTTCCATGTCAGACGGTGTCGGGAAATCAGATTTAGAGATTGCCAAGACGGTTCCAGACTGTGCCGAACTGGTACCACTTCTGGAAACCTACAAGGCAGACGAAATCAAAGCCATGAACAGCGCAACGCTGAAAAAGGCAGAGGAACAGTTGAAAGCCATTCCAAACCAGATTATAGGTATGGAGCATTCAAAAGTCGATGCTGATACCGCCGAATTGGAATTGCAGAAGAATGCCTTGCAGGAACAGATTTCTGACCTTGAAAAACAGATTGCACAGGCAGGGAACGAGCGTAGCAGCAAACTCAGAGCAGAACTTTTAGACTTAGGTGTTAGAAAACATTCTTTCGAGTCAAAAGCATATGAAGAAATCTCGACAAGGAAAACTGCAATTCAAATTAAAATCAACGAGTTGCAGTCAGAAAGAAATCTGAAAGCGGCCGAATTAAACAGAAAGACTTCTGCATTAGAGAGTTTTAGAGCGCAGAAGAAAGAACTTCTTGAAAAATTACAGAACGCCAGAACGCAATATCCAAAGATCAAAGATACAGAATGGGACAACACAGATCTGGAAAACATTGAATCTGAGACATTCAAGGACGCAGAGACCATTTGCCCGACTTGCGGTCAGAATCTTCCGCCAGAGCAGATTGAGCAGCTAAAGAGAAGATTTGAACAGAAGAAACAGGAAAGAATCAATCAGCAGTTAAAGGCTAATGAAGAATGGGAGCGGGACAAGAAACGCAAACTTGATGAAGTTATTCAGGTTGGAAACAAAGCGTCTGCCGATATGAAAGAAGCGCATAAGCAGGAAGAAACTCTTACATCTGAGATTTCGAAACTGACAGATGAATTAGAGCATATCAAAACTTCTCTGGATGCAGAAAATAAGAATCTGGAAGCCATACCGAAAGAGCCAGACTTCTCAGGAAACGCCAAATATCAGCAGATTCTTGCATCAATCAAAGAGAAACAGCAGGAGCTTAATTCTCTGGACGATGGCGAAGAAGCAAAGAAACAGCTTTCAGAGCAGTTATCCGGCAAGAAACAGGAATTGGCAGCAGTTAATCAGAGAATCGGAGAAGCCAACAACAACGTCCGAATTGACGAACAGATCGAGAAGCTTCAGGAAAGCCAGAAACAGTACGCACAGAGCAAAGCTGATGCACAGATGATTCTGGACGAGCTGAAATCCCTGAGTATGGCGAAGAATACTGCCTTTGAAGATGCGGTAAACCAGTATTTTGACGGGGTTAAAGTGGAACTATTCGATACGCAGAAAAATGGTGAAGTAGTAGACGCTTGCATCTGGTATGTGCAGGACAAGGACGGCAACTGGAAGAAACTGGTCGGGAACGCCAATACAGCCCTGATGATGAAAGGGAAAATTGCCATCATGGACGGTTTGCAGAAGTTTTACGGCGTGAGTTATCCGATATTCGTTGACTGTGCAGCAGAACTGGACAACAGCAGTCTGGCAGGAATTAAGGCAGATGCGCAGTTGATATTCTTGAAAGTTGCTGAGGGGGATATGACGGTAACGGAGATTTGAGAAAAGCGGAACAGCTAGGAACTTGTTTGGCGACAGCCTAGCTGCTCCACACAAAATATAGAGCAAACTATATTTGCTAATAGCATAACAGATAATTTTAGCTTAATCAAGCTACAGGTGATTTTGCACCTGAAAAGTGAGGAACGTGTTCACTCACTAGAATCCATGTAAATTTAATATTTGAGGTTTGACAGACCTATGAATTTACATGGGTACAAAACAGAAAATATGCTCTGATTCCAGAGTTCAGTGCGCTTGTAATCCTACAAAATAGCACAGGTAAGAAACGATACAATCACGCAAATAGCGTGTTGGCAAATATATAAAAATATAGAAAAGGAGAATAAAAATGGCAAAAACTTATGACATTTCAAAAGCAACAAAAGCACAGGAAAAATATTGCATGGAAAAAGGTTATCCGCATTTTGCACCACATAATGGAAAATGTTTCAGTTGCGGGCAGAATATCTATTCCGAAAAAGGAAGAACAAGAAGCGGAAAAGAATGGCAAGGAATTTCTGTTGAGAGAGCATCAAAGGAATTAATTACAGGATGTCCGTTTTGCAATAGAACTTATTGTGATTAATAGAAAAGGAGAATTGTTATGGCAAACAAAACACAGTTAGCAACAGCAGGAGAACAGCAGGCGGCAATCGTAATCAACAACTCATTCATTGATGGATTGGTTAAGCAGCTTGAAGAAAAATGCAAATACGGTCTTTCATTCCCAAAAGACTACAACCTCAGTAATGCACTCATGGGGGCATATTTGACTCTGAAAGAGACAAAAGACAGAAACAATAAGCCAGTTCTGGAATCTTGCACAGCTACAAGCATTGCAAACAGCCTTATGAATATGGCGACTCTTGGTTTGTCAGTTCAGAAAAAGCAGGGATATTTTATCGCTTACGGCGGTCAATGTCAGTTCCAGAGGTCATATTTTGGAAACATCACAATCGCCAGAAGATATGGAATGAAAGATATTCATGCTGAGATCATCTACGATGGTGATAAGTTCAAATATCATATCGAAGATGGAAACAAGGTTCTGGATTCTCATGAACAGGATTTTAGGAATATTGACAACGATAAGATTCTTGGGGCATATGCAGTAGTGCTGATGGAAGATGGAACAAAGCATTTGGAAGTAATGAACATGAAACAGATCAAGCAGGCTTGGTCACAGGGCTATGGTTACAAGGAAAACGGCAATGGAACACATCAGAAATTTACTGACCAGATGGCAAAGAAAACTGTTATCAATCGTGCATTAAAGCAGATTATCAATAGTCATGGTGATATTTTTATTCAGGAAGTCGAGGAAGCTACAGAAGAAATTCCAAAGCAGGACATTATTGAACATGAAGTCGCTTATGAAATCGAACAGAACGCCAATGCAGAAGAATTTATCCCAGATGAGCCAGTGGCAATCGAAGAACAGCCTAAACAGCCAACAGTCGCAGAAGTCGTAAAGACTGCCGAGAAAGAACCAGTTCCTGCAGCAGACAAACAGGAAACAGAGATTCCAGATTTTATGAAGCCAGAAGATATGTGATCACATATGATGTACGGCGACTGCATCAATTTTGATCGGTGCGACTCAGGAAAATTTGGGAAATATATGGCTTGTATCGGGCGGTGTGAAAACCGCCCGTACTATGAATCGGTAAAAGACTATTTCGAGAAACGAGGTGAGAACTATGAGGATTATATCTCAGGATGGAACAATCAATCTCCCGTATGAAATGACGGCATTGATTGTTTCGGAAAATTACATACAGGCGGTATTTGCCGGGGGAATACAGCAGAGTCCGTATGTGATGGCAAGCTATTCATCAAAGAAGAGCTGCGCAGATGTAATGTCAATACTGAATGATGCAAGCCTTGGAATACATGTTAAAAGCCTTGTGGGAGACGTTACTAAAATTGGAATGGATGAAGTTATATTTAGATTTCCAGAGGATGGGGAAGTATGAAGATATTAAAATCGGAAATAGATTGGGATAAAACAATAAATATTCAAATGACTTTGAAAGAATTTAAACTGCTCCAGGATTGTCTGTTTTCAGTTTCTTATGCAGAATTAGAAAAACTTCAAGAAAAAATCCCATATTCTTATGATGATATGCAGGAAACAATTAAACAGTCAGAAATAATATTAGAACAGTTATTTTGTAAATAAGGAAAGTGAGGTGATTCAAAATGTTCATGCGAGTAATAAATACAGGTAGTCAGCCGGGAAACTGCTATGCGCTTAAATCTGAATCTGGCGAAATTTTACTTTTGGATTGTGGATGCAGATATCCAGAGATTTTGAAAGGAATTTGTTACAGAATATCAGAAGTTTCGGGTTGTCTACTGACGCATGGACACGGAGATCACCTGAAATCGTTTCAGAATCTAATGCAGTCCGGCATTCAAATTTACACTAATGACGAGACTGTTGAGAGTGTAAACACAACCTCTGGTGAGCTGATGATCGGCTTACCAGAAAAGAAATCGAAGGACATAGGTTCATTCCGGGTAACGCCTTTCTACGTCCCGCACGACAAGACGCCAAACTTTGCATACATGATATCTCACGAAGAATGCGGACGGATAATATATGCGACAGATTTCTCATATTTGCCGTTCACATTCAAGAACATGAGAATAAATCACTTCCTTATAGAATGTAATCATCTTGACGAATCGCCGGAGCAGGATTCATTTAAGTTTGAACACTCCATCCGGGGGCATAGCAGCTTATCTACTGTAAAAGAGATTATCCGAGTGAACAAGACCGCTTCGCTCAGAACCATAACGCTATGTCACCTGTCAGAGGGATGGGGGAATCCGGAAGTGATGCAGAAAGAGATACAGGACGTTGCAGGAGATGATGTTCTGGTGCAGATCGCAAGACCGGGACTGGATGTTGATTTGAATTTATGCCCGTTTTGAAAGGAGAAAGAAATGATTGATTGCAAAGGAAACGAGTTAAACATTGGTGACAAAGTTGTATATATTCACGGTAAAAACTCAGATTCCAGATTACAGACCGGATTCATAACAAAATTTTATAAAAGTTATTATGGGCGTGATGAATGTAGCGTAGGAAAAGCGACTCATATTTTAAGCCATAGAGTAATGAAGCTCAGTTAAAAGGAGAAAGAAATGAAAATTTGGACAGAAGAAGAACTTATTAACGACGGAAACAGATTAAGAAATGCTGAAATTACAAATGTATCATTGAATTTTAAAGATCACGGAGTACTCACCCTTGACCTCACTCTTTCTGGCGGCGGATGGGGAGTTGTATTCGGAGGATATGTTTTAGGACATGGTTACCTTGGCTCGGAAAACTTTAAAGGTTCAAAGGCAGGGCTTGAAGCGATTATGAGAATCATGGACGTTGTTGGCGTAGATGACCTGATAGAAATGAAAGGAAAACATGTTAGAGTTGCTACGAAAGGACTTGGACATTCAGTGAAAATTATTGGAAATTTCATTAAAGATGAATGGTTTGATTACGAAAGTTTCTTCGAGGATGAGAAACCACCATTTGTGGAGGATTAAGCATGGTATCAGCAAATTTAAAGGACTGGAAAGAAGTCACCAAAGGCATTTACAGATATGTGATCTCTGCAAATGCTGCATATGAAATCCACATTAAATATTGGAATATGGACACAGACATTTTAAGTGCGAATGCAAGTCTATACATTGTTGGCGATTGGTGCTCAGATGATGGTAAAAATACCAGAGAAAGAGAATGCTTGCTTGAGTCAGGACCGGTTATGGCTTGCCTTGGCGAGGCTGTAGAGGATGATAGAGAGAATAACAGTTAATTAAAAAAGCACCGACTATTTATCGGCACTTTTTACAAAATCTTGGAGAACAGTAATGACCAGATTGTTAAAACTCCTGTTCTCCTGCTTGGCAATTTGCTCGAGTTGTTCTTTGAGCTGTATCGGGAACGTGATGTTAGTTCTGGTCTTATCAGACTTGATAGTCATGTGAAATCCCTCCCTTGTTTTTAGAACATTGTAGCATTTTTGCCTGTCGGTGTCAATCAGGTACCAAAGTGGTATCATTTTTATCTTGCAATATAGGTATCGAAGTGGTATCATAATGGTATCAAAGACACACCGAAAATGAATCGAGGTGATAAGTTTTTGAATAGTAACTATAAAAATTTTGTAAAAGCTAAGGCAATTGAAGCCGAGAACCGTAAGAGATGGCTCAAACTCAATCCAAATTTGAATGATAATTCGGGAGTCTATATTTTACGCAGAGTTGATGAAGACGGATTCAAGTTTGGGTATGCAGGGCAGGCAAAACATATACTCACCAGATTGTGCCAGCACAGCGCAGGGCATCAGCAACACATTGATTTGAGCCTTAAGAAACATGGCTTATATTCAGAAAACAATCCCTACGGATGGAAAGTGAACTGTGAGAATTTTTCCGAAGTTAACCTTGATAAAGCCGAACAATTTTACATCAAATGGCTTGCAGATCAAGGATATCAGCTCAGAAATAAGACTGGCGGCTCTCAGGGAGTAGGCAAGAAGCAGATTGATGAGTACAGACCGGCAAAAGGTTATTATGATGGTTTAAAGCAGGGCAAGAAATCCCTCGCCAGAGAACTATCATACATCATAGACACACACTTGCAAGTTTCACTGAAACCAGAAAAACAGAGCAATAAAGTATCAATCCGGGCTTTAGAAAGGTTTCAGAACTTGATTGATGAGAAAACATACGAATAAAAAATGAAAGGAGCTTGCCTTCATGTGACGTAAGGGTGCACCGGGCTTCTTTGAAATATGAAATTAAAATGTGAAATATACAGAGACTCAATGCAAAATTACAAGAAATATGCAATTCCAAGAGCACAGCTCGTTATAGCTGATGTTCCGTATAATGTAGCGAATAATTTTTACGGGAGCAACCCTATGTGGTATGTAGGGGGGATAATAAAAATGGTGAAAGTAAACTAGCAGGAAAAGCTGCCTTTAATTCAGATTTTAATTTTAACTTATATGAATACTTTCACTTTTGTTCAAGAATGTTAAAAAAAGAAGATACAACACCTGTGCCAAGAGGAAGAAGTAGCAATTCTCCATGCATGATTGTATTTTGCTCGTTTGAACAAACACAAACATTGATTAAAGCTGCTGAAAAACATGGTTTTGTACATTATATCCCACTTGTTTTCATAAAAAATTACAGCCCTCAAGTATTAAAAGCAAATATGCGTGTGGTTGGAGCTACGGAATACGCATTATTGTTTTACAGAGACAGGCTTCCTAAGTTTAGGAACGGCGTTCAGACTGACGAAAATGGAAAAACAATCAGAGGTACAGGGCACATGGTTTTTAACTGGTTCGATTGGGAGAAAGATGGAAAAGATATTCCTAAAATTCATCCGGCACAAAAGCCAGTCAAACTTTTAAAAAGATTGATTGAAACGTTTACTGATCCCGGAGATGTAGTAATAGACCCATGTTGCGGAAGCGGGACAACGTTAAGAGCTGCACATGAAATAGGAAGAAATGCTTTCGGATTTGAAATTGATAGAAATTTCTTTAAGAGAGCAAAAGAAGAAATGCTTGTTTTTGAGGAAAACAGTCAGATAAGCATAGAAGATTTTTTGTAAAGGAATCGTGAATATGGACGCATTACGGCATCAAAAACACATGCAATGGATGCAGAACCGAAAGGATATTTATTATTTCATCCGTAAATACGCAATGTCTCACAAAGGGACTCCAACAACCAAGAAGATATCTGAGGAACTAGATATCAGCAGGAGTGCTGTTCAAAGGCATCTAAGACAGTTTGAGGACGATGGATTGATCGTATTTCACGGAACTGGTTCGCACAGGACATACGAACTGATAGGAGTAAAGAAACATGAAACTGTATGACGTATACGACGGTTCAAAGTATATCGGGGAGCTGACGCTTGCTGAAATATCAGAATTGACAGGAAAGACAAGAAGTCAGATATCGCAGGCAATCAGCGGGGCATATGACATTAACGGAAGATATGCGGTCATATATGATGGGCAGCAAACAATCGCATACTCAAACAAGAATGATCGTAGGATGTTGATGGAATTTGACATTCTGACTCAGAACATAAGGAGGGCTGTCAGTGGGAAAACTGAAGATTAAAAAGCCAAAAAATCAAAGAAGCTTAATCCCGGCGCCACTTAACATAACTGGTTTTACAATGGAGCAGGCTTCCAGGCAGACTGGCGTAAGAATCGAATCTCTTAAAGCGTATTTGGATTCAAAAGAACAGGAGATTAGAGAACAGACAGTTAAAGAATTTCAGGAAAAGCTGTGGAAAGCAGAAGATTATATTGCTGTGGCAAATATTTTAATTTCTGTTATTGCAATCAAGAAAGCATGGGGATTCAAGAAAGCAAACCAGAATTTCATTGATAAGATTACTGAAACAGAAAAATATGTTGAGGAAATCGGCGTTGAAGCAGCATATAAGGAAGTTCAGGAAGAAATGGGTTTGCAGATTGAATTTGATTCTTTTGATATTAACAAGGAATTTGGGCTTGGAGAAAGCGAGGTGATGCCAGATGCAGAAACAGTTAATAATTGATTGTTTCGCAGGCTGAGGCGGAAAACCAGAAAGAAAGAGGGTTAACAACAGGAGGAACAAAGAATGAAGTTTCTGGACTTTTTCGCCGGAATAGGCGGATTTAGAAAAGGGATGGAAGCAGCGGGGCATGATTGTGTCGGATTTTGTGAATTTGATAAATGGGCGGTAGCAAGTTACACGTCCATGCACCTGATAACAGAAGAACAACGACAATATTTGTCAACGCTGACACTGAAACAAAGGCAAAAGGAGATATTAAAAGATGAATACAGAAACGGTGAGTGGTACGCAAATGACATTAGAAGAGTGTATGCCGGAGACATTCCAAAAGCCGACTGCTGGTGTTTCGGATTCCCTTGCCAAGACATCTCAGTTGCAGGAAAGCAAGTCGGATTTCAAGGAAACCGTTCAAGCCTGTTTTTCAGAGTTATGTACCTTATCGGACAACTCAAAGAAGAAGATAAACCCACTTACCTTTTCATTGAGAACGTTAAAAATCTGCTTAGTGTTAATGGAGGATGGGATTTCGCCAGATTGCTCATTGAAATGGAGCAGTGGGGGTATGATGCAGAATGGCAGGTGCTCAACTCCAAAGATTTCAGAGTGCCACAAAACCGGGAAAGATGTTTTATTATCGGACATCTTAGAGGGAGAAGTACCTCAAAAGTATTTCCTATCGAAGGAACAGACGGAGAAAATAGTGTTCAAATAATTGGGCACAAAGATGGGTACAGAAGAAATACACAGGTATTTGCACCAGACGGATTAACAGAAACACTTGATACTGGTCAAGGTGGTGGAAGAGGGCATCATGTAGAATTGCCGTGTTTTATTGATTTGAGTTATCAAAAAACAGAGTTAACCAATAAAGCAAGGCGCTTACAAGCCAGATACAATAAAGGCATTGCAAATCATAAAGCTGAAGTAAGTGGAGTTGCAATAAAAGTCATAGGAGAAGTTAATTCGTCACAAGACGGAAAAGTGATTGGGATTGATGGAATAGCAAAATGCCATTCGGCAGGACACAACAACAATCCGAAGATTGCAATTCCAGTTTTGACACCAGATCGCGTAGAAAAACGTCAGAATGGCAGACGGTTTAAAGATGATGGAGAGCCAATGTTCACATTAACATCTCAGGATAGACACGGGGTTGCAATTGATCCGCTCGGAGTATTGCGTAACGTTCGCACAGAATATGGAAAAGAATTTGCTAATACCCTAGATACAAGCTGCAATCAAGGAATATTCGTGCAGGTATCAGAAGAATTAACGGTATATGCAGTCTGGTATGAAAAATATCAGTGTTACATAGCAATTCGGAAGCTGACACCGAAAGAATGTTTTCGACTACAAGGGTGGTCCGATAATTATTTTGAAAAAGCACAGTTCGTAAATTCTGACAGTCAGTTATACAAGCAGGCAGGAAACGGAGTAACAGTGACAGTTATAGAAGCCATAGCAAGGAAAATGAAAGTGGAGAGCGTAAAGCTGCGCCGGTGATTTATTTGCAGAATAACGGACAGGTAGCGTTTGGATAGGAGAAAAATGAAGTTTAAACATAGAAAGGAATAACATTTATCCTCGTGAAACGAGGTTCCACCTAATCAGAATAGGTTGGGTAAAATTTGATAAATGCTAGACTGGAATGTCTTGGTTCTCCTGCATAGTGCAGAACAGACTAACGGTCAGAGGTAATAACTCCCAAGGCTATAAAGCAGATTGTAAAATTGCCATACGGATATTTGTAGTATGGCGTGTGAAAGAATTAATTGAAAAATCCATAGATAGATTGAAGCTGGCAAGCGATATTTCGCTAAAACATTATAATAAACCACTTGTATGTGAGTATTCCGGAGGAAAGGATTCAGATGTACTTCTGGAACTATTCAGAATATCTAAAATCCCGTTCGAGGTACATAATTCGCATACCACTGTTGATGCACCGCAGACAGCAAGACATATCAAAAATGTGTTTTCTGAATTGGCGAGTAAAGGCGTTAAATGTGAGATTGACTATCATGTACAGGAAAACGGAAAACGTCTTACAATGTGGAATCTTATTCCCAGAAAGCTAATGCCACCTACCAGAATCGTTCGGTATTGCTGTTCAGAACTGAAAGAAGGTGGGAATCCCAACAGAATGATTGCGACAGGTGTTAGATGGTCTGAAAGCAGTAAGAGAAGCAACAGAAGTCCATTTGAAGTACTAGGACAGACAGCAAACAAAAGCATCGGAGTTTCTGATGAGAAAATGCTTATCACTGACAATGATAATACTAGAAGACTGTTTGAAAATTGCCAGATGAAAGCAAAGGCGGTAGTTAATCCAATTATTGATTGGACAGATCAAAATATCTGGCAGTTCATTGGTGAGAAAGACGTTCAGGTATGCGAATTGTATCAATGTGGATATGACAGGTTAGGCTGTCTAGGCTGTCCGCTTGCATCAAAGAAGCAGAGGGAAAAGGAAATGTACGATTTTCCAAAGTACAAGCAAGCCTACATACATTCTTTTGACAGAATGATTGAGGAACGCAAGCTGCGCGGAAAAGATACCAAGTGGAGTTGCGGCGAAGAAGTTTATCTATGGTGGATGCAAGACAATAATGTAGTTGGTCAGATGGAGTTATCTGATTTTATTGAATATTAAAATCATGGAGGACTGCACAATAGCGTGTCAGTTACTTACATGGGGAAAGTGAGGATGGAAAATGAAATTATATTTCTACATTTTAGACAATGACAGAGAATTCAATCCGGAAACTAGAACATTCGGAGACCCTGTTTTTAAAGTCAGAGTTGAGGAATGCGAGGTAATTGAGAAACCAAAGACGTACAGAGCAGTAGCACAGTTTCCAGAAAGACTTTACATTGGATATGTAAAAAAAGAAGATATTGGAAAAATTTCTGGTTCTTCAACACCGTACATTGTGTTGGAAGAACCTAATTATCAGTTCGTAAAAGAAACATTCTTGGAAAAATACAATAATGATATTCGCAGATTTAAAAACATAATTGCAATGTACGAAAATAAGATAGCTGCGGTTGAGAATTACAAGGAGGACGCAAAATGTTAATCAGAAGTCAGAATAAAGAGATATTAGTTAATTTTAATGTATCAGCTGGTATCGAAATTGCAGAAGGGACTACAAAAACAGTTGTAACATCATATATCACTGGATGCAGTTATTTACTCGGAGAATATTCCACCAGAGAAAAAGCTATGAAAGTACTGGACATGATTCAGGATGCATATGCAGATGCAAAATTAAATGAAATTCTTCTTCCTGATGTCTGCAAATCGGCTAGTGAATCTCAGAGGGGAAAAGATAATACATCAATTGCAAAAACTATTAGAAAAGATTTTATGAAAAAAATGATATTCCAGATGCCAGAGGATAGTGAGGTGGAAGTATGAGCGATGCAATGGAACTTATCCAGAATAAAGACGGCACATTTAGTGCATACGATGATACCTATGACGTTGTAATACACTGTAAATCGGAAGATGAACAGAAGAAAGTTATTGAGCATTTAAAATCTATCAGCTGGATTCCGGTCAGTGAGAGATTGCCGGAGAAACATAAAGATGTAATTGCAACTGTTAAATATAGTGGTTTTTGTGGAATGTACGGAAAGTGGTTAAAGACAGCGTCCATTAATGACTATGGTGAATGGAACGGAGAATGTATAGGCGGTGAAGTTATTGCATGGATGTACTTGCCAAAACCATATAAGGAGGACTGAATAAATGTTAAAAATAATACGATGCGAAGGAGATGGGCAAGGTAGCTGCAAGGGATGCAACGATAAAGGCATCTGGAACAGACACTGGGCGTGCTTCTTATACAAGATAGAGGGGCAGGAAGGCTGCTATTGCGACAAATGCACAAAAGAAATTATGAGGAAAGAGGAGAAAGACTGAACATGGAAATGTTAATTTTTGAGAAAGACGGCAAGACCTACACCAGATTCAAGATCACGTTAAAAGAGTTTAAATTAAAGTTTCTGAGAAATCTGCTGACAAAATACGGTATTGACACATCAGGGCCGGTCAAGAAGAACAGCAGATACATTTACTTCGAAAAGGATGGAGACTGGATTAATGGGAAGATGTAAATTAGAATGCCCGGACGGTGAAACAGAATGCTACATCTGCTGTACGAAACAGGATTCCTGCCAGTGCAGATGTGATGAGATGGACAGTTATGAATATGCGGAGGAGTGCGAAGATTATGAGACTGATTGATGCGGATGCAATGAATGAAGAGTTATTTTACAAGCAAGTTGGAGGAAAAGACAGTTTAATTACGGCAGAAAGTGCGTTTAAAATGATTGACGCGCAGCCGACCGCCTATGATGTGGAAGCAGTTGTGGAGCAGTTGGACACATACATAACAAAGCTGGTCGGAAGAAATTCCGCGCTATATCAGACAGTTATGCAGATTGTGAAAGGTGGTGGGTTGAATGAGAGAAATTCTTTTTAAGGCAAAGCGGATTGGAGACGATGGATGGGTTGAGGGATATTATCAGAAAAGACATAACTTTTTAGGAAACGAAGAACATTTAATCTTCCCTGTAGATAGTCATACAGTATGGGAATACACGGAAATTAATCCAGAAAACCTCTGCCAGTTCACGGGACTTTGCGACAAGAACGGGAAGAAAATTTGGGAAAATGACATTCTGATGGCACACTTGGACGAATCCTATCCAGAGGATGTGACATATGAAACCATTGAATGGGGCGTTGCCGGATGGGTAGGACACGAAACTGGTAGCATAGATAGAGAATATATTGATAAGTTTGATCTGGAACATTTCGAAGTGGTTGGAAACATTTTCGACAATCCAGAATTGTTACAGGAGGAACACAAATGAGTAGTGAAAGTGTAAGATTCGGAACAAAAGCGTATGTATGCGCAAGATACTTTCTTAGACCGGGCAAGTGCTTCAAATACATCGACCAGCGCGGTGAAGACACCACAGAACACGTCTATGAGGTCATGGCATTATATCCGTACTGTGTCCTGCTAAGAGATACCAGAAACGGGGTCAGGACTTGCCCGGGATACAACACGTTGAGTCTAATGCTGAGAGGAAGTGAAGTGAATGAGTAAATCAGTATTAGTAATAGATACACCAGAGAATTGCTATGATTGCCCGTTCGGAACTTCATACTGCGGCGAACTTGAATATGAGGGTTTGTGTGAATTAGCTGACTGTTTAGACTGCGATGAAATTCTGATAACAGAAGAACATTATGATTGTGAAAGTAAATCAAAACCTGTTTGGTGTCCATTGAAGCTGTTACCAGAGAAGAAAAGTACAACTGCACCCGTGAGCAATTACGAAGTGCAGAAAAACTTATTTGCCGACGGTTGGAATGCCTGCTTGAGAGAAATTACAAAAACAAGCGATGAAAATGAGCGATAAAAAACAAGCGATAAGAGGTGAAAGAGATGGAGAGATTAACAAAACGGGAAGATGATAGTATCACATATAACGAAAAACGAGAGTTTGAGTGTGGTGAATATTGCGATAGCTGCTCACAGGGTGCAGGAAATTGCAAAACAGTAGAGAATATGATTAAAAAACTCGCCACTTATGAAGACTTAGAAGAACATGGCTTGCTTGTGAGGTTGCCGTGTAAAGTTGGAGATGATGTGTATATCATTCCAAGTCCAACTGTTTACAGATTAAATATTATTAATGGTTATGAGAAGCTCAATAAAATATGCCATCAGCATGTTGGGACTATTGTGATTACTGCTGGACATTGGTACGCGACAAGTCGTGAAGAATATGGCGTTTACAATGAAAAAGTTCTTAATGATATTGCTTTTGGAACGACATGGTTTCTCACCCGTGAAGAAGCCGCGAAGAAGCTGGAGGAGATGAAGAATGACAAGGCCTGAGATTACGGCAGAATTATCAACCATGATTGAAAAGAAAATCAATCCGAACAACGATCCTCGTATCTACTGGGCAAAAGAGGTGACGTTTGATTATTCTACAAACCATGCAGTTAGAGTGGACTATATGAAATTTGTTCCAGTGAACAATAGTGTTTCCGGGATAGAAAAAGGTGATTGCTATTGCTATGAAATCAAGTCATCTATTGAAGATTTCAAATCTGGCCATGGATTGAATTTCATTGGAGATTACAATTATTTGGTTATGCCAGGGGAATTAGCTGCAACAGTATCTTTGAAAATCCCGTATCATGTAGGAATATATGTCCCAGAAGGAAACGAACTTATATGTGCCAAGAAAGCCAAACGAGCCAACAGAGCGAGGCCTGTATCTGAAATACTTCTGATGATGTTTCGGTCTGCAAACAGAGATTACAGGAAAACGGTAAAGAAACTGGAGGAGATGAAGAATGGCTGAATATGTCAAAAAATCAGATGTAATAAAAATCATGGAGGATAATTCTTACATTATGGAAGTGTTTGGTGTTAAAAAGAAAATGATTGATGGGTTTGCGATGTGTTGCGATTTTGCAGACTTAAAAATTGTTGAGATTGATGATGAAGAGGAGAACTAACATGCAGCAGAGAAGAAATTGGATGTGATGAAAAATGAATAAATGTTGCGCTAGCCAAGATGGAATATGTAGAAACTATATCTTATTCGGTACTAAATGCGATGGATATAAAGAAAAATGCACACTGAGGCCATGTTATAAAAACCTCGAAAAGATGGCAAAAGGTTATCAACATAATTTGAGAAAAATGTTTGGAGTGGAGGATTAATATGAAACCAGAAGAAGCATTAAAAGAATTAAGCTATGATAGCACGGCTTATGGTGGTAAATGTACGCATGAAGTTAGAATGGTTGCAGTTAAGGCATTAAAAAAGCAGATTCCAATGAAAGTTTTGTACGAAGATGTTGGATATGACTTTCATCGTGATGTAAACCTGTACGCCTGCATATGCCCGTCATGCGGACTGCATATTATTGAGTTTTCGGATATTGATGTAGATTCTGGGTGTAACAGCGATAGTCCAGAAGATATGTTTCGTTCTAGCATGGTGCATCATGCGTATGTTGGCATGAATAATTATTGTAACAGGTGTGGACAGAAATTAGATTGGAGTGAGGAAAAATGATAGAAATAATATAAAAACTGATAATATGCCACTTGATTGGAGATTATGTTCTTCAAAACGATTTTATCGCAAAAACTAAAGGAGAAAACTGGTATCACTTACTGGTTCATTGCCTTCTTTATTCAGTTCCTTTTTACATAGTGTTCGGGTGCTCATGGAAACTTGCTTTTGTAATGGCTATGCATATAGTAATTGACCCTTTAAAGGCACGATACAACAAGATAAGTTACATGGCAGACCAAATTATACATTATGTGACACTTTTAGTTTATTTATTCTAAAAAAGGCAGGAATTATGGCAGATAAAACATGCAAAACTTGTATTGAAAACGACAACGGGCTGTGTGACCGCAAAGGCATCCTGATAGAGGAAGATGATAGCTGTGAAAATCACACAAAAAACTGGATGGACTCTTTAATGGAGAAATTCATCCGAAAATCAATGCGGTAAGGACGGAAATGTCCTTGTCAGACGGGAAGGTGGCTAAATGACAAAGGTGAGTTGGATTCGATTAGAAATAGATATGTTCGATAACAAAAAAATCCGGCATATCAGAAAACTTCCAGAGGGGAACAACATCGTTCTAATCTGGATGATGCTCCTGACGATGGCAGGGCGTTGTAATTCAAACGGGATTATTTTTTTGACAGAGAATATTCCATATACAAATAAAATGTTGGCTGACGAGCTGGACTTTGATGAGAGTGTGATCGAACTTGCACTTACAATTCTTGAAAAATTCGGCATGATAACCAGAGATGGAACATTGCTTTCAATTCCCGGATGGGAAGAGCATCAGAATATTGACGGGCTTGAAAGAATCAGAGAGCAGACAAGAAAACGGGTTGCCGAGCACAGAAAACGCCAGAAAGAATTATCAGAGGAAGAACGTACGCCGAAGATTCCAGAGCAGATTTCTTGCGAAAAAGATTTAGTCAAGCCCGGAGATGTTCAGAAAGTTGTTGATGAATGGAACAAGCTTCAGCAGTTCGGGATTCAGCCAATCGCAAGAATGACAGCAAGGCGAACGCAAATGCTGAAAGCAAGAATCCGAGAATATGGCATGGATAAGGTAATGGAAGCTCTGAGGAACGTAAAAAACAGTGACTTCCTTATGGGGAAGAAAACTGATTTTATGATAAATTTTGAATGGTTTGTGAAACCAAACAACTTCTTAAAGATACTCGAAAACAAATACCACAACAGGGAGGATATGCGAAATGGAGCTGACGCAACTCAAAGAAATGTCGAACCAATCATCCCACTTGGAGAATGGAATGGAGAAGAATCAGACACCCCGTTCGCTTGAATGCCCTGAATGCGGGGACAGCGGGTGGAGATGGGTAAGAGATGCAAGTGGTATTCCCTATTGCGAGGAATGCCCTTGCGGAATCAGAAAAAGAATAATCCTTGAAAATCAATTGAAATTTGCAGAGCTTCCAAACGTGTTTAAAGGCTCAAATTTCAATGATTTGAAGTCAAGTGTATATTTGAACGCCGAGAGCCGAAAAGTATTTTCTCAGGCGGCTCAGGCGGTAAATTACTGGTTTAAAAATCTTCCTGATATGCAGAAGAAAGGAATAGGGCTATACCTTTTCTCAAACGCAAAAGGTTCTGGCAAAACCAAAACAGTATGCAGCTTGGCGAATGAAATTATGAAGAAATACCAGAAGCCAGTAAAGTTCACCACATCCCTCAGGATTCTTGATGAGATCAAGAATACATGGGGAGACAAAGGGAATACGGAAGGAAAGTTGATAGAGGATTTGTCCAGAACAGAAATCCTTATCATTGACGACTTCGGCGCTGATTCTGGTAAGGAGTGGATTAACGAAAGATTCTATAGCATTATCAACGGGCGGTATGTCGACAGGAAAATCACTATATTCACGAGCAACTGCCAGATATCAGAACTGAAATATGACGAGAGAATCACAAACAGGATTCTGGAGCGATCACTTGAAATCCCATTTCCAGAGGAATCTGTCAGAGAACATATAGCACAACATTTGAAAATGAAGATGGTACAAGGAATGCGAGGTAAAGAGAATGAAAATAGCTGTTAAACCATGGGGCGAAATGTCTTTCAGAGAAATTCAGAATTTAAAAGAAAAGCAATGTAAGCATTGTGATTATTTTTCAAAGAATAATTCTGGAGGGTTATCATATGGAACTTGCGATTACATCCTTATTAACGATCGCATGAGAGGATGCCTACCGACGGAATGCGTAATGAAAGGGATTTTTAAAAGAAGAACAGGAACAAAAAGAAGAGCAGCTTTGAGAATTTAAACCTTTGAAAGGAAAAGAAATGAGAACAATAAGCGAAATGTATAAACGTTCCGGGGGAACAGCATATCAGCATAAATGTTCTGAATGTAGATTCTATAGGGACGGAAAGAGGGGAAAATGTCTGATGTACGGCGGTGATCGGGACTGGCATGGAAATTTTATTGCCTGTAAATTCTTCAATCTTGAAGATGATATGCCGGAAGGACAGATGCATATTTTTGATTATGTGTGAAAGAAAGGAGGAACGAGGAGCCGCTGGCCAGCGAAAGGATATCCCGGTTCCTCCTTATTTTTTATGAATAATGACGACTTGAAATATGCAATTGAGAATGGTATCATCAATTTGTCTCACATACAAGAGCAAGTTGAAATGAATAAAAGGGAAGAAATTTTAAAAGAATACAGGGACAGTATATGGAAGGCATCTGACGGATATTGGAAAATCCGTATGACTTATGACGAAACCGGACGGCGGAAGATGTTCAAGCGTCGGTCTAAACAGGATTTAGAGGACCTGATCGTAAAGACGCACCGTGAGAAAGCAGAGAATCCGAAGATTAAGAGTGTGTTCGAGGAATGGGCGCAGCGCAAGGTTGATTTGAATAAGATTTCAATACAAACTTATCAGAGATATCAGCAGGACTTTAATCGTTTTTTTGGGACCATGGGCGAACGCAGAATTAAGAACATTGAGTCAGAGGATATCAGCAACTTCCTGGAAGAACAGATCAGCGAACACAATCTAACCGCAAAGGCATTCTGTAATCTCAAGACAATTACCAGAGGTACCCTGAAATGGGCGAAGCGTAACAAGCTGATTGATTGGAACGTGCAGGAATTATTCTATGACTTGGATGTCACCGATAAATCTTTCAAAAGAAATATCAAAGAAGATTCGGAAGAAGTATTCAACGACGCTGAAATGGACAGGATGATTGACTACTTGAAAGACAATCAGGACATAGTAAATCTTGGCATTATGCTTATGTTCGTAACCGGGCTGAGAGTTGGGGAGCTATGCGCTTTGAAATGGAATGACTGGCTACCACATATCAGTACGATTAAAGTCAGAAGAACGGAAGTAAGGCATTTCGAAAACCATAAAGGCATTTTTGAAGTAAAAGACTTTCCGAAAACAGAAGCAGGCGTAAGAAATGTAGTGGTTCCTCAGGGGTGTATATGGATATTACAGAAGCTTAGAAATATGTCGACATTCTGCGAATATATATTTTCCAAAGATGGAAAGCGATTAAATACTTATTCGTTCAGAAACCGGTTAAGAACAGTATGTAAGAAAACTGGCTGTATTCAAAAATCACCGCATAAAATACGGAAAACATATTGCACTATACTACTCGATCACAGCATAGATAATCAGATGGTCACATCACAGATGGGCCACACAAATATTTCGTGCTCCGAGAATTATTATCACAGAGACCGAAAGGACCTCAAGAAAAAGCAGAAAATCATGGACAGCATAGATGAGTTTATGGTAGTATCAAATTAACTTTGGTTATTTCAGCAGAGGGAACAGCAAGGGAACAAAAAGGAACACCTTAAAAATGTTAGAAATGTTGATTTAATAGGAAAGATAGCAGTTTTAAAATACGTTCGATTCCCGTACTGGCTGCTACGAAAACCTTGTAAAATCAAGGCTTTTTGTGCTTTTTAGAGGTGTTTAAAAGTTCGAGGGAACAGGCTAGGGAACAGGTAAGGAACAAGAACAAATATTCGAATTAAAACCATAGGAGGAAAACTTGTGTGTGAGACACAGTAAAAACCATCGTAGACGGCAGAAATGCGGTCTTTTTTTGTTTCCCAAATTATGTTAATATGGTTGTATGGAGGTGGTGTTGTGATACATACCGCATATGATGTGATGAAAGAATATCTGATAACCGGTGCAGAACTTGATGGACAGTTTCAGATACCAATGCTGCCGAAAGTAGATTTCTCAGCAGGCAAGTCGATTGACTTTGCGTCTTCAAAATCCAGATCATTGAAAGGTCACAAGGACCTGACCGTAAATTTTTACATTGACGACAAAAGCTTTCTACAGGTATGGAATCAGCCTGACCAGTACATTGAGCACTTAAAATGTTTCAATTCAGTTTGCAGCCCAGATTTCACAATTGCTTCCGGGATGCCAAGCGCGTTGAACATCTACAACCTGTACAGAAACCATGCTTTAGGCTATTATTGGGCGATTATGGGCGTTAAAATAATTCCGTCCGTAAATATTATCAGTCCGAAGGAAATGCCGTGGATATTTGATGGAACGCCGCACAGAAGCACTGTATCATGTTGTACCAATGGCAGAGTGCGGTCAAAGTCTGCCAGAATGGAGTTTTGCGAGAATTTTAAGGAAATGTTGGATGCGATAGAGCCGGCAAAGGTTGTGATCGTAGGTATCGTGCCGGATGAGCTTAATGTGGATGTGCCAATTATAAACCTCAATTCACGAAGCCAGAACATGAAGGAGATGTTCAGAAAGGAGTAGGCATGGGAACTATCAGCAGGGAATCAGCGAAGCGCAGGAGTAAGGAAACGAGCCGGCAGAAAAGGCGTAGGAGTAAAATTTCTGATATTACAAGAAGAAAGAATACTACCAGAAAAGACGAATTGAATGTAATGAAATAAAAATTTACATCACGCCGAGGCACGTTATAGGAATTTGTATACAAAATGCACAAAATAAAAAAGTCGCAGGTCTGAATTAGTCTCAGATTTCTTCGATTTTTTTCAGATTTTCCCAGTTCAAACCGTCCCGGTTTTGATGCTGTCTCTGATTTGTCGTACATTTTCTTGGTGTTCTCGCCCCGTCCCGGGACCATCCCGGGAACCTCTAACCGATCAGGAACAGACCGCCACCGGAAGCCCACGAAACCGCACCGCCCGGCATGATCTGGCAAAACCAGAGCCAAACAACACAGCTCGCCGGGGATAACCCGGGAGCGGACCGGGAACAGCTGTGGAAGTACCGAACCAGTACCAGACACAGCCAGAACCAAAACCAATTCTAATAGAACACTATAAAACACGTTTAAAAGCGTTTTCATGCAACTACGGTAAAATATACAGGGAACACATAAAACACGCTTAAAAAGCCAAATACGGCGTTATAGAAGTATTTAAGGTACAGTCGCCCAAACAAAAACGTCTAAAAGCGTACAGAAATAAGACCGCCGGAACGATCATCAACAAAGTCCGCATAGCTTCGCACAGTCTGGAAGTATAAAGACCAGACCGGGCAAAGCGTCCGCGCAACTATACAAAATAATAATAACCCCGTTGTGCTCTGCCGTCAATCCCTGTTATTAACTCGATATTTGAAGATTTAATGCGGTTTTATATACTTGTGATAAAATATACCGGAATCGCGCTAAAAGCCGTTAAAACGTCAAATAGGAGCTAATACAACTATATGTAATTGCCAATGTGCATCAAACCGGAGAACAATCCCCGGCGAAGTCCCGGCACAGGTCGCGAACCACCGCCGCCCGGAGCGGATGCAGGACACCAGAAAAAGAGCAGCGCTTTACTGCTCTAAATCAGAATATTTTTCTAAAAAATTCAATAGTTCCGAATCTGTAAGGCTTGCAGCTTCTTTACAGATTTGGTCATATTCTCCAATATATTCCATCGACCCGGCTACAACCTCAATTGCAGCCTGTTCTAATTTTTTTCTTTTAGCTTTCGACATAATATTCCTCCTATTATAAACTTAATCTACTTACTTTCACAGTCGCATCTTTTTCAAAATTTTGCATGTACTCATCTTCCCAGACCTCTGTTTTGATAATATTCATGTACATTTCTTTTAATTCTTTCTGAGTCATAGCTGTTATATCTCCTTTAAAATCTCAAGAATCTTTTTACAAGCTACAATATATTTTTCTGTCAGCACTTCATTTTTGAAGTGTTCGCCACGTGTCCGGGATTCGAGCCAGTCAATAACGCCGGCGCGGTTGTTTCTCAGCTCCTCCAGAAACTCATCATATGAGGAAAAGTCCTCATTTTTGATAAGTTCCGGGACAAATCGAGCAAAGCCAAATATTGCATTTAAGCCGTTTGGCTCCCTGTAGATGCAGCCGCCGTAAAACTTGCTTGCGGTTCCGTCACAAGTTTTGTGAAGTGCTTTGCAGCCATAACACATTGTGTTATATGTAAGGCTGTCGAGTGCCTGCATTGCTTCTTTTCTTCTTTGCTCCTGTTCAGAAGTTAAAATCATAGTGTTTTTCATAGTTCTCTTACCTCTCTTTTCTTATTTTTTTGAAGTCCGGCGGTTGCGTTGGGGCTACGGCTTGACCGCCGCCGGAGGGAATTTATTTAGATGGTTTTTCGTATCGAATAATTTCAACCTGTTCGCCGGTGGACTTTAGAACACCGAACCCGTTAAACATCGGGCCGTTAAGCCCTAGTAAGAGTGGTTGCCCTTGTAGTTCGTCCCGGTGTGCCGGGTTTTCGCTATATCCGTAAATAAGCGATTTGAACTGCTCAGCGGTTTTGATCTCTTTCGGAAGATCATAAACAACGGTTTCACCTGTAAACATTTTTCCTGTAATCATTGATTTTTCTCCTTTTCTGTGATATTTTATTTTTGCTGGTATTTTAATAATTTTTATTTACGGCCCCGGAGTTTTACGGGGTCTTTTTCATGCTGACATTTTATAAAGAATCAGAAACTTTAATTCCTCATATTGTTGGGAATTAATCCCGGCGAAGTCGTTCCCGATCAGTTCCAGAAGCTTTTCTAATTTTCTTTTTGCGTGGGCCTTTTCAATCTGGTCCAGATAGATGTTATATCTCATTTTTTAACCCTCCTGAGACTCAAAACAACATCGTCTTTCATTTCATAAGTACCGCGACTATCGAACGTAATGACCACCGGTGTGTTATTTTTTAGCCTTGCGTCAAATCCCCATTCCTCGCCGCGGATGTCGGTTACTGTCTGGGTTTTACTGTGATATGCGCCCGGCATCGTGTAAATATTGGCGTTCTGTGGTGCGTGGGTGAGTGCGGCGATCATTGCCGCGATAATTAACTTTTTCATGGTTGTTTTCCTTTCTTTCTCCCGGCTCTGTGTCCGGGCTGTTTGTTCTCTGCTGATGGTTATATAATACATTATATTTAATGTAAAATCAATATGCAAAATACATGAAAAATAGTGTAAATAGTTATACGGAATTTGTGCATTATTTTTAATGTAAAAGTTATTGCAATTAAAAGTTATCTAATATATAATGTAGTTATATAAAAAATGATTAGAGAGGAGAAAAAGAAATGTTTGTATATAGACTTAACGTATTAGAAACTTTAAGTGATGCAGGCTATACACCTAGCAAATTAAGAAAAGAAAAGCTGTTGGGGGAGAATGCTATACAGTGCCTAAGGGAAAATAAAATGGTAGGGATTAAAGCGCTTGACAAAATTTGTTCTATATTAAATACGCAGCCGGGGAATATTATAAAATATGTAGATGCTGCAGAAAAGCAGAAACTTTAAAAATAATGCAATTCAGTATTGACAATTACATTATAAATAATGTATAATAAAGACAGTTAAAGAAAACCAATCACACAGCCCCGCGAGGGGCGGACAGGAGGAAAAAATGAAAGAATTTGAATTAAAACAGGTTGCCCGGAATAATTCCGAAAACTTCGGATGTTCCAAAGTCACAGCAGCTTGGCTGTGCGGCACAGAAGCCCAGAAAGAGAATTTTATAAGTTCTCTGGGTGAGAACTGGGTGAGAATCCCGGCGGAACTTGTTGACGAAACCGCCGAGCAGAATTTTATTTCATATGCTCGGGCATAAGGAGGAGGAAAAAGAAGATGTTAGAAAGAAAAATTGATCGAGCAATTGAGAAAGAAGCAATGAAAACCGGGAAGATGGGAACCGAACCGGTGACCGTAGAAATGGCACTGACAAGCGGAGAAATCGAGGAGTTTAGAAACCTCGAAAAATATGACAGTAAAAATTATTTCTGGGAAGTTGAGGACAATACTCTTAGAATTTCCTACACCGAAGAAATTTAAGAAAATGGAGGAAAAGAAGATGAAGAAAACAATTGATTTATTAAACAAAGCTGTAGAAATGGGATTTGACAGAGAACAGGCACTTGCAGACATAGACGCAAGTCTTGACGCCGAACTCGAGGAAAGGCAGCCGTTGATGGAGGAAGAAATACCGGAAGACCTGTACAATGGCATCCTGTGCGGATTTGTACAAGAGAGGGAACTGGATCAGAATGATTAAAAGAATATGTTCTGTCTGCGGCAAGGAGTTTAGCGGCGGAAGTGCCGCCGCTAAGTACTGCTCGGAAGCCTGTAGAAATACGCCTGTTTTTACGGACGAATTTAACGGCGAGGTGCACGGACAATTAAAAGTTATAAACGCATATAGGAAAAATAGGCGTTTATATGTTGTGTGTCGCTGTAAATGTGGAAACACATGCACTATGCGCTATGATGCTATAGCGTCCGGGAAAAATGTGTCGTGCGGATGCGTAAACAGGGAACAAAACTATTTAAAACCGGCAGATTTGGCCGGGAAAGTTAACAAATACGGATGCAAGGCAATTAAATATCTGGGAGCTGGCAAAGAGGGTTCAGATTGGTTATGCCAATGCCCTTGTGGGAAGGAATTTAAAGTTCCTGCGGGGCGTTTTTACAAGATTCAATCATGCGGATGTGCTAGACTTAGGAGCTGGGAAGAAAATATTATAAAAGCTCAAAATACAGTAAAAGAGGGGTTTGAGAAAAATACTTCGGTATTATCTATAATGCCAAGAAAAATGTTAAAAAACAATACGTCTGGGGTCAAAGGTGTTTATTGGGATAGAGCAAGAGAAAAGTGGGTTGCGCAAATAGAATTTCAAGGGAAAAATTATCGTCTCGGCAGATTTAACGACATTGAGGACGCCGCGGCGGCACGCAAAGAAGCAGAGAAAGCGCTATTCGGAAATTTCCTCGACTGGTTCCGCGAAGCATACCCGGAAAGATGGAAAAAATTAAACAAGTCAAAAACAAGGAGCGAAAAGTGAGATCAGTAATGATACAAGGACATATGGACGCCGCCCGGTTTTCAATGCCGGGATGGAATGGCAAGCGGGGCGAAATATACCCGCTTCCGCCTTTTTCTACAGTTGCTGGGATGGTCCATTTTCTTTGTCAGTGGGATAGCTGGCATGATATGAAGATATCTGTATCCGGCAACGGAGTCATGAACAAGCCGGAAATTTGCATGAGGTGGCGTGGCGGAGCTGTCGCAGGATCAGAGACAGAGGAGTTTAAGCAGCGTTTTCCGGTCAGGGTAAAATCCGGGAATTCTTTTGTGGGCTGGGTTAATACACCGATTTATGAAAGCGTGGTGTCTGATCTGGACCTGCGGCTGCATATTATGCCGGATAACCAGGAAGAAGTTGACGTAATTTACAGAAAAATCTTAAATCCCCGGACATTTCCAAGTCTGGGACGGCATGAGGACTTGATAAGAATTGACAACGTGCAGGTTGTTGACGTTTTGCCAGCACAGGAAATGACACTTGATATGTGTGCTTATGCACCGGCTACAGTAGAAACGCCCGGAACTGTGTACACAGTTCACAAAGATTATACGATCAGCAAGGGAAAGCGAAGATTTAATGATGTTCGAGTAAAATATTTAGATAGAGAAACGAAAGTAATTACAGATTGTGATAATTTAAACAATCCTTGCTTTTTCATCTGATCTATAGTATTATTTAGGCAACAATTACTGTTGTAATTGAATGTAAATTTGAAATAGTACTGAATAAGTACAAATTTTAATAGTACCATTTTGGAAAGACGCAAAATAAGCCCCTGGGAGACAATCCCCGGGGGCTTTTGCTGTCTTATTCTGGCGGCGTAATGAGTGAGGGGAACAACCCCGCCGCCGAAGTTGTTAAAATACATTTATCATAAAACCGCCGAAGTTGTCAAGCAAAATTTTTTTATTTTGGGGCTTGATTTTTAAAACCGATGTGGATAAAATAAAATCAACGACAGGCGACGGAACTCAGGAGGGGAGCGGTAGCCAGAGCGCGAAAAGAATAAGAATTTAGCAGCCAGATCACGCCGGGCAAGGTGCCGGAAGGTCTGGCTTTTTGTGCACTATATGCCTAAAAACGACGTATTACAAGATGTATAAATATATAATAACTGTTTATATAATCTCCTCCAAGATTCTAGAGACCTAGAGTTTATTAATATACATGATATACAGTACTGTATAGATATATAGAGTTAATAAGAGTAATGTAACAGTAAAAATAAAATTAAATAGACTGTTGACAGTGATATAAAAGTATGATAAAACAGAATTAACAACCGAATAAGCCGAAAGGTAATAAGAATAATAAGACTATTTAAGACGATTAAAACCGAGCAGATCGGAAAGAAGAAAGGGATTTAGAAAGGTCCCAGAGTGTATCTGCAAGCGTGTTTTGTCGTCTTTTTTTATTTCAATTTTTGGAGGTGATACAGTGAAAAAGAGTAATACAACAGTAACAGAACAGGGAATAGAAGTGTATGAGAATGATATATACAGGCTTGTGGATGAATATATAAACACTGTGTTACAAGTAACTCCAGAAGAATTTGACACACAGAAAGAATATAAAGCTGCTGTTGCTGATAGTTTTGTTGATATGATTTTTTATATCGCTGATAGAATACCTAAACCGAGTAATGATGATATAGAGTTATTAGATAATATATTTAATATATTTGTCAGGGTATGTAGCAAATACAATGTGTTGCCGACATTAGAAGTATTTAGCTTTTTAGTTAATATTAATCGGTCAACATTTAGCGATTGGATGCGTGGGGACTATAGAACAAGCTCATCGCATGGCACCACGGTTAAAAAATGGTTCGATATCTGCAAGAATTGTACAGTCAATAGATTGAACAACCAGCCCGGCACAAATGCCAACTTGATTTTTGTTGCAAAAGCAGCTTACGGCATGGCAGAGACGGCACCAGTTCAGACAGTGCAGCAGGATGGCATACCACATCAGACAGCGCAGCAGATCGCAGATAAGCACAGGGCGGCACTGGAACTTCCAGAGATGGAAAAGCCGGAACTATAACAGATCAGAGACCCGAAGAAGTACGCAGAGGGCGGACAAAAGAGCATGGAAATAGCTTGAATAGTGTAAATTGTATAACATGTACAATATAAAATGACTGTGTTTGTTTAATATGTACACCGATCTATAAAGAAAACTGAAGTTTGTTCCATAGATACATATGTTCTGGCTGAATAACCGTTATCACACATTCCCTTGACCACTGCCGCAGGCCATTAAAAGTCAGCGTTAAACCAGGGAAGCGGGAACCCATGGGGCGGCGGGCTTCCCTGGTAGCGTCCGGCATGGATACCGGGAGGGGGTGTATATAAGCCCCAGCACACGCCGAGTGAGTACTCCGAGTTCCCGAAAAATTAAAAAAGTCTCCTCTAACAGCAAGGCTTTAAAATTCCGAAAAAACAAAAAAGAGTTCCCCATGGCAGAGATAGTGATTGCAACACGACAAGCCATAAGCCTTAATGGTTTCTCTGCCAGAAAAAAAATAAGGTGATACCAAGAAAGGCAGGTATAAGTATGAAGATAGGATATGCAAAAGAGTCAGGCATTTGGTTTCCATTGTCTGCAAAGAAAAAGATACTTTTGAACGAAGAAATTGACACATTTGTTTATGACTCAATAGATGAAAATAATAATTTCGAACATCTTTGCGAAAACATGAGAAATGGTGATTCGTTGATTATTTGCGGAGTTGATGATATTGGAAATACCAAGGATGAAATCGAAGAAACATGGAGACGACTCCGTGATTTGAATATTGAAATTTATGTGCTTACAGCTCCGATGTTGTTTCAGAGAGAAAACATGGCGTTAGAAGAATCATTTATAAGAGACGTGTCACTTAGCGTACTTGCTTCTCAGGTTGAAATTGCTAATCAGAAATTAAAAGCAATGAATGATTTATGATAACCATTTACATTCACAGAAGGGTAGGAACAAGATGGAGAAAATATTAAACAACGATGGATATCTTCGGTCAGGGCTGATGGATATTGCTAGACAGTTACTGAATATCTGTAGCGAAACTGGTGTTTCTAATATTCAGATAGTCACATCACCTTGGAAAGAAGGCAAAGGCATCACACTTTTAGCAAAAACCGGAGATAAGCCGATTCTTTCAGTAAAGATGGACACTGCCTATGAAAAAGAATAACCCTCAGGGCGAATCAATCAGAATCCGTCTCACATATCAGCTAGAACGAAAGCTCATAACCGAAAAGAACCGAACCGGTAAAAGCGTATCGCAGATCACCAGAGAAGTATTGGAACAATATTTCCGAAGGAGATAGGAAAAACGCCGACTCAATTTTTCTCAAAAAAATAAAAAAGAGGTTTTTATATGTCAGAAGAATACAGTGAACGCTTTGATGAACTTCGTAAGAATCGAGTCGAGGTAAGCTATCATAAATACGGTCCTGTCAGGAAGAATTTTAAAACCGGGAATGTGCAAGCACTCCCATCCATGGAACGATGTATTGAGAAATACAATTCCACCGGCAACACAGAATATCTCGTGGATGCAGCAAATTACCTCATGTTCGAGTTTATGTACCCGCAGCATCCTAAAGCACATTTCAAAGCTACAGACAGCAAAGATAGCGCAGGGATAGTCGGAATCAGCGTAAAGGAAATGGAGGACTTGAAGAATGAACAGTACTAATGCTCCAAAAGTAAAGATCATAAATCCAGAAGGCTCTGGCTGGAGGGGAACACAATATTTTGTTGACGGAACAGAAATCAATCGTGTAATATCAGCAGACTTTCATGTCGCAGTTGACGAATTACCGACATCGGTTTTTGAATTAATGGCTCTGCCGGATATTGAAATGGAATCCGAAGTAAAATTCTCATACACACCACAGTCCATAGAGGACGCAGTAAGAATCCTGAGGCACGAACTTCTGACACATGGAGAAATTTACAATGGTTTCAAAGCAAGCCTTAAAACAGCGATTGAGAAGTATTGTACATGTGGCCTGCCATTCGAGCCAGAAGACGAAACCGCCGGTAAGATTCTTGATTTTATGATCGGAGAGGAACAGAAAGAATGATTCTCGCAAAAAATGTAGCAGTCATGTTGGATATAGCGTTTTTCACATTGCTCTTAGTGTTTCTTATATCGCAGGACGAAACCGAAAAGAAAAACAATCCAATAGCATCGGCAGTATTTATACTGATGGAAATATGTTTTGCAGTTAATGCAGTTGTGATTTTTAGATTATAAGGAGGACGCGTAAAATGCCAAACGAATTAAAAGAAACTATGGAACTTATGAATAGTGCTGATTATAAGGACAGATTTAAAGCCGAATATTATCAGGTAGCTATCAGGTATCAGAAACTGTCTGCAATGCTTGAAAAATGGGATAAAGGAGTGCTTCCGTTTACTCCAACTTGTCCGAGAAGTACATATAATATACAGGTGAAAGCCATGACCGATTACATTGCAATATTAGAAGCAAGAGCAGTTATGGAAGGCGTAGAACTTTAGGTTATAAGGAGAACCCAATGTGGTTAGCATTCACAATACAAATTCCCCTGTTCATCATACTGATTGAACGGGTGAAAATACAAGAAAAGCAGAAACCTGTCGTTCTCAGGTTCGGGAAAGCCTTTGAATCTGACAGGTCGAGGCATCCAGAGTAGCTTAGGTCTGCGTCAGTGAAATACAATTTCCCAAAGTAACTGGCGTGGACTTAACGGTACAAATATAGACATGATGCTTTCTAAAATTTTATAAAATATATCACTCTATTACGAGTCCGGGTAAAATCCCGGACAAATAATGGGCTATCGCCAAGTGGCAAGGCACAGCACTTTGACTGCTGTATTCGCGGGTTCGAATCCCGCTAGCCTAGTCGGACTATATTGTTTAGCCATGATATAGTTCCCTTCCGAATTGGTTCCATCTATCCCAACGGGGATGATTAAAGGGGCTTCAAATGCCCCGGATGGACTCTGCTTATGCAGAACAGCATTTAGACCCTTTGTTGCGACTGCGAGGGCAAGAATCGCAACAGCAGAGGAAGTTACTCTTGAACTGCAATAACCCTCTGCTTAGGAAACTTAGTTCAGTTGGCAGAACGGTCGGCTCATAACCGACAAGTCACAGGTTCGAGTCCTGTAGTTTCCATTTCTTCCATATGCTGTCTATCCGTTTTATGGACAGAAAAAACTGCTGAATGAGTGTATGTAGATTATTTTCATGAAAGGTGTGTAACGGCACAGCCTGTTCAATGAAGATAATTCCCCGTTCGGCACAGTCTCTGAGTTAAATTGTCGCCAATAGGTGCACGTTGAGGACAGGAAGTTTTCAAGAGACATATAAAAGGTTTCGTCGTTATACACAATGACATGAATATCCAAATCCAAAACAACTCCGTGGGGCTGGCACGGCAGAAAACAGCCTAGTGGAAAGCATAACACGATAAACATATTGCTAACCCGGGGTTTCCGGGTTATGTGGAATGTACGCTAGTGGAAAACTGACAGAGTCGCTCTCTGGTCTCCGGTTCGATTCCGGGCGTTCCGCTTTAATCCGCTGAGAATTAAGCTGTTTGTATACAAGCGGTCTATGTTTCTGGTGGATTTACGCATGAGCGTAAACGTACAACTCACTAGGCGTTTGCGTAAAAAACTTTTTAGAGAGATAAGACCACGGGCCGTGAGAAGTGATAGTCGGCAATTCTAAAAGAACCATCTAGTTCATGCGTTTTACGATGGAAAGGTTGGTGCTTATCTGGATATTTTCATCCGGTCCGAAAGCATGTGATGTGGGAATCAACCCAGTTTCTTTTCGGAGAACTGGCCGTTATAGGCGGTATGGAATGTAGCTCAGTGGTAGAACAATGGCATTATAAGCTATGTGTCGCAGGTTCGATTCCTGCCTTTCCGATTCCAGTGAAGTGCCATCACTGGAAGTGTGAATTTATTCATTATACTTACCTTTCTATGAATGGTTTCCAGTACTCCACGTTGGGTGGCTAGTTACGGTTCAAGTCCGTGTACTGGAATTTTAAAATTAAGGAAACATAAATGCATAAAAAAATAACATTATATGAATACGGAAATGGAATATATGCAAAACCATTGCAGATGAGGATAGAGGAGAAAATACAGAAATTTTCTGATAATCACAAAGTCGTATCCATTCATAAACGGTACATTGAGGGAAAATACCTTGGGAAAAATTGCTTTGGAATGGATGTCTTTAAACCAATAGAATGTTTCATTGACATTGAATATGAGGAGTAGAAGCTAAAATGCAAATAGCAGGAAAAGAAATCAAAGACGAGTGTTCCAGATGCGGTAATATCCTTGAATGTGAGTTGTTCCGTCAGGGACATGGAATAAAACAGGAACGTGAGAACATAGCAAAGATGATTGAATGCCAGATGCGGCATAGGGAGAAAAGAGAAAAATGAGCGAACTGAAAGTATTGAATGAGCAGGAAGTATTAGGAAAACAGTTTCGAGTATACGGAACGGCAGAGGAACCGCTATTCTTAGCAAAAGATGTAGCGGAGTGGATTGAACACAGCAAGCCATCAGTAATGATTGAATCTGTAGATGAGGATGAGAAAGTCAAAGTAAATAATGTTTACTTTGAAAATAGAACCGGCGGGAATGGAACATGGTTCCTTACCGAGAACGGACTCTATGAAGTTCTGATGCAATCCAGAAAGCCGATTGCCAAACAGTTCAAGAAAGAAGTCAAAGAGATTCTGAAAACCATCCGTAAGCATGGCATATATGCCACGGATAATGTCATTGATAACATTCTGAATAATCCAGACTTCGGCATCGAACTTCTGACAAAATTGAAAGAAGAACGTGCCGCAAGAGTAGAAGCCGAGAGAAAGAATGCTATCCTGATGCACGTAAATAAGACATATACCATTACTGAGATTGCAAAAGAACTGGGACTGAAATCAGCAATACAGCTAAATCGGATTCTGGCAGAGAAAAAGATACAGTATCAGGTGAACGGTACGTGGGTGATGTTTTCACAGTATAGTAATTGTGGGTATGAGGAAATCAAACAGGAAGTTCTGGATTCTGGAAAAGTGATCTACCATAGACGGATTACACAGATGGGACGGGAATTTATTCTTGATCTATTTGAAAAGACAGCGTAATTGAAAGGGGAGATTTCCATGTTTAATAAACTTTTTAACTTATACATAAGATACAAGACTAAAAATCTCAAAGCAGTTCCACTGTTCGTTATGACATTTAATTGGAAGAAAATTCAGAAAGACGGTAAAAAAGATATCTGTATGTTGACCATACATCCAGAAATCGCAAACGATCCGTTCTTAAAGAAAAAGCTGTCTGAATGTGCAGATTATATCCGAGATAACTACGATATGGAAATATTCACTAAGCTTTAAGGGAGGACGCCATGAGAATTGAAGATTTGAAGAGTTGGACAGCAGATCAGTTGAAAGAAGAACTTTTTCGGTTGGCTGATGAGAGAGAAGCAAAGCAACATGAGATTTTAGACAAGGATAATAAAATCAACGAGCTTCAGGCTGAATTGGATAAAATGTGCGATTATAACAATGAGTTAAAAAGACAGGTGTGTGAAAAAGCGGATGTGCCATTTTACGACGAATCTGTAGAAATCGCAAAATATCACAGACAGCATCAGGACGACTGCGTTACAATTAACCAGTTGCATACAACACTTGACGTTCTGATTGACCGATATGCAAACATGAGAAAGATTCATGGGGTGAGTTGATGTTATGGATAATCAAATTACTGTTAGCAAATTACTAAATATACTTGATGAGCTTTCGATGAATGGCTTTGGAGATATGCCAGTGTTCTTAGGCGAAAATTATCCGTTGTTAGAAGATTCGATAAGCGTTAATCCGCGTGAAAATAAGTTACAAATTAGGAATACATACTATGATAATAGAATGGCAGAAGCCATGACAAAAACAATTAATGAATTAGAGAACATACGCAAAACGTATATTTCAGAATGTATTTTAGCTGGAATGGGATGGGATAATGAATCGACATAAAAACACCGAATATAATGCAGTTATGATTGACGCATCCGTTTTACACGATAGCATAAAATACGGAATACCACGTACATTCATTAAAAATAATTACTTAAAAATGCACGGCAAACCAATGATTCGTAAGTCCACTAGGAGGAAACAGAAATATGTTACTGGTTTATTCAGGCTCGGACATTGATTTTCTTGACGCCACATACAATATCGAGGGAGAATGCCACCGAATGAACATCCCGACTAGGTTCTATCCAGACAGACGCTTGCTTCTAGCAGGGAATACGACCGTAATATACAACAAAACGGGAAATCTTTCTAAAACATGGAAAGCAGATTACATCGGGGACAATTATTTGACGATTTTGACATTGATCAGAAAGGACAACGGTAAATGAGCATTAAAACAGCACTTGAATCAGAGGGAGTAGACTTCTCCGAATATATGAATATACCCGAACCATGGGACGGCTCAGCACAAATTAAAATGGAAAATGGTACAAAATGGGTAATTTGTCCGTTTTGCGGAAAGAAAGCCTTAAAGATTCTCCCGACCACAAAGATTTATCGGATGCCGTATAAATGTAAGGGTAGCAACTGCAAGAAAGAATTTATGGTGAATGTATGATATGGAACGAAGAAATATCCTTTGATGGATTCCAAAAGAAGATTGATGAGTGGTACAAGGATAAAGACTTTGAATTGTGCGATCCACCTATCAGTGCTCAGTTTGCCTTAGACTTGATTTTCAAGACATTAGTAGATGATAGAGAAGATTATCCATATCTCACAACTATGCCAGAAAGCGTAGAACAGACAAATAGCATCATGCTTGATTTGATTCTTCGGAGATACAGTCGCAAATACAGAAAATACTTGAAATCAAAAAGAAAGATGGCGAACAAATGAAAAAGATACCAACATTGTTTGAACGAGAATTTAAAGACCATAATGTTATAAAAATCCTTCCAAAAGTGCATCCAGGTATGGAATGGGTACTTAAAGGAGAAGGAGTTGCAACAGTGAAATATGATGGCTCTTGCTGTGCGATAATTGACGGAGAATATTATAAAAGATATGACTGCAAGAAAGGTAAAATACCACCAGAGGGATTTATCCCTTGTTGCGAGCCAGACACAATTACAGGTCATTGGCCGGGATGGGTAAAGGTTGATGAGAAAAATCCGGCTGATAAGTGGTTTGTTACGGCATATGAAATGACGGTAATGCTTGAAAACTATGGGATGAAATTATCAGATGGCACATATGAAGCAGTTGGTAGATGCTTTCAAAATAATCCATACAATTTCACATCCAATAAATTAATCAAGCATGGCAAGGAAATCGTTGAAGTTGAAAGAACATTTTATGGAATCAAGAAATATCTTTCCGAACACGAAATAGAGGGATTGGTTTTCTGGAAAGACGGAATCCCACAATGCAAAATCAAACGTTCAGATTTCGGCTTTGAATGGCCAGTAAGAATGGGAGGATGCACAGAATGAAAAAGATAATCGTTGCAATAACAGCTTTATCACTGACGCTTGGAATAGCAGGGTGCCAGTCTACCACAAGAAATTGCGGTGGAAACACAACATTAGAGTTGAAACCAAACCAAAAGTTAGAGGAAATTACATGGAAAAATAATTCACTATGGTATCTCACACGTCCTATGACTGATGATGATATTGCCGAGACTCACACGTTCCAGGAATCTTCTAATTTCGGAGTATTCGAGGGTAGAGTAACTGTTGTTGAAACAAAAAAATAAACAATCAGTCAAAGAGCCACATGAGAGCCAGACTAAATCCTAAGAAGAAAGGAGGTCTGGCTCTATTTTTATGCAAAAATTCACAGAAGGTTCGTTTGAATGGTATCGGGCGATTTTAAATCAAATTATTAATGGTGATATGACAGTCTATCAAAACCAGAAAGACTGCCTTGATCTGCTGTTAAATATGAATATTGACCTTCCTTTCAAGGATAATCCAGATGCGCAACAGATGGGAATAAAGGTGAGCCAGTATTCACACAATATCGCAGAAAGGCAAGCTGCTATTACTGGAAGTGGAGATTTTGACGATATTTACTGGAAATATTTGCTATTGGAAGCACCATGGATTTTTGAAAGCTATTTGTATTACATGGAAAAGAATAGGCCTGACAGTAAGAAGTTTTACGTTCCAAGAAAAAAGACACTTCAAGTAGTTGCCCAAGATTTACAAGATTTGGAAGAGAGAAAAATTGAGTTTTACGGTTTGTCGCTTCCAAGTCGAGTTGGGAAAAGCACCATGTGCATATTTTTTATGTCATGGATAATGGGTAGAAGACCAAATAGTCATAATGCTATGGGCGGTCACTCCGGAAAACTGGCTAAAGGATTCTATGGCGAACTACTTAATCTGATCAATACGCAAGAATATACATATTCAGAAATATTTCCGACTTTAAAATTGCAGAAACAGAGTGCAGATGATTTTGAAATCAATCTTGATAAACCCGACCGCTTTGCGACTATGACTTGCCGAGGAATTGAAGGAACATGGACGGGTGCTGTCGATATTTCTCCTGACGGATATTTGTATGTGGATGACCTTGTAAGAGACAGACAGCATTCATTAAGCCCTACTCGACTGGAAAATACATATCAAGAATATCTAAACAAAATGGTTGACCGTAAAATTGATGGGGCAAGAGAGCTTATGGTTGGAACAAGATGGAATCTGTACGACCCATTAGGTAAGATTGAAAAACTCAATCGAGATAATCCACTGTATAGGTTCCGCAAGATTCCTGCCTTGAATGACGATGGTGAATCAAACTTCGAATATGATTATGGAGTTGGCTTTTCTACAAAGTATTATGTGGATATGAAAGCCAGACTTGATGCTAACGAATGGGAGGCTAAATATCAACAGAGACCATTTTTACGAGAAGGGATTATATTTGCAGAAGATGAATTGAGATATTACAACGGAATTCTTCCCGAAGGCGGTTTTGTGAGAAATATATCTGCTTGTGATGTGGCATGGGGTGGTGGCGACAGTTTGTCGATGCCCGTAGGAGCGGAATTTGAAAATGGAGATATTTACATTTATGACTGGATTTTTAATACAGGTCCTAAAGAGGTGACACTTCCATTAGTTGTCGGAAGAATTATGGGGAATAAAATACAAAACATTAACTTTGAGGCAAATAATGGTGGAGATATGTACGCATATTATGTGAGCGAGCGATTGAAAGAACATATGTATTCGTGCAGTACAACCAGTACAAAAGCTCCGTCAAAGCAAGCTAAAAAAGAAAAAATAAATCAATACTCAGGAGATGTAAAAAATAGATTTATATTTTTAGCCCCGAAATATCGCAGCCGAGAATATGAAAATGCCATGGAAGAATTAACCACTTTTGTATATATTGGGGACAATGACCATGACGATGCACCTGACGGGGTAACACAACTTATGATGTCAATCACAGAAAAAAGGCTCGCAGAAGTTTCAGCAGTACAGAATCCATTTTGGGGAAGGAGATAATATGACCACAAGAGAATATTTAGGGCAAATTCAGAAATATGACAAGCTTATTAAAAATAAAAAATACGAAGAAGAACATTTAAGAAGTCTTGCTCTTGGGCTTAAATCGTTCTCATATGGTGAAAAAGTTCAGTCTACTCCGAATCCCAATCAAATGACCGATGCCGTAAGCGAACTTGTTGACATTCAAACAGAAATCAAAAAAATGGTTATTGAATACACAAAGAAAAAGCAAGACATTATTGAAACAATAGACAAGGTGAGCGATATCAATTCAGATTTGTATGATCTGCTGTTTAGGCGATATGTAAAAGATGAAAGGCTTGAAATGATTGCCTGTGAAATGGGATATTCCTATTCTCATGTGAAATTATTGCATTCGAAAGCACTGAATATCGTCAAAAACATTAAGAATTTTGAAAGTTAATACCTGATAATACTGAATAATACCTGCATATATTATATAATATAAGCTGTAAAATAAGCACCGGGAAGAACCCTTGGTGCTTTTTTCATGCAGAAAAATAGGAGGACAGGCAGTGGGGAGAAACAAAATAAGCTTTGTTGACCTATGCCAAGGAGAATTTGGTAGAAAAACTGCCTATACTGGCGTAGACCAGATTACTCCCCAGAACGTGGCACAGGTCCTTTCTGATACAATTGGAATCCACAACAGAAATAGAACTCTGATGGATTATCTTTACAGATATTACAAAGGCGATCAGCCAATTTTATATCGTGAAAAACTTGTTCGCCCAGAGGTCAACAATAAAGTTGTTGAGAATCATGCCCTTGAAACAGTCAAATTCAAGGCAGGGCAGATATATGGAGAACCTATTCAATATGTCTGTAAAAAGAAAAAAGCGAGTAAAACAACAAACGAACAAGTTGATAGGTTCAATGATTATCTGGACGAAGCCAATGCAGATGCCAGAAATATCCAACTTGGGATATACCAGAGTGCAGTAGGAACTGCATATAAAGCAATCCTGAGAGAGGATGAATGGACAAAGGATGGAGACTTACCGCCTTTCAGAATATTTATCCCATCACCGCAGGATGTATATATTGTTTATTCAAGCGTTACTGGTAAACCAGTGCTTTCCGTACAGATTTTAAAAGACGAGGACAATCAGCAGTATTACCAGTGTTATTCTTCCAGACAGTATTTCAAAATACAAAATGGAGCGGTAACAGAATCTGGAATCAATGGTTTTGGCGGTATTCCTATCATTGAATATCCAAACAATCACGACAGACTTTCCGATATCGAAATTGCGATTACAATGTATGACGCAATCAACAAATATCAATCTGACAGACTGAATGGGGTTGAACAGTTCGTACAAGCTCTGATGAAATTCAAAAACTGTGAGATTGACGAAGCAGAATTTGTAAAAATGATAAAACTCGGTGCTGTATCTGTAAAAGACGTCGGGAACGGAACACAATCAGACGTTGACTTAATGACTGCTGAATTAAATCAGTCAGAAAGTCAGGTTGCAAAAGATGATATTTACAACAATATGCTGATTGTAGAAGCAATGCCGAATCGACAGAGCAATACCGGTGGAGACACAGGAAATGCAGTGTATCTGAGGAATGGCTGGGATTTTGCAGAACGAGACGCAAAATTGGTAGAAGCATTTACGAAAGAAGCTGAAAAAGCATCTGCCAGAATCATTTTGAATATCATCCGAAAAACTTCAATGGATGTAAATATCTCGACCAGAGACTTTGATGTAAAAATCACCAGAAACCCGACAGATAACATGCTTGTCAAAGCACAGGCACTTGATTATCTGTTCAAAAATAAAATTCATCCGCTTATTGCGCTGATTACTTGCGGATTATTTAGTGATCCGCAAAAAGTGTACGAAATGAGTTTACCATATCTTGGAACCATTTATCCGGAATTGGCAGACCCAGACTCAGAGCTGCAGAAAGCGCAAGATTTGCTGAACGGCTTTAACAAGGATGTGATTTCAGAATGAGTGTTTCATCATATGATGAATTAAATATCAGACCCAACAATCGCAGAAGTGAACCGTATAAAGAATATTTCAGCAAAATGTCAATATCAGACAAAGAAAAGCAAGAAAGGATAGCTTTTTCCGAACAAATGGATTGACGTAGGAGACAAAAGGGAACGAAAGACGCACCTCGAAGTCGGAGGAACCATACTCCCGATTGATGAGCCGTTCTCGGTTGGAGATAGCTTGCTACAATTTCCAAAAGACACCTCGCTAGGAGCTTCGGCAGACGAGATTGTGAACTGCCGGTGTTCAATTCAATACAGTTAATTTAGAGACGAGTAAAATCGTCTCTTTTTTATTAAAAAAATATGCACCCCGATAGCGTAATCATGGGAGACACCTTGAGCTGAGCGAACAGCGTAAAAAAGCGTATTGGTGACAGGAGATTTCAATGACAAGAGAAGATGTAAAGAAGATCTTTCCAGATGCAACCGATGAGCAGATTACCTCTTTCCTGAATCAGTCAAATTCTGATGTAGCTAAGGAAAAAGCAAAAGCCCAGAAATTAAAAGAAGATGCAGAAAAAGCAAAAGCGTTGGAAACAGAACTGGAAGAACTGAAAAAGCAGAACATGAGTGAAGCTGAGAAAGCAGAACTGGAACGCCAGAAAGAAAAGGCGGCAAACGAGAAAAGAATTTCTGATCTCGAATCTGCACTTGCAACTTCCCAGAAAGAAGCCCTGACAGGCAAAATTACTTCTATTTTTGCTGCCGCAGGAATGAAAGGAGATGCCTACGCAGGAGCAATCAAAGCATTTTCAAATATGGATGCCGAAGATGCACTCAAAGAAGCCCAGAATTTTGTTGATGGAATTTCCGAAGCAAATAAATCAGCGCTTGATACCGCAAAGGCCGCATGGGAAAAAGAAGCCCTTGAAAAGACACCTAATCCGGGTGGCGGTAAACCTGGTGGAAAACCAGAAAAGAAAAGCGAAGCATCTGAATATGCAAAAGCGTACTCAGCAAAAATGTGTCCAGAAAATAAACCGGCAGACGTTAATGCCCCATTAAATATTTAAGAAAAGGAGATTTAGATTATGGCTTTTATGAAAACAGAGCAGTACGAATCCACACCTAATATCCTCGAATCCGAGGTAGGACTGGTACTTAAAACCTATACAGCAGAACAGACAAATGCTGAAACCGTTGGAACTAAGAAGATTATTAAGGCTGGTTCTGTATATCCGACAAACGCAACTGGTGCTAAAGGCATTGTATTTGAAGATGTTGATATGACAGATGATGTAAAAAGACCTATTTCCGTAATTGTTGCAGGTCGTGTTCTTGAAAAAAGACTTCCGGCAACTGTCGACACAACTGCAAAAACAGAGCTTGAAAAAGCAGGTATCGTTTTTGTAACCACTACAGACCCAGAATTTTAAGGAGGTAAGCAGATGCCATTTAATATTTTAGAATCAATCACACAGGAAGAAAGACTTAACTTTTCTCAGGATTTCAGCGTAAAAAGACCGGGCATTCTTGACACCATATTCCCGGATGTCAAAACCCAGTTCCTGAAAGCTGAATACTACAGACTTATGGCTGGACAGAGACTTCCAGAGGTAGCATTCGTTCATGCGCTTGATACTGAAGCAGAAATCGGAACAAGACCGGGCTTCGAAAAAGTTCTGACCGAAAAACTCTTCATTAAGAGAAAAATCAATCAGTCTGAGAGATTACAGCAGGCAATTGAAAATGGTGTGCCGGACGATGAGAACTTAAAGAAATTTGTATTTGATGATGCAGCTAACCTGTTTGAAGGTGTTGTTGCCAGAGCAAATGTCATGAAAGGGCAATTCCTCTCTACTGGCGCAGTAAAAGTCAAAGAGAACAACGTGGATATGAGCATTGATTACGGCGTTCCGTCCAGCGCAAAGGTAGAAATGACAGACTGGTCTAAACCGGATGCAGATATCATGGGCGATATTCAGAAGATGGTTGCTATCGCAGATGATAATGGCTTTGTGGTAAATAAAGCCATTACTTCTCTTAAAATGATTAACTACATGAGAAACAACACCGCAATGCAGACAGCAGTCTTAGGAGCAGCTAACAAACGTCTCTTAACAAAACAGGAACTTGCAAATCTGCTTATGCAGGAATACGGAATCACAATTGATCGTTGCGACGAGAAATTTAGATTCAGAAAAGCAGATGGTTCACTCAAAACAGGAAGATACTTCAAAGAGGATGTATTCACTCTGTATGAAGCAGAGCCGAACGGTTCATTTGGTACTGGACTCTGGGGCGTAACACCTGAGGAACTTGAATACAGACAGTTCATTCAGGAAGAAAACCGTTCTTTCGTAACACTGTCCATGTGGGCTACACAAGACCCAGTTGCAGTTTGGACTAAAGCATCAGGCATGTTTGTTCCAGTAGCAGCAAAAGCTAATGGCGGTATCGTAATCGGTACCAAAGCGGGGGAATAAACGGGCATAGTCTCGACAAGAACAGCCAGTCACCATCTGTAGCAAGTATTAATGATACTTCAAAACACAAGTATACAGAAAGCGAGCTGTCAAGCATGACAGTAGTTCAACTGAAACAGCTCGCAAGTGACAATGGCTATGCCCTGACATCGACAAATAAGGCTGGTATTATCTCAGAAATTTTATCTCAGCAAGGGTAGGTGATCTTGAATGAACGAACAGCTTGTGAATGATCTGAAAAAGTATCTACCCGATGATGTGGAAACTGACGGTATGATTTCTTTGTCTGTGAAGCGTGCAATTCGTTCATTCAAAAAGAAACGCAACTATCCGTCTGGATATACAGACGAAAAAATCAATACCGATATGGAATGCTGTTATGATTGCATATTTGATCTGGCTCTCTATTTCCTTGTGAAACAGGGGGCCGAGTTCCAAGAAGCGCATTCTGAAAATTCAGTAAGTCGAAACTGGGAATCTGAAACAGAAATATATATCAATCATGGCGTTTTTCCATTTGCAGGAAGTTTAATTTAACTAAGATGGTTGGGTCACGTGGCACGGTATTTTTGTCCTCCCGGAGTGCCGCTGGGTTGCTTATATTCAGTAGGGAAAAGCAAATGTTAAGGGAGTGAAGAAAGGAACTGGCGATGGGATGTGAACATGAATGTTTTAATGAACACCGCATAGAAGAACTGGAAAAGAATTTTCAGCTGATGCAAGAGAAGCAATCTGATCGTAGTAAAGAGTTTTATGAGCGTATCGGGGAACTGGAAAGAAAGACAGCATTAAGTGAGAATGACTTGAACCATATCAAGTCAACTGTGGATGAGATGAATAACAATATAAAGACTCTCATGGCAGTCCCGGGAAAGCGTTACGATACAATCATTGTATGCGTTATTACAGCGATTGTCAGCGCAGTTATCGGTTTTATGTTAAGCGGTATTCTTCCAGTTTGATTCCACTTGTAAGGGAGGACGGTGGAAATATGAATTATACAGACTTTTCAGAAGATGAAAGAAAGTTTTATTTAAAAGAAGCAGGCTTCGATTCCAGAGAAGAAAAACTGTTTCGATTACGGGCTTATGGCGAAAAGACACTATGGGAAGCATCTGAACTTATGGGGTATAGTCCGAGAACCATAGACCGAATTAACAAAAGAATAAAGAAGAAAATTTCCAAAGTTGCCCCGATGTATTGTCGGGGCTTTTCTTTGTATTATGGCGAAAACGTGGCGAAATAGTGACGTTCAAAAACAGAGTTCCTTCCTATATAATATAATCATAGGAGAAAACACAATGATTATGTTAAGGAACCCTTACGAGGGTATATGGGAAAAGCATCGTTCCATAGATGATATGGATATGATTCTTGAATCCCGGACAGGAGGAACAGATTATGGCAGGTTATCCGTATTATCCGCAACAGCCAATGATAAACAACCCATACGGACAAATACAGCCGTATCAGGACAGGCTGGCACAATTGCAGAATAATTACCAACAGGCAATGCCTTATGGTCAAATGCAGATGCAACAGTTACAGTCAATTCCACAATCCCCTATGCTTCAAGGACAGATGGTGGATGGGATTGATACTGTAAAGGCTAAAGATGTGGATATGTCCGGCAATCCTGTTTACTATCCAAAAACAGACGGAACTGAAATTTACAGAAAACAGCTTCAATCCGATGGAAGGAGCAGGATTTTTGTTTACCGACTCGTAAATCCAGATGAACAGCAATCTAAGCAAGATGAAAAGCAGATTGACATTGAAGCAATGTTTAATCAGCTTCGGAATGATGTTTGTTCTGAGATTTCTGAAATAAAGAGCATGTTTCCGACACAGATGTCGGGGACATCGGAACCTAAGCAGAATGGAGGTAGGCAGAGATGAATTTCAACCCAAACGCCATGATGAAAAAGAAATTTGAGAAAATGATTTCTCAGAGGTTCGGAAGTGTTGACAACATGATGAGCGATATGAGTAAATTTGCAGGAAATAATCCAACATTGAAGAATGCGTTGGATTTATACAAAAAAGGTGATACAGACCAGTTACATCAAATACAGCAAAATGTATTCAACGAAAAACATTTATCTCCAGATGGAATTATACAAAAATTCCTTGGATTATAACACTTCCCCACAATTGGGTGATTAAAAATCGCTACAATTCGGGACGACAGCCGCGGATGTCTCCTATTGTAAATAAAATTTAAGGAGACTAAAAACATGATGAATGGTTCAAATTACAGTCTTAGTGACATTGCTGCCGCTACAGGCTCTAATAATCGCGCCAATGATATGTGGGGCGGTGATGGCTTTTCACTTATCTGGCTCGTCCTGATCTTTGCTATCTTTGGATGGGGAGGTTTTGGCGGCTGGGGCGGTGGCTTCGGCGGCAATGGTGGAAACGGTGCAAATGGTGCTGGATTCCAAGGATGGGCCACACGTGCGGATATTAATGAGGGCTTTGCTCTTAACGATATTCAGAACGGTATCAGAGGTATTCAGCAGGGTATTTGCGACAGTACATATGCACTCAACAATACCATGCAGAGCGGTTTTAACGGTGTGAACGTTGGAATGCTTCAGGGCTTCAATGGCGTTCAGCAGGCAATTAATGCTGACACTGTAGCCAATATGCAGAACACCAACGCATTACAGTCTCAGTTAGCAAATTGTTGTTGCGAAACAAGAGAAGCTATCCAGGGTATCAACTACAACATGGCTACCAACACTTGTGCTCTCCAGAACACAATGAATAACAACACAAGAGACCTTCTGGAAAACCAGAACAGTAATACAAGAGCAATCCTTGATTTCCTGACTCAGGATAAGATTGCAACATTACAGGCAGAAAATACTGACCTGAAACGTGCTGCATCTCAGGATCGTCAGTCTGCATTACTTACAACTGCTATGGCTTCACAGACTCAGCAGTTAATCAATGCAATTAATCCGGCAGCCATCCCGGCATACGTTGTTCCGAATCCGAATACCTATTACGGTGGATGCGGATGCAATAGTGGTTGCTGCTAAGTAACTCACCCTTAGAGGTTGACTAATTCTAAGAGGTGAGTTGTGGCTCACCTCTTATTTTGATTGAGAGGTATAAAATATGAGTTGTAAAAATGTTTGTAAGCTCTGCAACCATCTTGTAATCAGCCAAGCCGTTGCGTTTACAGGAGGTAATCTTGTAATCACACTTCCGGCAGGCAGTTACAATAACGGAGAGAAATATTGTATTGTTGTTGCACAAAGCATACCGGAAACAACCACAATTTCTGCTCCGGTAGTAATCCAGATAGGCACGGGAACAACCTTGTATCCATTACAGAATCGTTGCTGTGCACAGGTTACGGCTTGCGGAATAAGAACCAGAACGAAGTACGCAACCAGAGTAGCTACAAGTGCAACTGGCGGAGTATTCAAGATGTTGGGAAATCCAGCTTGTAGTCCGAGTAACAATTTAACAGCAATTAATGGTACAGCCCCAACGACAGACACACCTGTTACACAGGCTGCCAGAAAGGGGGCAATGTAATGCATAAAGTTGCAATGGAAATGGGAAAGTGGGCTATGGAAAAAGCCAAAGCGCATGGATTTGACAATCTTAGTTCTCAGGACTGGGACGATCTGAAAGATTGCTTAGAAGCGGTAAAATGCGCAATCTGTGCAGATAAAGATTATCGAATCGTAGAAGCTATGGACGAATGCGAGCAGGAAGAGAAATATCTTGGACGCATGGGATATGACAGATATCGTTATTCCAATGGCAGATTTGCCCCAAAAGGCAAAGGAAGCCGTATGGGATATAAACCATATCTGTACATGGAAGATGATGACTGGATGAATGAATATCTGAATAATCCAGAATTTGAACGCAATATGTACCGCATGGGATATCACCCAGAATATTCGGACAGGAATATGGGGAATGATGGCATGAATCGTCAGCAGTCCAGATATGGTGAAACCTACGACAGATACAGCGAGAATCGCAGACATTACCATGATTCCAAAGACGCTGAATCCAAGAGAAAAATGGATGATTCCATGAAAGAGTATACAGAAGATATCATCCGCAATATGAAAGAAATGTGGGACGATGCAGACGCATCAATCAGACAGCAGATGAAAACTGACTTGACACGTTTTATACAGCAGATGAATTGAACATGAAATGAATTTTGCCCTTGTTACAGGAATGTAGCAGGGGCTTTTTAGTTATGGAGGTACATAATATGCCAAGAAAAAAAGCGGAAGTCAAAATTAAAATGATTTGCGAGAAATGTGGAAAACCACAGAAGCCAAGTGCTGACAAATCAACAACTAATTGGAATGTATATGACTGTCATGAAAAATGTAAATGTGGTGGAAAATTCGTAATGAAATTTGAGGATTGATTATGGAAAATTTGACTGTAAATATTTTAGGAACCAAGTACAAAATATATTTCAGGAATGAAAAAGACGACGATTTACTTGATGGAAAAGGCAGAGATGGATACACGGATATGTCCGCGCACGAAATTATAGTGTGTAACAAAAAAGATGATTGTGAATTAAGAAATTACGAAAATTGGAAGAAAAACATTCTACGTCATGAAATTGTTCATGCTTTTTTATTTGAAAGTGGACTTGATTCTTCGTCTGCCAATTTTTATGGAACATGGGCTACGAACGAAGAAATGGTTGATTGGTTTGCAATTCAATCTCCAAAGATTTTTAAAGTATTCCAAGAACTTGATTTAATTTGAAAAGGATGGTGATAAACCATGCTAAGACAATTTTATATGAACGGAGACCTATGGAGAGTGCAGTTCGTATCTCCGCACGACAGCGTGTTAATTGACCGTACAGGCAATAGAACGCTTGGGGTATCGGATTATTCCACCCATATTATTTCAATCGCAAATAGCCTATATGGAGAGCTTCTGAACCGTGTTTTCATTCATGAATTAGGCCATTGCGTGATGTTCAGCTACGGTCTATTGCCAGAACTTCACCGCATGGTCAAGAAACGATATTGGGTTGATGCAGAAGAATGGTGTTGCAATCTTCTGGCCGACTATTCTTGTTTCGTTATTGGCACAGCCAGAGATATTTTAGGAAACCAGTTCACATATGTGGCTCCTATCGGGGCAGAAAGGATGATTGCATAGATGGCAAAAGCAGAAAACACAGTTATTTTTGATGGAATCAAGTACAATCCCGGTGACGAATTGCCAGATTTAGGCAGTTGGGTGTGTACAGACGCAAGAGGTATGGTTCGTGATTACGAGGGGCTTTCAAAGGACGTATCAAAGCTTCCACATTATGTAGAGAGCGGTTCTTCGGCGTTGTGCCTTGATACATCTGAATTATATGAATATCACAAACCTACCGACACATGGTATAAACTGTAAAGGAGAAACGCATGGCATTAACAGCAAAAAAAGTATATGCAATTTTAAAACGCCAGATTTCCGATATGGAAGCAAAGTTAAACAGCCCTGTAAGATACAGAGGTACAGTTGCGACCGCTGATTTGCTTCCGTTAAATCCAGATATCGGAGATATGTACAATATCGAGTCTAAATCCATTTACGGCGAAGCAGGAATGAATGTGGCGTGGAATGGGGTAGTATGGGACACCATGGGCGCTCCAATTGATATGTCACTGTATCTCACAAAAGAAGAAGCAGAGGCGGTAATACAAAGATTAGTCACGGAGTACTTTGAAAAGAATCCGGTCAAGCCCGGAGCCACCACAGAACAGGCACAGCAGATCGAGCAAAACAAGACGGATATTGCTTCGCTGAAAACGGAAACTGGTTCACTAAAGGAAGATATATCCAACAAAATTACAAAATTCTACGCCAGTTCGCAAGGTAAACCCCATCTTGCTGATTCTGACAATGGTAAGATTATGGATATGATGCTGTATGGCAAGTCTGAGCAGAAGCAGTATAGTGGGAAGAACTTGATTGACTGCACACTTAACACCGGTACAGTTTACAATGCTGCATACACAAAACTTGATGTGGGTGGACGGTACAGTGTTATCGGAACGCCATCAGATCAAAGTGGTGTAAATTTTTATACTGGCACACTGGAACCTGGAACCTACACTTTATCTTGTACAATGGAATCTGGAAGTCTTCCTGGCTGTATAAATGTTGTCATAACAGACGTTATTGCAAAATGCATGTTTAATAATGGACATGTGAGTTTCACTTTGCAAGAGACATCGGAAATCAAACTTTGGAATGACTACAGCGCAACCTACAATACAAATCTAAATGCCACTTTTGCTATCCAAATCGAAAAAGGCTCCACCGCCACATCCTACGAACCCTACACCGGCGGCATCCCAAGCCCGAACCCTGACTATCCGCAGGAGATTAAGAGTGTGGTGAATCCGACTGTGAAGGTGTGTGGGAAGAATTTGTTAAATTATGACGCATGGTCACAAATAGATTGTGCAAATGGAAAAGCTGTTTATGAGAATAATGGAGTAACAATTACTGCCCTCAGGAATGATGCTTTTACAAATTATGATATATCAAAATTTCCGACTACAGCACGAATCCCTGTAAACGTGGGAGAAACCATTACGATATCATGGGACGAACCTCTCAATAAAGAAGGAAGAGTGTATATTTTTGGAAATGCGTCTACAAGTAACATGACATATGTTAATAATTCAAGTTCAAAGCAATTAAAATACACTATTCCAAGCGGCGTCACATTCATTACATTTCGATTTGGTGTGAGAAACGCAGGAGATACTATTAGTTATAGGAATATCCAAATCGAACTTGGTTCTACCCCCACCGCCTACGAACCCTACCACGAACAGACCGTCACTCTCCCATATACATTGAATGCAATCCCTGTAAACTCAGGTGGTAACGTCACAATTGATGGTCAGCAGTATATTGCGGATTATGTGGATGTGGAGAGAGGGAAATTGGTGAGGATGTGTAAAGAACTTGTTATAAAAAATGCAACGTTTACTATCACGATTGGAACGTACTCACGTATTGCGGTATATGGCATACTTCCTGGTAGAAATATTACCAATAGATCGATGTGCAGCCATTCCATAAATAAAGATGGATTTACTTTAGACGAGTCCCATTGGCATATATATAATGGAACTTTATGGCTTTTTTTGCCAACAACAGAAGTACATGATCAGGATTCGTTAGACGCTTGGCTTGAAAATAATGATTTGAAAATTTTAGTGACAAATGAAGCTCCCGAAGAAATCGACCTCACCACAGAAGAAATCGCCGCATTCAAAGCACTTGCAACATATTATCCAACTACAAACATCAGCGTCAATTCAGAACAGCTTGACGGATATACAGTATTCAACTATCCGATTTCGATGCAAAATGGTTGGAACTATGTTAAACAGCAGATAGGCGATACGAGAGATTATATCTATGATATGGACGCACGTACTCAGGATACTGATTTACAGGCGGCAGAAGCTTACGTCAACAGCGAATACGCAGTAGCACTTACAGAATTGGAGGTATGATTATGTTATTTAGAACATTATTAAAACTTAAAGAAAGAAACAGACTTACAGATGATTTGAAAAATAAGATTGATATTTTCTTCGCAACGGGCAGGATTACCGAGGAACAGTATAATGAGTTGATGGATATTAATAAGGAAGAAGAACCGAAAGTGGAAACTAATTAACTAAAGAGGGCGAAGAGTGATTTGATGAAAGATATACATGCTGCAATTATATTCCTTATAATATCGTTTGTTACATGGTTGTCGGTTTCTTTTAGAATTTCAAGTACAATAATAAATGAAGAAGAAATTTTTGCAGAAACAAAGAAAGCAGTAATATTTTATATAATAAATATGTGTATAGCAAGTGCTTTGACATTATTGTGTTATGAAATAGTACTGATATTTCAAAGAGTTGCATAATAATTCTTTGCATTAATTTTTAAAAAAAAGATAGCTTTTAGTTAATCAGTGCAAAGTTAATTATTGACTATTGGACACCAATGATATATAATGATTATAAATTCATTGTATGGAGGTGAGTTCGATAAAAGTAGAAAGAAATATCATGATTAACAAGGCCGGTGGAAACGCAGGCAAAGAATCTGTCAACTATAAAATATCACTTCCGTCAGAAGCAGTTCGGATGATAGGTGTTACCAAAGAAGACAGAAAAGTAATTCTCGAATATGATGAAGAGAAAATAACAATCAAAAAAGCATAACAAAAAGGAGTTAGGCTCCCGACTACCAATCACAAAACCTAACTCCAACACCACAAAGGGTACAGTATTATTATAACATGGTACTCTCCCTTTGTGAACCCAAAAGGAGGGTATTTTTTATGAGAGATAAATTCGTGAATGGGTTCATGACCAAGTTGTATGAAGAAATTCCAGAAGAATATCTTGAAACAGTCAGAAACAAACTGGCGTTGTATGTAAATGATTTTGATATTAGCCAAAGAGAAACAGCAGTTGTAAAGTATACTGGATATTTGCCAGATTTCTACAAAACTTACATTGTAAGTAGAAAAATCGAGGGTTTGAGTAAAAAGACGCTCGAACTCTACAATCTTTATCTGGATGATTTCTTTTTCACAGTCAATAAAAAAGCTGAAGACATTACTGCAAATGACATTCGTGTATATCTGTATAACGCTCAGGAAAGCAGAGGATTGAGTAATCGAACACTTGATAGTAGAAGAACTGCCATACACGCTTTCTTCGAGTGGGCTGCAAACGAAGGATATATAGGCAAGAACCCATGTAGAGTTATCAAAAATATCAAATATGAGCGTATCGAAAAGCAACCTCTGACAGATATGGAATTAGAGAGAATCAGGCAAGCGTGCGAAACCGTACGTGAAAGAGCATTAGTTGAATTTTTGTACAGTACTGGAACTAGGGTTACAGAAGTATGTGGTGTAAAGAAAACAGATATAGACTTTTACAAAGGCGAAGTAGTTGTTTTGGGGAAAGGCAATAAGCATAGAACAACATACCTAAATGCCCGGTGTAAATTACTTTTAAAACAATACTTCGCAATTAGAGATGATGAGTCGGAATATCTTTTTGTAAGCGAAAGAAAGCCACATAAAGTACTCAAGAAAGAAGCAATTGAAAGAATTGTACGAATAATCGGTGAGCGGTCAGAACTGGATAGACCTCTGACACCACATCTATTTAGGCATACTCTTGCGACTCTTATGCTTCAAAGAGGTACGCCGATTACTGAGGTGCAGAAGATTCTTGGACATGTCAACATTAACACGACAATGATCTATGCAAAGGTATCTAATGAAGATGTAAAAGTGTCTCATATGAAATATGCAATATAAGATTAAAATAAAAAGACTCTTTTTGAAGGGAGAAAACGCTATGAGAGGATTGAAACGTCAAAAACAGACAGTGTATTGGTCAAGGGTAACTGAATACCTTGACGGGATAGACACAATCAAAACGTACCAAAAGCCAGAATTACATCACCTCTCCGTATCTGCGACTGCCGGAACGCCAGAGGAATTATCCGCCGGTTATATCCCGGATTATGACAGGTATATCACAAACTTCGACCGCAACTTCAAGCCACAGACTGCCGATGTATTCTGGATTGACCGCAAACCAGAACTGACCGACGCAGGAGAACTTGTTTTAGGTGAAGATGGAGAGCCTGCAGTCCCACCAGATTACCGCCTAAAAAAGATTCTTGATACCCAGAAAGGCAATGTGGCACGATACGGTATTAAGTACACAGGAGATGGCTCAGATGGCGAATAAGACTATCAAAATGGAATTGTCGCATAAATCTATACAGGACACAATAAAGCAGCTCAGAGTGTATCAGAAGTCGCTTGCAAGCAAGAATGAGGAATTTGTCCGCAGGCTGACAGAACTTGGAATCCCGGTCATAGATGAAAACATAGCATTGGCGCAAGGCGATTCTGACAAAAATCATAATACCTATATCAGAATCAATAACTTTGGCGGCTATTCTCAGGCGACGCTTGTGTGTGAAGGCTCTGACCTTTTATTCATTGAGTTCGGGTCGGGCATTCACTACAACACTCCGGCGGGAACCAGCCCGCATCCTAAGGGGCAAGATTTTGGATATACAATCGGTTCATACGGGCAAGGGAACGGAAAGAATGAATCGTGGGTTTATTATGCCGATTCTGGCGAATGGGTACGCTCTTACGGTACCGAAGCCACCATGCCGGTATATAAGGCAAGCGTAGAAATCATGCAGAGTATTAGAAAAATTGCAAAAGAAGTGTTTGCATCATGAAAATTAATACCTGATAATACTGAATAATACTTCTGTCTTTGATATACTATAACATATAAAAGCATCTACCTGAGCGGTGGGTGCTTTTTCTATACCAAAATAAATCAGAAAAGGAGATTGAGTTTATGCTGGTAGAAATTGTTGGTAAAAGATATGAAGAAAAAATACTTACTACATCGAGAAAAATTGCGGAATCTTTTGAGAAAGAACACAAAGAGGTAATTAGAACCATTGAAGGACAAGTTGACGCCGAAGGTAAAGTTAAACATTTGGGACTTGCGACACAGATTTCTCAAAGGGGAGATATCCCCCTTTCTGATTATTTCATAAAAACTTCCTATGTTGGAGCGAATAATCGTGAATACACAGAGTATCTTGTGACAAGAGATGGTTTTTCACTATTGGCTATGGGATTTAGTGGTGAAAAAGCTTTATGCTGGAAAATCAAATACATTAATGCCTTTAATAAAATGGAGGCTGAATTAAAGAGAATCCTTACGGAACGTCAACAATGGCAAATCGAACGTGACAAAGGTGTTGTCATTCGGCATATACTCACAGATACCATCAAAATGAAAGTTAATGATAGCCCACATAAAAAGTTTGCCTATCCCAATTACACAAATTTAATTTATCGTAATTTGTTCGGAAAGACAGCAAAAGAACTCGAAAAAGATTATGGTGTAAAAGCAAAAGAAAATCTTCGAGATTTTTTCACAGGTGAAGATTTGGAAAAGATTCAAGAAATGGAGATGCTTGTGAGTAGCCTTATTAATTGCGGTTGGGGCTATCAACAGATAAAAGAATTTGTTCAAACCCAGACCCATATGATAGAACAGGCAGGGTGATTAAATGATTACTACCATTGAACCGCCAGTATTGGAGGTTTTTGAAAGATGGCGTAAAGCTGTTGAACCAATTGTCGGCAAAGGCAATTTTTCCATGGAGAAAAGCCAGACAATAGCATCTGGTAAAACGAAATACGCCAGATTATTCATGATGGGGAATTCCACGCAGTCAACAAGTCTCGAAGGCCATGAATGCGCAACAGTTCTTTCGTTCCAAACAGAAAGCTATGCGTCTGGAACAAAATCTTTATCGACTGCATACGAAATCGACAGCAAAAGTCATCAGGCTATGGCTTCGATGGGTTTTCGCCGGACATACGGACCGGAAGAAGTCGCAAACTCTGAAAAGAGTTTCAAACGAATTATAAGCCGGTACAGCAGAATTTACACCGGGCAATTATTGGAAGCGTAACAGCTTCTATTTTTTATACCAAAAAGAAAGGAGAGTGTCCTATGAGTAAAGATAAATTACAATGGCTGAAAGCTGCGGGAATCAGAGCTGTTAAGACAATTGCTCAGACTGCAGTTGCGACAATTGGAACCGCAACAGTCCTTGGAAGCGTTGACTGGAAGATGGTCGTATCCGCGTCCGTTCTTTCCGGCGTTTTATCCTTGCTTACATCTGTAGCAGGGCTTCCAGAACTGAAAACGGGCACAGATGAATAGAAAGGACGGTGATCCTTTTATCTCCCGGGCACAGGGTTACGTGTCAGAGCCGACAGGCTCTTTTTTAATGTGATTTTATAGCTGAAAAGCAGAAAGGAGCCGAATATGGCAGACAAAGGAAATATAGCAGGCGTAAGTACCGTTGGTTCGCTTACTGGATATGCAGTTGAAACAACAGCAGGTACTAAACCGACAACTTTTAAACTTCTTCACAGAATCAATGCTTCTGATGAAATCAAAATTGACGTAGAAACAATCGATGCTTCCGCACTTGAAGATGAAGTCGAAAGAACTATTGCAGGACGTGGTTCTACAGGTGGTACATTCAACGTAACTGTGAATGTAACCGATGAAACTATCACTGAATGGGAAACCTTAATCAGCGAATATAAAACAGGAAAAACAGATGGAAAATCTATGTGGTATGAAGAATACTTCCCGTCTCTTAAGAAAGCATTCTTCACAAAAATCGAGCCGCCGACAATCATTCCTAAACCGGCAAGAGATCAGAACGGCCTGTTAACTGTTGAAATGTCTCTTACTATCAATGAGTACGTCGGACCGAGTGAAGCGGTAGTTCCAACTGACAGCGGCATGTAAACATATTTGGGAGGACAAATAATATGTATAAAGTTTTAAAAATCGGCGGCAAAGACTACAAACTTGAATATGGAATTGAAGCATCACTGTTTGATGATTGTGTGAAATCCGTAATGAATATGCTGGTTTCCACAAGCGGTGGAACAGACAGAAGCCTTAAAGAAATGGTTTCTGGAATGAGCAGCATCCCGAATACTGCACTCAATGCGTTTTATGCCGGATTACTTCAATATCACGGCAACCATTCTGACGGTGATGGCACTGTCCCGGATTTAGATACCGCCAAAAAACTTGCAGCACAGTATATGAATGAGCATAAAGATGATGAGCAGGGCAACTTCTATGGCCTGTTTTCTATGTGCATTGAGCAGATGGAGGAAGATGGTTTTTTCAAATTAACCGGTCTGGAAACATTCATGGACAACATGAATGCGGCAATGGACTCTGTGAAAGCGAAGAAACCGACAGATCACCTGAAAAAAGCTACAGTGAAATAATCTGGGATGAATTATATCCAATGGCTGTGCGCATTGGGATGTCAAAAAAAGAATTTCTTAGGAGCACTCTTAAGGACCTGAGAATCCGTATAGAACAATATGGAATCTTAAAGAACGAAGAAATTCAGTCGCAGTTGATAAACATGGACTATCAGTCGTGGCTGACCGGATTGTACGTGAAAACAAGTGTTTTGTGTACATTGTTCCCGAGAAAGGTTAGCTATCCGAGCAAACCAATTACGCAGGAAAAACAGAATAATTGGGTTGAACACAATCCAGATATGCCAAAGAAATCAGAAGCAGAACTAAGACAAGAAGAACGTTACTACGAACTTCTTATCAGGCAGGCAAATGCAAATATATCTGAAATAGGTAATGAAAAGGGCAAGCAGGATGAATAGTAGTCTTGCTTGCCCTTTATTTTTTTTGAAATAAAGGAGGTGCTTATATGCCTGACAACACAATAGATAGCCTTGCGATAGAGGTCAGCAGTAACGTATCAAATGCAAGTAAATCCATTGATGATTTATGCAATAAACTGAATCGCCTGAGCAGTCGTATGTCTGAGAGCATCAAGTATCTCAGAGACTTTTCAGCTTCCGTCGGTACGGTCAACTCTGCTGTTCAAGCACTTAAATTGGACAGGCTTGATTTATCAACGATAAACAGTCAATTGCAACAGTTTACGCAGTCCATGAGTGCGCTCGGTAGCCTGAACTTGAGAAACAACGGATTAAACTCATTCGTAAATGCAATCCGCAGATTGAACGAAACATTAAATTCCACAGGTGATGTGTCTGGAAAGATTCAGAGCATGATTTCTGAGCTATCCACGCTTGGCAGTATTCCAGACGTATCAAACAACGTGAACCGGTTTATTTCTTCGTTGGCAAGATTGGCGAATGCAGGCAGCTCTATTGATGCAGTTACATCAAAACTTCCAAATCTTGGTGAAGAACTTAGAAAAATCATAGTTTCATTCTCTGGAATAGGTAATATTTCTCAGCCAATTAATACATTTGTTCAGTCAATATCTCAGTTGGCAAATGCAGGAGATAAAACCGGAAAGACAGCAACTCAGCTTAATGATCTGGCAAATAGCCTAAAATCATTCTTCCAGACGATGAGTACCGCTCCTAGAATCAGTAGCAGTACAATTCAAATGACTCAGGCTGTTGCTCAGTTGGCAAATTCTGGGGCGAATGCCGGTAGAGCGGCAAGGTCTACTGCAAGTGCATTTTCAGGATTGGGACAGGGTGCGGCCACTTCGACAGGAAAGGTCAGAAAACTTGCAAACGCCGTTGGAAGTGTAGGAAGCAAGGCAAAGAAAAGTTTGCCTAGCATCATGTCTCTGGTGGCAAAATTCTGGACGTTGAAATTTGTTGTTGGAAAATTTGGAAGCGCAATTGAAAGTTCCATGAATTTTCTCGAAGATTACAACTACTTTCAAGCGGCGTTTCGTCAGGTAGCAGATAAAGCAGGAGAAACTTGGTCAGAGGCAGGCTATGATTCTGCGGAAGCTTATGCAAATTCATTTAGTAATAGAGCTAGAGAACTTACATCCAAAATGTCTGGGTTCGATGTTTCCGATAATGCGATTTTGACCGCAAATAAATCAGGTAAATCACTCGGTATGGACCCGTCCATGCTCTTGAATTATCAAGGCCAGTTTGCACAGTTGTCGTCCTCCATGGGAACAACTTCTGAACAGGCATTAAAACTGTCGAATGCACTGACTATGATCGGTGCTGACCTTGCATCTGTTAAGAATCTTGATTTTAGCACAGTTTATGAGAACTTATCCTCTGGATTAGTAGGTATGAGCCGTGCTGTAGACAAATATGGTGCAAACATTCGTGTGGCAAACTTACAGCAATATGCGGCAAATCTTGGTATACAAACGTCTGTTTCTAATATGGACCAGGCAAGTAAGGCAATGCTGAGAACGATAGTAATACTGGATTCCACCCGGTACGCATGGGCGGATATGGCAAATACGATAAATATGCCAGCCAACCAGTTACGTATACTTCGTGCAAACTTAGTATCCTGTGCCAGAGCATTAGGTAACATCTTTATGCCTGTAGTTGCGGCAGTGCTTCCATACATCAATGGTCTTGTGATCGCATTCCAGAGACTTTTGACATACATTGGTTCGCTTCTTGGAGTTGATACCAAAATCGGAAAAATGTTCGGTTCTATCGGTGGTGGAAGTGAAAATCTCTCGAATGCACTTGATTCCATAGACGATTCTGGAATTTCGGACGTAAATGATGCTACAAAAGATACAGACAATAATCTGAAAAATGCAACCAAGAGCGCAAAAAAATTAAAACAGTTCCTCGCATCCTATGATGAACTTGAAATTATGAGCAAAGACGATAGTTCTCTGTCAGACCTTGCAAATTCTAAAATTAAAACGCCAAAAATTGACACATCTGCAATTGATGCAGGAATCCTCAACGATGCACTGGATAAACTTTTGAACGAATACCAGAAGAAATGGGATGCTGCCTACAACTCCATGGAAAACAAGGCTATGGCGTTCGCTAATAAGGTCACAGACACATTTAAGAAACTTGCAAAAGCCGCAGAACCTACCACAAAAGCACTGAAAAATCTTTGGAACAATGGATTGAAGCAGCTCAGAGATTTCACATGGACAGCATTAAAAGATTTCTGGAATCATTTTTTAGTTCCGCTTGGCAAGTGGACGCTTGGGGAAAAAGGATTACCACGACTAATCAATGCTTTTAACGATTTTCTTGTGAAAATCAACTGGGACAAAATCAATGCTTCCCTTGTACAGTTATGGGGTGTATTAGAGCCATTTGCTGAGAATGTCGGAACTGGCTTACTTGATTTCTTCGATGATTTCTTTGACAAGGCGGCAGATGGAGTTAATAAACTTCCTGATCTGATTGACAGGTTCAAAGAGTTTATCGCAGCATTCTCACCGAAGCAAGCACAGTCTATCGGATATTTCCTCGGACAGCTCCTGACAGCTTTTGTAGCATTTAAAGGGCTTACATGGTTTGGAAGTATTTTCGGTAAAGATGGAGCGATAGGCAAAGGAATCACCATGTTAGCAACGCATCCATATGCTTCGATAGCGGTAGGATTAGGCCTTACCGTTGCTGCACTTGATAAATTTGGAGTAATTGATGTTGATTGGGACGGGTTATGGACAAGAATCGGGAATCTCAAAGACGTAATTGTGAATTTCATCAAAAACATTGATTGGGATTCGTTAATAAAAACAATCGGCGATGTATGGGATGTATTCCAGCCATTTGCTGAAGGATTCGCAGATGGATTTATCAGCTTTTTCGATATAATGCTGAACGATATTGGTGCCCCACTGATTAATACATTAGTAAGCGTCTTAGATGCTTTCGCAAAAGCCTTAGGAAAGCTTGACGATAAGCAGATAGAAGCTCTTGGCGAAGCTCTAGCACGGTTTTTTATTATAAGGGGAAGCATTAAGTTTGCCCGAAATATATACAATGTAGTCAGTTCTATCAGCGCACTCAGAACAATCTTCGGTGGGTTAGGAACGGTTCTTTCCACAGCCAGTGGTGCATTGCAGACATTCTTTGGCTCTGGACTTGGTTCTACGCTTGCGGCAGGATTCGCAGACAGCATGGTTGTCTTAGGAACTGCAATGGCAGGTTTCAACCTCGGAAAGTGGATAAGTGTTAATCTGTTCGGCGGCGAAGATAAAACTTTTGGAGAGTTTTTGGAAGATAATGTATTCGGATATCAAAAAGGAGATTTTACCGGTGCTATCAACGAATGGATGAAAGATATATTCGGAGTCGGTAATAAACTTACAGAGGATGATTTAAAGGTATTTCAGGAATATGAAGATGCTATTCTAGGTTTGGTTCACGCAAGCCAGATTTCAGGCGAACAAGCATATCCTTTATTAACATTCCTTTCCGAATTGAAAGATAACGGATATAGCACAGAACAGGCGTTGTTTGAACTTGAACTCAAACTCAATAATCTTGGAGTTTCATCAGAGGACTTCGAGAATGCGATAGCAGGAGTAAACAAACCAGTCAAAGACCTTGGAGATACAGCGGAAACATCCTCTAATCAGTTTTCAAATATGGCTGATCGGATTAACAATGTGTCGTTTGAGGATATCTCAGAACAGCTTACAGGATTCCAGACGCTTATCCAGACCGTTGACTTTGCAACTCTGGTAACAGATACGGCAAACGCAATTGATGAGATGGGCGGCATCTGGGAAAATGGAAAACAGATTCTCGGAGAAAAAGCATTACAGATTTATCAGGAAATTTCAAAGGGATTAGAACCGGATGATAACGGCTACTATACTTTAGCAAATGGACAGATGGTGCAGTTTGGAAAAGGTATTTCTGATTATGAAAGCACTCTACAAAGTACAATGGATTCAACTTTACAGGGGGCAATCAACGGCGTTCTGGATAACAATTCTGGTTTTGAATTAGTCACAGAACTCGGAAAGAATCAGATTCTTGCCGTAGGTAGTGGGATTGAGCAAAACGGCAGTAAAGTCACTGAAAAGCTTAACTCAACAATTCAATCATCTGCGAAAGGTGCAGAAGAAACTGCGAAATCAAGCGGCAAAACCCTTGGAAGCAACATTGCAGAGGGATTACAGACTGGAATTAACGGGAAGAAAGAAAGCACAAAGACTTCGATTCTTGATCTAATGAATAACAGCGTAAAAGCCCCTGCACAGGAAGCAGTAGACTCCCATTCTCCGTCCAGATGGTTCAAGCAGCTTGCAGAGTACTGCGGTCAAGGATTCCGAAACGGATTAGAGCCGGGCTTTTCTGCGTCGTTCACATGGTTCGGAAGAATCCGAAGCAGAATCAGCAATTCCATTGGAAACCTGTATAATATCGGTTGGAACTCTATTATTGGCTTAAATAATGGAATTGTAGGCGCGGCACAACAGCTTTATGCAAATGTGCAAAAAATCGCACAAAATATATCAAATACGTTCCGCAAAGTTCTTAAGATTCATAGCCCGTCGCAGGTAATGATGGAACTCGGTGGATTTACCGTTGAGGGATTCCAACTCGGTATGCAGAATATGCTTCCGAAAGTTGAATCCACCATCAATGATATAAGCGCCGAAGTGCAAAAAATTAATACACCAACCGCAGACATTATCACAAAGAGTGCATCCTATCAGGAAATAAAGAGCAGAATGTCAGTTGATACAGATGATTTTGTGGATGATATGCGAAAAGAAATCATGGCAATCAGTAGTAACACGTTTGACAATAATCAGATGATCGGGCAGGCGGTCAAAAACGCCCTGAACGGCATGGCGATCTACGCAGACGGACATCTGATCGGATATCTGAAAGAAGAAAATCAGCAGTTCAGAAACCGTAATGGCTACGGAATATTTGAAGGGTAGGTGATAGAATGAGTGACTTTATTGCAGGAAGTAATTTCCAAGGTTATTTTTTAAAGTTCGGGAGAAGCATTCTCCCGAACAAATTCTTAGCCTACAACGATTACTCCGCAACCCCGAATCAGCGAACAGAGATAGAAGCCTATAGAGACTTGAACAATCTCTTACATAGAGACACAAGCCCTAATTTCAAGACAAAAATAGACTTCAACACACGACCGATGTGGCTACCGGACAAAATTGAAATGCAGTCTGTTTTCAAATCAGGCTTAGTCAATAAGGCGCAGCGGAAATACAAAGTTACATACTGGGACGATGAAGAAAACACCTATAAAACAGGTGTTTTTTATATGCCCGATATTGAGTATAAACCTATCAGAGTTGTAGGAAATAGCATTTTGTATAACAAAATCAGGATTGCACTGATCGAATACTAACAACCAGAGTGCATGGGTGTCACAGCTCATATGCTCTTTTATTTTATAGACGGGAGGATGATTATGGCAGATACAGTATCTTTTGACAGTTTATTGAATACGACGACCGGGATGACTGCTGTTGTTAACAACAAGAAACACGATGATGATGTAGTTAGCGTCACAGGTGTTGATTGGTTTACCTATGCGGGCAAGACTGCCAGTACCATATATGTTTCAGGAAACAATTTTATCGGTTTCGGGCAGAACGCTGAACAGCTCAAAATCTGGCGTAGAGACGGTGCAGTTTATTACATTTACCGTCAAGAGGGGACACTCACATCAGGAAAAAGATTCCTCAAAATCAGAGTCGAGGGATATGTGTATTATTCAAGCACGTCCTCTTCGTATGCGCTGAAATACGAAGTATTCTTAATAGAGGGACAGACTCTTTTTGTCAATGTTATTCAGAGGCCTACAAGCAGTTCGTACACCGGCACATCATCAATCACTGACGGTAAAACCACAACAAATCTGAATATTTCTGTATCTTCTACGGTACCGATTTCAATTCTGGTAAAGAACGCGGGAGTATCACAGGCAGTTAGCTACGAGAAGTTCGTTGACAAATATGTTGTCCAAGTCACCATATCAAAAATGCCAGATAAGACCACATACTATCAGGGCGAATTATTTGACACCACAGGTCTTGTGGTGACTCAAACATACAATGACGGAACATCAGAAACCACCACTAATTATGAATTATCAGGATTTGACAGCAGTTCCGCGGGAGTAAAAGTTATAACCGTTACTGCGTCTGGAAAGATCGCAACATTTGAAATTACCGTCTCAGAAACCTCTATTACCGCTATATCCGTTACTACAATGCCAACCAAGGTAAATTACCACATTGGAAAAGAATTTAATTCTACGGGCATTGTGGTTACTGCAACGACAAGTGATGGAAATGCTATAGATGTCACAAAAGGCTGCACATATTCTGGATTTGACAGTAGTTCTCCGAAACAATGCGGAATAACTGTCACTTACGGTAATTTCACTTGCACATTTGAAGTTACTATTATGCATCCAGAAAGAATCTCAAACATAGAAAGTACTTCTGGAATTTATTTCGTAGGTGATACTACAGAGGTAAAAGTTACAGCTATAACTGTCGAATACTCAGACGGTTCAGAAAGAATAGAAAGTGGTTATGTCGTTGAAAATAAAGTTCTTTCAGAATCCGGAACAATTCCTATTAGTGTCAAATATTTTAATGTAATAGGCGTAGTGAACGTTTCTGTGTACAGCTCACTTTTGCTTCATATTGGTTCGCCAAATTACGAGGATGTAACCGCTAATTTTGATCCTAATACAAATACTTTAACCATATCTGGAACTGGAAAACTTACCGATAGTTTGTCGGATAATTTAGAGAACATAAATATCCCGAACAATTTATACACAAGATGTACAACTTTATTTTTTGAAGACGGCATCACAGAAGTAGTAGGCTCGTTTAGCGGCGATTTTAAGTCATTAGTAGATATTAATTTTCCAAATACAATCACATATATTGATACAGATAGTTTTCCTATATTTTTAGGAACAAGGCTTGAGATTCCAGCGTCAGTGAGCGCTATATACAGCGACGCTTTCAAGTCTTGCCCGAATTTAACGGAAATAATTTTCCATGAAGGTCTGGAAGAGATTGGAGAAGGTTCTTTTGAAGGATGTAATTCATTAAAGAATATTGTGTTTCCAGAGTCATTGTGGGCTTTGGATTATGCTTTTTCTGGCATAACTCTTGATTATATAGAAATTGGAAGAAAAAACATAGCATTCGACGCTAATATAAGAGTTCCAGACTGCAAAAGCTTAACCATTCGGGGCGGAGACATTGACCAAATATTTTATACAACCAGTTTAGAAAACATTACTTTGAAAAAGGATGTGGTTTTTTCAAGGACTCTTGTTTTTTCAAAATGTTCAGCATTAAAATCTGCAACTATTGAAAATGGTATTACAGTTATTCCAGCAGAATGTTTCAAAGATACTCAACTTGCAAATGTATCTATTCCTGCGAGCGTGGCAAGCATTGGCGAAAACGCTTTCAAAACATCCGTGACAACAAATATCACATTAAATAAGAAAACTAATGAAATTTCTGGCTCGCCGTGGGGAGCAACAGGCACAATTACATGGTTAATTCTGGCAACTCGAATTGAAGTCTCCCATATGCCTACCAAAACTAGATATTTCGTAGGTGAACCATTTGACGCTACAGGTCTTGTGATTACTGCTTATTACGCCGACAACACGTCCACACAGGCAACAGGATATACCTTATCAAGCCCGGATATGTCCGCATACGGAAGCAAAACTGTAACGGTTACATTCGATGAAAAGACCGTAGATTTCAGTATTCTTGTGGTAGATATTTCTGGAATCGAAGTAAAAACCATGCCTACAAAAATCGAATATCCGAAAGGAGATGTGTTCGACACAACAGCATTATCCATCCTTGTTAAATATACTGATGGCACATCAGAAACAAAAACAAGTGGATTTGAAGTATCTGGATTTGATAGTTCTTCTGTTGGCGAAAAAACAATCACAGTAACCTATAAAACCCATACCGCCACTTTCAAAGTGACTGTATACGACCTTTCAGGAATCCGAATTACAAGTTTTCCGTCAAAAGTTTACTACAAAATCGGAGAATCATTTGACCCGTCTGGTCTGACTGTCGCAGAATTAAGACAGGATGGAACGGAGAAAGAAATCACAGATTATGACATTTCTGGTTTCGATAGCTCCACCGCAGGTTCTAAAACCATCACTGTTTCTTATAATGTGACAGCTAATGGAGTTTCTAAATTTATCGGCTCTGATAGCTTTCAAATCAAAGTCACAAACGATGGAAAGAACCCATTTGATGATAGTTCAAGCGACGGCTCTGGTGATGTTGAAGAGGAGAAAACCGAGCCAATAAAAGTAACGGTACACTGGATTAATGGCGAATTTGCCGACCTTACAAATGAAAATATCGACCAGAATACACTCACTTTGCAGGAGTCTATTTGCTCTGAAAGCTATTTCATTTTCGGCGGTTGTGTCTGCAATCAGATAACGTTTCAGGCTCACCACGATCAGTTCAATGGCACTTCGGAAGAGTTTTATCCGTCTGGGAAAATCGAAGTTTACATCGAGAGAAAAGGAACAAAAATCAAAATTTTCACAGGCGAAATCGACAGCGCAGAGCGAAAAGCAAATTCCCTGACACGTAATTTTATCGCATACGATTATCTGTATAAATTACGGAATACTGATATTGCAAGGTGGTATAAAAACCAGACGACTGATAAGAAGAAAAAGCTGACTCAAAAGCAATTCAGAGATAAATTATTTGAGTTTTTGGGACTCGAACAAGTTAGTACAAAACTGCATTGGGACGACACCTATGTGCCCGATACGAATAACTCAAACGAGATGAACGTAGTAAATATTCTAAAAGATTTGTGCTTGCAGAATGATCGCTTTGGATGGATGAACAGAGATGGTAAGTTTGAGTATCTGAAGCTTCGCCAGAACAGTTACAGATACGGGCAGACCACCGGTAATCAGAACATTTATAAATACTATAACAACGAAGAAGTTCACCTCGATACGTTCAAAAGTTTTACCGCAAAAGAGGGCAGAATCTGGTTCCCGAATGTTATATTTTGTGATCCTGACCCGAACAGAGCCTTTGGCTTTACACAAGGCGATTATACAGCGCAAGAAGCATATGATAACAACGTTTATTACAACAGAAATAGCTTCTTTGTAGGAAATGAAGATTGGCTAAATTACGTTTGGAACGCTGACGAATACGGTGGTATTTCAAGGGCTGAACCGATTATGAAGATTTGCTATGGCGTATTCGTAAATCAAGATTTACGGAAATATTACCGTGCGCAGGGATATACCGCCGAGGTTCAGGGAAACCCACTGAACATGGTTGGACAGGCAGTCGAACTCTACTATAAGAAGCAGATTCAGCACGACGATCAGGAGCCTACAGAACTGCAATGGTACGTTCATTCATACATCATGAGCAGGACACTCAAAATCGGCGCTACGGACATGATTGACACCTATTCTGCTAACAATGCACCGTTTAATAGTAACAGCCAGCAGTTAGGAAAATACACTCCCGAAATATCTGGAACGGTCAATCTTACACGATCTGAAATGCCGACAATCAGTTATGCGGAATTTACAGACGGTTCGGATTCTGAATTTTCACCGGCAATGATTGATGATTTTACAGACGGTTCTGGTAGCACTTCTGAGCAATTAAAAAAGGCGCAATTGAGGTGCGTAAAGCGAATAAAAAAAGCTGATTACGACGCTCTTGTAGCCGCAGGAACTGACCGAGCAGATACGTTGTATTTCACATTTGAGGAGGGCTGATTGGATGATATATAAGGCATTTTTGAACAGACAGGAAATCACCGGGTTTCCTGTCAAAGGCGTGGAGACAGACGAAATATGGGGCGGGGATGTATTGTTTTGGAAAAAAAGTGAAGAAGTAGCATCAAACGTATTCATATTTGAATGGAAAGACGAAATAACATTTACCTTAAAAGGCAACGGCGAAGTAACGGTAGAGAACAGCTATGGATATTCAACAACCTCTCCCAAAAGTACAAGTGTGCGGCAATTTAAGTATCAAAAAAGCGGAGTTTATAAGACAAAATTAACACTTCAAGCGAATGTAAAATTTATTCTTTCCTTTGTGAATAAAAAAATACAAGATAATTCTACTACGTACCATTATGAAAGTAGCTTAACAAGAATACTTTCAGCAATTCCGGTAAACATAAGCAGAGTCACAACGAATGCTAGTTTTGCATTTTATACACCTGATTTTTGCGTCACTGGGCCAAATACAAACGCCCCATATTTTTATGAAGTTCCAGAAAAACTATTTCAATATCATAAAAAATTTACCACTATTGACTATGCTTTTTATAATTGTGTAAACTTCAAAAAAATACCTACAAAATTGTTAGATGGAATGACAGAATTGGAATCTGTTGAAAATACATTCAGAAGAACATCAATAATAGAAATTCCAGAGAATCTGTTTTATGATTGCACCAAAATACACTTATTCAGTAATACATTTGGAAACACAGACATAACTGAGATACCTGCTGGTTTGTTTGCGACACAAAAAGAGCCAAATACCTTTACTGGATGTTTCAGAGGAACAAAAATAACAAGAGTTTCAGCAGAACTGTTTAGTTGGATAAGTAATATCCCTAAAGACGACTGGCCGTCAAGCACCATATCTTTTCAAGAGACATTTATGGATTGCGCAGAATTAAGATATGTAGATGATAACTTATTAAGCTTTATGATAACAAATACGAGTTGGACTTACTGGATAAGAATAGCTAAAATCTTTAGTGGATGCTCAAAAATGGCAAATGCTCCTAAATTATGGACAGTTTCGGATAGTGGTTATAAAAATGCTCCATACGGCAGTGATGACGCGTACAAAAATTGCACATCTCTTCCGTGGTATAGTGAAATTCCGAGCTCAATGAAATAATATAGAAATAGATATCGCAAATAAGAGCTTACCTTTATTTATTTTAATATTAATTTTGCCAAATAAGAGCGCATTTTCCATAAAAACTCAAATAAACCCTTATTCGCCCAAATAACCCCAAAATCTCAGTCCTTACCGTACTAAAATGTAACTATATTAAAAATAAAAAATGAATAATTTGTAAACGTAAATTTTACTTGTTTTCAGAATAAATCAATCATCTGAGAAAATAATAAAATCCAGAAATAAATATTCTGTCAAATAGCAATTTTCGTTTACATAATATCTCAATGTAACGTTACAATAACGTTACCAGTAACGCAATGTAACGCGATAGAATAAGAATAAGAAATAGAATAAGAATATAATTAATATATATACGAGATATATATTAATCGTCGAATAAGCACTATTCGACCCTGACATTCTTAACTCGTTTCAGCCCAAGGCAAACCATTTTTATTAGCAACCTTGTATTTGGCTCATATAGCGATTTTATGTGCGATTCGATAAAATCCTAGAATAACATATAAAAATTGATTTTAGTGGCAAATACGGAGCTTACAAGGCATATTTAACAGAAAGGAGCAACGCGATATGACAAACGAACAGAAAACAGTTCTCAGGAAGATTATTTATGCGGTCGAAACCGGCGGACAGGTTTACGGACAACAGGATTATTCGGACTTCACGGAAGCCTACACCAATTCTTCCGAAGAACACGCAATTACAATCGGGGCAGGACAGTGGTACGCAACCGAAGCTAAGACGCTTCTGGAACGAATTTACGATGCCGACCCGGAACAGTGGGAGAAGATAGACAAGGTCAGACTTCTGGAACAGGTCCAGACTGCAAATTGGGAATGTTTTAATATTTCCAGAGTGTCACAGCTTGCTGATACCATAGTTGCTCTTATTTCGTCCGATTTGGGCGTTAAATGCCAAGATAACCTTATGGATGAACAATTAGCCACCTATGCGGAAGAAGCCTTTGAACAGGGCGTTACTGACGCCAGAGCACAAGCCATGTGTGTGAATTTTAGACACCAAGGCGGACAGGGAGCAGTAACGAGGATTTTGGTAAAGACTCAGAAGCCATATACGCTCGATAATCTCTATGCAGCCTGCCAGACGGACACAGGAAATCAGGTGGGGGCATATAAGAGCAGACAGAGCTTTATTTATGACGCTTTAAAGACATATTTTCCAGAAAGTGAGGAAACAGACATGAACGCAATTGATAAATTAATCCAGATCGCAAAGAATGAAGTCGGATATCTTGAAAAGGCAAGCAATAGTCAGCTTGATAGCAAGACAGCAAATGCCGGAGAAAATAATTATACAAAATACTGGCGAGATATTAAGCCGGATTATCAAGGACAGCCATGGTGCGCTGCATTCGTTTCGTGGTGCATGATGAAAGCATTCGGCTTAGACACAGCAAAGAAACTTTTGAAACACTGGCCATACGTTTACTGCCCGACAATGGCAGATTTGTTTACTTTGAACAGCAATCCAAAAGTCGGAGACATTGTTATTTTCTACAGAAACGGAGAATTTACGCATACTGGAATCGTAATAAAAGTGTCAGGAGATCGGTTCTGGACAGTCGAAGGAAATACTTCTGGTGGCTTTACAATTATCGCAAATGGCGGTGGTGTATGCCAGAAAAGCTACTACAATAGTAATCTCCCGGGTACAAAATTCTGCACTCCAAACTACAGTTTAGTAAAGAATACAACGCCAGTTTCAGACTCAGATACCATCAAAAAGCAGAACACAAGAGCCTACATTGCGCAGATAAAAAAAGACACAAAATGTTATACAAAATCAAACAAAAACAGCCCGTCAAAGATGTTTCCAAAACTGAAAAAAGGTGCAGTTGTAGAGGTGATGAAGTACACAGAAACCGACAGTTCAGGGTTGAAATGGTACTTCATCCGCATCCCTTATCCGAACGATGATGGGTTCGTTTTTGAATTTATTCCAAAAGGAACATTCACTAGAATTACAGATATTTCTAAATGACAGTTGTAATATGACTTTTATAATGCTATAATAAATATGTTCGATATAGTAGTTCGTATTGCAAAACCCTTTTATTTTTAAGTGTGACATTAAAAATGACCGCCAATTACTCCTTCCCGGGTTGGCGGTCATTTTCGCTGTCAGCTTATGTAATTTTCATATTTTTCTTTGATTTCTTTTGCCCCATTCTGTCTTATCTGGACAACATCCCCAGAATCCATGATGAAATTATCTCCTGCCGACTGGATGTGATCCATGTTCACCAGATAACTCTGATGGCAGCGCAAGAATCGCTTATCAGACAGCTTTTCTTCCAGATCGTTCAGCTTGCAAGTAGTCACAAAACATCGGTTATTTGTAGCGAAAATATGGCAAACTCTTGCCTGACTCTCGACGTACTCAATTTCATCGTATTTGAGCCGGTTTATCTGCCTGTGGAATTTGAACGTCAATGTTTCGTCCCTCATCTGTGACAGAATCTCGTCGATAGCCCGGTATATTCTACCGTATTCCTTGCCCTTGACCGCATACTGCATAGCACCGACGTCGAATGCTTCTTGCAGATGAGAATCGTCGGCTGTCCAGAATATAATCTTTCCATCATATCCAATATCCCGGAGCCGGTTCGCAATCTCCAAACCGTTCTCATTTTCCAGAATCATATCCAGTACAATTACATCGTACCATTTACCCTCTTTCACATCTTCAACAAGCGGATAACCTGCTGAATACTCGCTGATTTCATAGCGATAATCTCCTTTGCGCCGTAAGAATCCCGATACGCACTCTTTAAACAAGTCAACTTCAAGCTGGTTATCGTCACATATGGCTATTCTCATATGCGCACCCTCCTTTCGTAGTCTCAATTTGTCAAAATACGCCATGATTTTGACAGTACACACATTTTTCTTCTTGCTTGTGGTATTATTGTCCCACAAACAAAGTGTAGCACTTGAAATTGTTAGTGTAAAGCATTAAAGTTTGACATAATTCGCAAAATATGGTTTCTGTGTCCGGGAGGATGTGTGGATAGAGAGACTGCCTGCGAGAACGACAGGCAAAAGAAAGAGGGGCAGTTGCCCCTCTTGTTTATTTCGCTAAATACAAAACTGAAACAGTATCTATTTTTACGCACATTCCATTCTCTAACGGTAGATTCCCAATTTCACTGGAATACAAAGAATTAATGCTTTCTAAGTCAGAACCAAGACTTTCTTTATATTTTTTTGAAGCAACATGGTATTCTTCTGAATGTTCGTAATCATCATTCTTATAATCATCGTAGCTGTCATATACGCTAATAATTCCTGCTCCGTCGGTTATTGAAAAGGTGTACTTTCCGGCAGGAATATCTTCGCCAATAATATAAACACCTGGATTTAGCCTGCCGGTATCATCAAGAGAATCGTTTTCCTGAGAATTAGAATTTTCACTTTCCACGTCTTTTAAAATAGCTTCTTTTAATTTAGTTCCGTCTGAAAGACGCGTGATTGATAGTGAATCATCCCAAATTGAGCAAGCCAGAGTATCATTTTTGAAATTCCAAACGTTTGTTAGAACTACTCCATCATAACCACCCTTATAGAAATCATCAGTAACATAATCATAATCATACCAATCCTGCTGAGATGCTTCCGACAATACACCGGAAACCTTTGAAGCAAATGTGCCAACTTCATCATCTGGCACGTTCTCACTTATAACGACGCTTAGATGCAAGGATTTAGTGTTTTGGTCAATCACACACTCAGATGCTTCGACAAACCCATCTTCACCATTGATCTTATTAAGCATTTCATTAATGTTGTCAAAGGAAGTAGCACTGGCATTGACAGGAGAAATGCATAAAAAAGCACACATCGTCATAATTCCACAAACTCTCTTTTTCATAAAATCCTCTTTTCTGCTAAAGAAATCTCATATACTGCACTGCAATAAAAACTACTTCAATGATTCCGACAATAATTCCGAACCATGAGCCAATATGTCTATATTCCTCTTTCTTTGTGCCAATATCTACTAATCCTACAATTGCTCCTGCCAGAGCCAGAGGAAACGACAGGATAATTGGCAACGGAAGAATGAATGCCACACCTGCCAGAATACAGGAAATGACGCTCAGGGTTGAATCTTTCTTCTTTTCACCTTTGCTCATACAATCCCCTCCCTTGTTAAAATTTTACAATATTATACCACCTCATGCAAACTATGCATAGTAAAATATCAAAAAAGTAGATTATTTTTGCAGAAAAACTCCCTGATTTTGCACTTCCCAGAAAAATTACACAAGTGTGTGCTATAATGCGTGATATATTTTTAGAAAGAGTTGGTAGTAATGGAGAAGAACAGATACAGGATAGTCGTATTCATCCTGATATTTTACGAAATATTCTGTGCGGTGCATATACCGTCACATGATATAGCAGAACGCCACCGCAGAGATGTGCAGATTACAAAAGAAGCTGCGAAACAAATTTATTCCGCCCAGATGCAGGAGTTGAGCGAGATCAAGGAAATTTGCAATGTCGGATGCTGTATTCACGAAAGCACAATTTGCTTTGAGATTACGAAGTTTGCCTACGAAATAACAAAAGTCCATGTGTATATTTGGCAGTTGCCAAGAGGGAATATCGGTGGTATAATGATGAAAACGAACTAATGTTCGGTTCTGTTTCCTACAAGCCGGGCATATACTGTAATGTAGGTGGTAGTTGTGACAGGGAGGGCTATTTATGGATTATAAAGAGAAAATCATGGCTTTATTAGAAAAGGTTAAAACAGAAGAAACATTAAAACGGGTATATAAACTGTTAGAATATTTGTATTTAAAAGAAAAGTAAAAATAAAAGCCCCTGCGTTTACAGGGGCAAATTTGTTATTCTGTTTTTAAATCATCTGGAGAAGCCGAAAAATAATATTCGAACTTAGAACTATCATATTTTGATCCTATCATTTCATTGATTTTGTCCGCAATGGCAGTTCCCATTTCTTCTCCAAATTCCGAATCCTCTACTTTAGTTTTCTTATACTCCGTAAAGATGTTACCCCACCAATATATATTTGGCTTTTGGACTATCCCTTAAAAACGCGCCCGCATTTTTTGCATTGATATTTAGTAGAAAAGAAACCCCTGCTAATTATCTGTACATTGGCACTCCGACAAGTGATTGCCGGGCATTTTATTTTTCTGGTAATTTTGTCGATAGTTTTTCTTTTTCTCATTTAAGTCCTCCTTGGTGATTTTTTATATATTATAATACACAAAGGACTGATAGTATAGTTAAAACGCAAAAAAAGACTGGGATTTTTACCCCAGTCCTTTTTATTAGTTGCTTTCTAATTCGGTCAAAATTTCTTCAAGCTGTTTCCAATGCTCTTCACTAAGCTTTGCGAATTTAACAAGGATTTTTTTTGCAAATTCATTATCCCCGGTCATTACCGAATCTACGATAGCCTGCGCATCGCCATCGTCGTCCATAAACATGTTACCGTCGCCGCTCACAAGCCAGTCATAAGAAACCTTATAAGTAGTACAGATCAATTTTAGAAAATCGTCATCTGGAACTGTTCTTCCAAGTTCTATATTTTCAATTTTACCACGGCTTTTTAAACCGAGTTTTTTTGCAAAGTCTTCTCTTGAAAGTCCTAAGTATTTTCGCAGCTCTTTCAACCGCTCGCCCATTTACCCACCTCCTTTCTTTATTTTATGGTAACAGTATAACATTTTTAAAATACGTTGTCAACGTAAAAATATTTAAAAACACGTTGACAATGCGTTATAGATGTGATATTATACGTTCATAACGTAAGAGATGTGGAGGTGAACAAATGTCAGAAGAAAAGAGACAGCTTATCAGAGATGTAACAACACGAATCAATAAGCTTCCGGTAGATAAGCAACACTACATTTTGGGATACATGAATGGCGTTGCTGATACTGTTGAGAGTGATACTCAGAAAGAAGAAGCAACAATTAGAGATAGTAATTAGAGAGGAGACGATATTACGGAACAGTTAATACCTATTAATTACAGTAGTGAACAACCTACTGTATCAGCCAGAGAGCTGTATGCAGGGCTTGAAATTACAGACAGATTTTCGAGATGGTTTGAAAGAATGTCTACATATGGTTTCGCTGAGGGAAGCGATTTTACAAGCGTGAAAAGTTCCACACTTGTAAATAACGGAGCAGAAAGAGAAATTTCTGATTATCAAGTTTCTATAGACATGGCAAAACAGATTTGCATGATTCAGCGGTCAGAAAAAGGCAGACAATACCGACAGTATTTCATAGACCTCGAAAAAGCATGGAACACACCAGAACAGGTTTTTGCCAGAGCATTGAAGATGGCAGACCAGACCATTGCGAAGTTGAAAGATTCGGTCAAGTTACTGTCAACGGAAATCAGTGTCAAAAACCAGATAATCGGCGAACTGAAACCGAAAGCCGACTACTATGATGAAATCTTAAAGAATCCGGGACTTGTGACCATTACCCAGATTGCTAAGGATTATGGAATGTCTGGGAAGAAGATGAACGATATTCTGCATGACATCGGAATCCAGTACAAGCAGAGCGGACAGTGGTTACTGTACAGCAAATATCACTGTATGGGCTATACACATTCCGAGACCGTTGATATCGTGAGATCGGACGGTAGACCGGATGTGAAGATGAATACTAAGTGGTCACAGAAAGGAAGAATATTTCTTTACGACAAGCTGAAAGAGAGTGGGATTCTTCCGGTGATTGAGCAGGAGATGACAAAATGATAAAAACTGATGAACTTCGAGGAATATTTGAGAAGAATAGAAAATCTCAGACGGACGTTGCCAAAATGCTTGGAATTACGCCAAAAACATTTTATGGAAAGATGCAGAAAGGAATTTTCAACAGTAATGAGATTCAGACAATGATTGATGAATTTCATATCGAAGACCCGATTGATGTTTTCTTTTCTAAAGCAAATTAAGTAGGAGGTGAGAATGTGACAGCATCCAAAATTGAAATTCGTCAAGCAAACGGCGAAAAAGGAATCTTCACAGAAATTTTTGTGGATGGTCGAAAACTCGATGGAGTAAGAAGTTTTGAATTAAAACAGAAGCCCGGAGATTCGATACCAACACTTTCGATAGACTTAAATGCTTTGGATTTATCAATTGATTTGGGAGTACTAAAGATAAATCAAACAGGTGTCGGAGAAATTGAAAGCATTAAATTCAAAGGGAGCGAAATGCCTGTTGAATTTTGTGAGACAGAATAGGCTCCCATATTTCAGAGAGCCATCGGGTTACTTGTCGAGGTTTCTCAGGATTGAACAATCGCTGGCACGATTGCAACATCCTGTAAGGCCTGCGTATCTGCATCTTAATCTGCCTTTAATTGTTTGATAATTTTTATCTTCGAGTGAAGAAGCAGATAGTTGGGTAAATTCAACCTGATAGTTTTTATTCTGTTTGGTACAGAATCCAGAATACATCATTAATCTATACCTCCTTTCATAAGGAGAGTATACCACATAAAAAATCGGAGGGACATAAAAACGGCAAAAGCATTAATCCTGTCAGCTCTGATCGGCGGTATGTCACCGTACCTGCCGTTCTGGAGATTTGACAGTGCATCACAGCCGGTTGCAGTAGCAATCGTAATATTCGCATTATCATTCGTGTTTATTTACCCGGATGAAATTAAAAGAACCGGAGGAAGAGAAAGATGATTGAGACAAAAATGGGAGAAATCACACTTAAAGGCAGTAAAGCAGAATTAATAGCTGACTTAGCGGTTGTCGTTCGAGGAATCAAAGAAACCATTATGGAAGACGGCAAAAAAACAGAGGAATCTGTGAAGCAGGAGATTGACGAAGCGGTCAAAATCGGACTGATGAACGAAGAAGAATTTAAAACTATTCAAAAAGAAAAAATCAAAGAAGTTGTAAAAACATTATTTGATGATTTACTTGGAGGGCTTTTCGATGAAGATAAAGGAGAATGATTTTAATAAAACCGTAGACGAACTATACCAGTTATGCAGACGCGTTCAGAAAGAAACCGGCAGAACGGTAGCATTTCATTTTGCAAACTACAAGATCGGATGCAGCTTGCACATCAACATATATAAGAAAGAATCATTAAGAGAGTTTGATATGTACAGCATTGTAGAGGGCGGTTGCCAGCAGGGAGAAAATGTGAAGAAAGTAACTGACCATTTGAACAAAATTTTGATGGACAACAAATGCCCGTATTGTGAGGAGGATTGCGATGGAGAAAGAAAATAAGATGGATTTCAGAGCAGAGACCGTAGCCGAGGAGTATGCAGAGCTGGTAGGCAGATTAAAGGCATTTGAAGCGTACCTGAACACAACCGAAGCAAATACGTATTTAAAGAAAGAGGTTTGTGCAGCTATACTCGGACTGAATTTGGAGGACAAGGAAAAATGAAATGCTATAAGGGATTTGACAAAGACTTAAAATGCCGTGATTTTCAGTATGAAATCGGAAAGAAGTATGAAGAAGAAAGAGCCGAGATTTGTGATACGGGATTTCATGCTTGTGAGAATCCGTTGGATGTATTTGGATATTATGCACCGGCTGATTCCAGATATTGCGAAGTCGAGCTGGATGCAAACGATCAGAAATCTGACGACAGCAAGAGAGTAGGAAAGAAGATTTCGATTAAAGCAGAAATCGGAATTGCCGGAATTGTTAAAGCCGGTCTGGAGTACATTAAAGATCAGGTTAACTGGGACGATGATAAAAAGTCCAACACCGGAGTCCAGTCAGCGGCAACCAACACCGGAGTCCAGTCAGCGGCAACCAACACCGGAGTCCAGTCAGCGGCAACCAACACCGGAGTCCAGTCAGCGGCAACCAACACCGGAAACCGGTCAGCGGCAACCAACACCGGAGACTGGTCAGCGGCAACCAACACCGGAAACCGGTCAGCGGCAACCAACACCGGAGACTGG
>OBYB01000119.1_pt1 | contig 79574 bp, 76 predicted proteins | sample 1538181 | NCBI WGS metagenome assembly OBYB01 (sample SAMEA2580157, study PRJEB22360) | human gut metagenome | biome: human gut; feature: human-associated habitat; material: faeces | place: Denmark | collected 2008/2010 | reverse complement strand
TGTCTGGATTTACAGCTAAATTGGCTGGTACAGAACGTGGTATCACTGAACCGACTCCGACATTCTCTGCTTGCTTCGGTGCTGCTTTCTTGTCATTGCATCCTACTAAGTATGCTGAAGAATTGGTTAAGAAGATGGAAAAGACTGGTGCTAAAGCATACTTGGTTAACACTGGTTGGAACGGTACTGGTAAACGTATCTCTATCCGTGATACTCGTGGTATCATTGATGCTATTCTGGATGGTTCTATTGATAAGGCTCCTACTAAGGTTATTCCTTACTTCGATTTCGTTGTTCCTACAGAATTGCCGGGTGTTGATCCGAAGATCCTTGATCCTCGTGATACTTATGCTGACGCTGCTCAGTGGGATGAAAAAGCTAAAGATTTGGCTGGTCGCTTCATTAAGAACTTTGCTAAGTTTACTGGTAACGAAGCAGGTAAGAAATTGGTTGCTGCTGGTCCGAAGTTGTAATTTGAATTTTACAGATTTAACATATAAAAAGTGGTTCCTTATAAAGGAACCACTTTTTTTTATGCTTGAAAATGCCTAGATTTGTTGCAAACCAAATATGATAGCAAATGAAATTATTTAGATTAATGTTAGTTGGTGCAGGCATGTTCGTATTATGCAGCTGTACATCGCAAGGCTCCCGACAGAAGGAAGTTGTTGCGGATAGTGTTTCCGTGAGCCAGGTAAACCCTGTGGTAGAAACTATTATGAGTCGCCGTAGTATACGGAAGTATAAGCCCGAGGCTGTGGAGCGTGAAAAGATGCAGACTATAGTAGAATGTGGAATCAATGCACCTAATGGAATGAATAAACAGTCATGGGAGGTTCGTGTAGTAGATAATCCGGAATTTATCAATGGTTTGACTGAAATATTCAAAAAAGAAAATCCCAAAGCGGCAGAACGTCCGGGATTTAAGAATATGTTCAATAATGCTCCTACAGTAGTGTTTATTGCTAACGTTCCTGCATATGATATGTCACAGATCGATTGTGGTTTGTTGGGTGAGAATATGATTTTGTCTGCCTGGTCAATGGGAATAGGTTCCTGTTGTTTGGGAGGACCTGTGCGTTTCATGAAATCACCTGCAGCTGCGGAATATATGAAAAAGTTGGGATTCAGTGAAGGGTATGAGTTGCTTTATGCGATTGCTTTCGGTTATCCCGATGAAATGCCGGCTGCTAAACCTAGAGAGGTTAGTAAAGTGAAGTTTGTAGATTAGAGATAAAAAATCCCGAAGGTAATATGGCCTTCGGGATTTTTTTATATTCAATGTAGATTGATTAGCTTTTGTTGGCTCTCTTGCGTTCTGTTTCGTCAAGAATCACTTTACGCATACGCATACTCTTTGGAGTAACTTCTACATATTCATCTTCCTTAATGTATTCTAATGCTTCTTCCAACGAGAATACTACCGGAGGAATGATGCGTGCCTTGTCATCAGAACCTGATGCGCGCATATTGGTAAGCTTTTTCGATTTAGTTACATTGATCACCAAGTCGTTTTCATGAACATGTTCACCTACCACTTGGCCGGCATATACTTCGTCTTGCGGATAAATGAAAAATTTGCCACGATCCTGTAATTTGTCAATAGCGTATGCAAAAGCTGTTCCGCTTTCCATAGCAATCATAGAACCGTTGCTGCGACGTTCTATCTCACCTTTGTATGGTTGGTAACATTTAAAGCGGTGGGCCATGATCGCTTCTCCGGCCGATGCAGTCAGTACATTGGTGCGAAGACCGATAATACCGCGCGAAGGCATATCAAACTCAATGTTTACGCGGTCACCCTGTGTTTCCATAGAAACCAAATCACCCTTACGGCGGGTTACCATATCGATCATTTTACTGGAATATTCTTCGGGCACACTGATCGTTAATTCTTCGATAGGTTCGCATTTTACTCCGTCTATTTCTTTGAAAATAACCTGAGGCTGTCCTACTTGTAATTCGTATCCTTCGCGGCGCATGGTTTCAATCAGTACAGAAAGATGAAGTACACCACGTCCTGATACAATCCATTTACCGTCTTCCAGTTCGCTTTTGCGTACACGCAATGCCAGGTTCTTATCTAGTTCTTTGGTCAAGCGATCTTGGATGTGGCGTGAAGTCACAAACTTACCTTCTTTGCCGAAGAAAGGAGAATCGTTGATAGTGAATAACATGCTCATGGTCGGTTCGTCAATGGCGATGGGGGGCAATGGTTCCGGATGTTCGAAATCGCAGATGGTATCACCAATTTCGAAGCCTTCTACACCTACTACAGCACAGATATCTCCCGATGAAACGGCATCTGTCTTTTTACGTCCTAAGCCTTCAAAAGTATGTAGTTCTTTGATTTTAGACTTTATCAGACTGCCATCACGCTTTGCCAGTGTAATATTCATACCTTCTTTCAGGGTACCACGATGTACACGTCCCACAGCTATACGACCTGTATATGCTGAATAGTCTAAAGAGGTGATTAACATTTGAGGAGTTCCCTCTAGCTGTTTCGGTGCTGGAATGTGCTCAATAATAGCATCCAACAACGGAACCAGATTTTCTGTTGGGGTCTTCCAGTCAGTACTCATCCAATTATTTTTGGCAGAACCATAAATAACGGGGAAGTCCAACTGATCTTCTGTAGCATTCAGGCTGAACATCAAGTCGAATACCATTTCGTATACTTCTTCCGGACGGCAGTTGGGTTTATCCACCTTGTTCACAACAACTACAGGTTTCAAACCGATCTGTAACGCCTTTTGCAATACGAAGCGTGTCTGCGGCATCGGGCCTTCGAATGCATCTACCAATAAGATACATCCATCAGCCATATTGAGTACACGTTCTACTTCGCCACCGAAGTCGGCGTGTCCCGGAGTATCAATAATATTGATTTTTGTTCCTTTGTAGTTAATTGAAACGTTCTTTGAAAGGATAGTTATCCCTCTTTCGCGTTCCAAGTCATTATTATCCAATACCAGTTCACCATTTGTCTGGTCGTTGCGGAACAAATGTCCCGCCAGCATCATCTTGTCCACCAGTGTTGTTTTTCCGTGGTCTACGTGGGCGATGATCGCAATGTTTCTAATGTCTTGCATACTATACCTATATATTTGGCTGCAAAGGTACGATTTTTAATTCAAAAAATATTTGGCTGTTAACGATTATTTTTTATCTTCCGTATCTTCTTTACTATTAAATGTGGAGGGAGTAGTGCCATAGAAATCGACAAAGTGCTTTCTGAAAGTGGGGATGTCATTATAACCAACCATTTCGGCCACCTCCTGAACATTGTATTTGCGACTTCTCAGTAATTCGGCAGAGCGTTTTAACCGGACTCCTCTTACTAATTCTATGATAGTGAAATTAGTGAGTTGTTTTACTTTCCTGTAAAGGGTAGGTTGACTCATATTCAGCATTTCGGCCAGTTTTTTCACATTGAATTCCGGATTTTGCAGGTTCTCATTTACAATATTCAGAATTTGTGTGATGAACGGGTCTTCTATGATGATTGTTTCCGTATTTTCTTCTTGCGAGCCGTTGACGGTGATGGAAGGCATTAGTAGTTTGGTATAAATCTGTTTCAGTTCAGTCCGGCTTTTTATTAAACGTTTTACTTTGGTGCGGAGAATCTCCGGATTGAACGGCTTCAGAATATAGTCATCAGCTCCTAATTCTATTCCTTTCACTATATTTTCGTCATCTGTCAAAGCTGTCAGTAGAATAATAGGGATATGGCAAGTTTTTAGATCTTCTTTTAGGATACGGCAACATTCAAAACCGTTCATGATAGGCATCATGACATCCGTTATTACAAGATCCGGTATTTCTTTACGCGCTATTCTTACTCCTTCTTCCCCATTTTCCGCCATAATAATATTATAGGTAGCAGAGAATAATACTTTCAGATAGAGGCGGATATCTGCATGGTCTTCAACAACCAGTAGTTTGTATTTGGTTTCGGGGTTGTCAATAGGTTTGGCAGTTATGCTGTTTGCTATTTCCTGTTGTCTCTTATCCTCTGCGGTAATCATTGCTTTATTTGGATCTTCCGCTATTGTTTCGGGTTCGATGAAACATACGTTTTCATCATTTTTCAAATGTTGCTTACCTAGAGGGATATAAAGGACAACTCGGGTTCCTTTGTTTTTTTCTTGAGTGATCTGGATATCACCGTGGTGGGCGAGTACTGTCGTTTTCATAATTTCAATGCCTAATTCGGGGTGTAGCCGGTTGCTTGGAGGGTTGTAATTATCCGATCCAAGGAAGATAACAGAGGACTCTTCTATCATTTCTTTCCCGTCATCCTCTATAGTAAAAAGGCAGAAATCCTTTCCGTTGATAATACTGGTGTTTACAGTAAAACGGATGGAACCGGAATACGAGATATGCCGATAGGCATTGGATAATATATTACTTAGAATAAAGGTTATCTTTTTCCGGTCAATCCATATTTCTGTATTTATTTTGTTGTCTTTGTCATAATGCAGGTTAATGGGACTGACGTTCAGTAGCTCGTGAGAGGCACGAACTACAGTGTCGGCTATCACGCTGGCGGGATAGGGGGCCACATTCAATTTAAGACTGTAACTTTCTTGCTGATGAATATTCAATAGCTGGTTACAAATGTCTTGCAGGCTGATTGAATTCCGATAGGCCATTTTAGCTTTTTGCAGGAATGATTCCGGGAAGGCCGTATTAGTAATCATTTCTTTTAACGGAGCAGTGATGAGTGATAACGGAGTGCGTAATTCCTGTGCCAACATATATCTGATTTGGTCACGCAATTGGTGGTTTTTCTCTTCTTCTTTTCTTATTTCTGTTTCTTCTTCCAGCTTTTCTTTCAGTTTCACTTCTTTGGCTTTGTAAACTTGCCGTTTCTGTAATTTCCGGTTAAAGTACATCCATGTAAACAAGGAAATAATGATAATAGTCAGGATGTATGCGGCGATGGCCCATCCGGTTGCAGCCCAATATCTATTTACATTGATGGATAACCGGGTTATTTGTTCATTTTCTTCCAACGGATAAGACGAGCGTATTTCCAGCACATATTTCCCAGGAGTGATATTGCTGAGTTTTATATGATCGTCATAATTCGTATTCCATTTTTCTTCTGTGGGTAACAGGCGATATTTCACTGTGTTGGGCGAGGTTCCGTATTTCAAATCACTTAGATAGAGAATCAAGTTGTTGTTATTGTAGTCTAAAGATAAATGTTCTATCAGGTACGCAGGTATGTCTAGGATGACTTGTCCGTTTATTTTTTCTCCTATTTCTACTTTATTGTAATTAATATCTATATCGGAGATATGGAATTGGCGGTTACTTGAACTTTCTTTTAAAGTGCGCGGTTCAAAATAGAGCAACCCTGTAGAGTTCGCCCATAGTAATTTCCCGTCATTCAGCCGACATACATCGTAATAACTCTCCGGTAATGCATAGGCATATGATGCATTGTTCTTGTTATTTAGTGTGATAAAACCAGCATTGCTTCCTAGCCAGGTATTTCCGTTCTTATCATCTATCATACAGCTTATGTGTCCGTTAGGCAAGTCCTTTTGCAAGATCATGGTAGAGGATACGGTTTTCTCTTTTCCGTCTATTTGGATAATTTTATCAGTGTACGAGATAAGCAGTTGGTTATAGTTGTTCAGATAAAGTGCTAATACTTTTCCGGGTGTCAGGTTTCTTTCCTTTTCATAACCACCAGTGAATTTTATTTGTTTCCCTTTACAGTTGGCACGGTGTATCCCTTTTTCAGTACCCAGCCACATGGTTCCATCTCCATCTTCGCATATAGCGGTTATTTTTTTGAATTCTTTCGTATAAGGTTGTGCTGCTATACATTCGTGTGTCTGATGGTTATAGACCATTATTCCTTTTTCGGTGGCAATCCATAAATGGTTTTGTGAGTTTAGATATAGTTTCAAGATAGCAGCAGTTACAGCAGAGTCTGCTGTTTCGGGGGGTAGTTGGTGAATCACTGTTTCACCAGTAGTAGGATTTACCCAAAGAATGTTTCCTTTGTTATCGCCGAACCATAGTCCTCCATTTCGATCTTTGTGCAGGCAATAATGATTATTCTTGTTACTTTTCTCCCATAAGGAAAAGCGCAGATTGGGGAAGATCTTATTTTCTATACTTTTATATATGCCATCTTTTTCGGTGACCAGCCAGATGTATCCATCGGCATCTTGTGCTATACCATTCACATATCTTATTTCATCGTTCAACAGGATACGGTTGATATCGTTTCCTTTGAGATTCAGTTTCAGTAATCCTCTGCCGAAAGTTCCTACCCAAAGCACATTGTTGGATTTGTCAAAATGGATGTCGGTAATTCTGTTTTTGAGGATAGGGGTATAGTAAGAATCATGTTGGGTCAGGTCTATAATGTGGAATGGCGACTGGAGGTAGTTGTCCGTTTCAAATCTTATGGCTGACAGTGAACTCCATGTGGCTATAATGAATGTGGTTTTATCTATCTGGATAATATCGCGTATATCTTTTTGAATGAAGGATGACTGGCTGTTGTCATTCAGTGTGCGGGATGTTTTAGTGTTTGTATTATAACAGATGATTCCTTCGGTTTGGTCACAGATCCACACATTATTATTATATATATGTATTTTTTCAATGTTGTCGGCTTTCACAATACCTAGATCGGTTCCATTTATATGCTCGCTACTTTTATCGGAAACGTTATAAAGTAAGATTTGATTCTCTACTGTCAGTGCGCATAAAATATCTTCGTTATTATAAAGTCTTAGGACTTTTGTTTTTATATCTATAAGCGGTTGGGCGGTCAGTCTTATTTCATCTGCATTTTTCTCCATCTTTAACTCTACTATGACATTGGAGGTCAAGGCATATAATTTGTCTTGCAGTACACATATATCCTGTATATCTTTCAATACCTCAGGGGTAGGTGAGATAAGTGGCATATAGATTCCACGCATCTTGTCAAAACATGCTATTTGGTTTAAATTGGCGATATGGGACCATAGCAGATTGTTTGATGTTTCATATAAATGAGCTAAGGCACGTGGCTCTTTATCAATCAAATTGTAATTATGAAAATGTATTCCGTCATAGCGGCTCAGTCCAACATCGGTTCCTAACCATAAAAAGCCGACTTTATCCTGATAGATTCCAGTCAATGTATTGTTGCTCAATCCGTTTTGTTTGGTAAGTAGTTGGATACCACACTGGCGGAAATAACTTTGGGCATTAGTAGTTGATAGACAAAAACTACATAATAAGGTGATTATTAAAGATTTCATTATAATAAATTGTTTCACTTTTATTCCCCTGTAATCAAATTGGTCACGTACAATCTGCCTGATATTATTCCTTAATCTATTTTAGGAATTCCTACAAATATAGCAAACTATATTTTCATAACCAACTAAAAATCATAAGAATATATTCTGTTTTTAGTATCAACAGGTTCGGTGGAAATAAAGGATGGTAGGTATTTCATTCATACTGTTTTGTTTTTCCTTGATTATTAGACGATTGTATTTGAATGAAGTGCACCCCTGGTCTCTTGCTTTTTTTAAGGTATGTAGGCTAAGCTAGAAACAAGGGGGGAATGATGGTATATATTATAAAGTGATTATTGCATTATATATCATAAATTGTAGGAAAATGCAGCATCATGGTTTCGGGGATTATAGTTGCCTTTTATAGTGACAGGAATCTGCATATATTTGATTCCGTTATCTATTACTTTCATATAAATATAGCTTTGGGATTCGAATTTATAATTTTTTGTGGCATTATCGGTAGCCAGGCTAAAACCTTTAAGATACCATTTTATCAAAGAAGAAGAACATTCCGCCTGATATCCGCCATAGTACAAGCTTCCGTCACTGTAACAGTTCATATTCAGCTGGATAGTGAAAGCATATTTATGATCTATTGTTTGCTTCATTACAATTCTCAGCCATGTTTGTTCTCCTTTGGTAGCAGTTCGAATATCAAGTTCTTCTTGAGCATCAGTATGTTTTCGTAGGACAGATAGAATATGGTCGGCCTCAGAAAGACTGATAGCCGGTAATTCACTTAATTTTAACTTGTCAGAATTATTTTCTTTGTATGTAACGCTTCTGGCTCCATACGTTTTTTCTAGGAGATACGTTGAAACAGAGTTTTCAACGGGGTCATTACCATCTGCAGAGCAGGATGCCAAACTCATCATGACGAGCATGGCAATTATTAAATGCATTGCCTTCATAGAACTATAATTTTTTATTGTTTTTTGATTATTTGAATGATTGACCCATTATCATCCGATACAAAAATAGGTATTCCTTTTATGTATCCAAATTATTTTCAAGCTTTTTTGATGAAAACACCCTCTTTTTGATGAAAATGCCTGCTATGTTGGAAAGAAGGGGGTGTTTGGCTATATAAGGGGCGTTTCTATCATGATGAAAGGAGTTTCACCTATGAATGGAGAAAACTCCGTTGGTGTTCCATTTGATAGTTGGAATGTTTCTCATTGAATGTATGTTCTATTTTTGACGAAAATAGGAACTAGGATTGTTTTTTGTTCATTTTGCATTTTGCTGAAACTACCTCTTAATAAAGATTAATTTGCCAATATCCTGTTAAAAAAATAGCCTTTACCTTTGTGAAGTAAACAATAACTTAGCTAGAAAGAATAGAATATGGTAATACGAAGATTTTTATTTTCATGGGTGTGTCTGTTGGCTTCTTCCTTATTTATGTATGGACAGATGGCTGTTAAAACTAATGTGGCGATGGATGCTGTCGCCATACCAAACTTAGGAGTGGAAGTAGGGTTGAGTAAGAAGCTTACAGTGGATATTCCGTTTTATTATAATCCCTGGAAATACAGCGATAATAAAATGCTGAAACTGGTGATGGTACAGCCTGAGTTGCGCTATTGGCTTTGTGATAAGTTCAATGGTCATTTCTTCGGTTTCCATTTAATGGGAGGAGCATACAATACTACCGGTATTGATTTGCCGTTTTCTCCTTTCGATGATTTGAAAGACTTCCGTTATAAGGGACATTTTTATGGTGGCGGTGTCAGTTACGGTTATCAGTTTGTGCTGGGACGTCATTGGAATCTGGGCGCCACCATCGGCTTGGGTTATGCTTATGTGCGTTATAAGAAATATGAGTGTGAAGAATGTGGAGATATGTTGGAGAAATCCAACAAGAATTATTGGGGTCCTACTAAGGCTGCTCTGAATCTTATTTATATATTCTAAAAATTACGGATTATGAAACTTATATGTTATATACTTCTTATATTATTGATTCCGACTATTCCGGTAGGTGCACAGACATTATCAGGTGGTCAGGTACAAGTCAGCAACCAGTCAATCCTGATTAGTGATAATGGACAGGTGATGATAGGAATGGATATCACGTTGCCGACTGCAATGGAGCTTTCTTCCAACTGTGTGGCAACTCTGACTCCGGTTTTGAAGACACAGGATAACAGTTATAACAGGATTTTGCCTGCTATTTGGGTATATGGGCGTATCCGTTCCATCGTGCAACAGCGTGAACGCAGTATTCCGTCGGATGCATATACCATTCTTCGTCGTAAGAATGGAACGGAACAGACTGTAAATTATTCAGCCCGTATTCCATACGAGAAATGGATGAATGGTGCTGAACTGGAACTGTTGGCTGATGTCCGTGGTTGTGCCAATTGCCAAAAAGAAGAAAGCAGCGCCTTTGTGACCCGTGCCAATTTGGAGCGTTATGTGGTGAAACCTGCTGTGGCATTTGTTTCTCCTGCTGTCGAGGCTGTGAAGAATCGTGCTGAAGAAGGCCGTGCTTATTTGGATTTTCCGGTAAACCAGACCAGGATTTATCCTGATTATCGTCGTAATCCCTCTGAACTGGCAGCTATCAAGCGTACAGTGGATGTGGTGAAGAATGATGCCAATACTACCGTTACTGAAATAGATATCGTGGGTTATGCCTCTCCTGAGGGCAGATATGCGGCTAATGCGCGTCTGGCGCAAGGTCGTGCTGAAGCGTTAAAGAACTATGTAATGAGCGAGTATGGTTTTAAAGCAGATCTGTTCAAAGTGAATTCTGTGCCCGAAGACTGGGCTGGATTGCGTGAATATGTCACAAAGAATGCTTTACCGCTGAAAGATGAAATTTTGTCTATAATAGATAAGAATGAAAACGATTATGATGTGAAGGAGGGATGCATTAAAGCCTTGGATGGTGGAAAAGTATATGCCACGTTATTACAAGATTGCTATCCGGCTTTGCGTCACTCTGATTACACAGTGCGTTATGTAGTACGCGGATTCAATGTAGAGGAAGCGAAACAGATTATAAGAACCCGTCCCCAGCAGTTGAGCTTGCAGGAAATGTTCTTGGTTGCTCAGACATACGAAAAGGGAAGCAACGAGTTTAACGAAGTGTTCGATGTGGCAGTGCGCATGTTCCCTGATGACCCAACAGCGAATATAAACGCTGCCGCTATCGAACTCCAACGAGGTGACTTGCAACAGTCAGTCCGTTATTTGGATAAGGCTGATGCACAAGCGAGTGCGACGCTGAACAACAGAGGCGTGCTGAAACTGTTGCAAGGGGATCTCGACTCTGCCGAAAGTTATTTCAAACAGGCGCAGGCCAAAGGTTCTGTTGAAGCCGGTGCCAATTTGGAAGAAATGGTCAATAAACGTAAAGATGATGCAATCTTTGGAAAATAAGACATATAGACAAACAGTACAATAAAAGATGTTAGAAGAAACTTGTTCTTTGTGAAAAGCGCAAGGTAAAATCCGGGGTAGTAGAGTCTATTCCCGGATTTTGAATTTTATGGCTATAGCTATTTATTAAACCTGATAAGTAGATACTCGCAAATATCTTTATTATTTTTTCATCCGGACAGTTACCCATATTATAGAAAAAAAGTAAGGTCACTTACTTGCTTCATGAACTGCACTTACTTTTTGGAACTGCATTATGAGTGGAATTCAGACCGGAATATTAGGTGAAATAATTGTGAACGACTCCTTAAGGAAATACCTCATTGCTGGATTTGAACCAATCTCTTTGAAGAACCTCTACTGTAGGTGCGGATTGAATCTGGCGTAGTGTAGTAGCCGTGAAGCTGAATTTCTTAGTATTTTCTCCCACTTGTCCGCAATCTCTGAATCCGCTATATTCCATGACTATCCGATACGGAAAGAAAGTACCAGATAAATAAGGAGTTTGAATGAAATGCACTTCACCAACTTCAGAAGGAGTATCAAAAGGGGGAAGCGTAACAGGAAGCTCAGTTAAACAAAAGGATGAATATTGAACAATTTAACAAATTGAAAAATACAAACATATATGGCGGCGTATTTTTTGTTTATCGCTACGAAAAATATAAGTGGCGATTCTTGCAAAGTATAGGGCGTTTCATTCATGGATGAAGAAAATGCCCTTCAAAAAGACTCCAAAAGTCATTTTGTCAAAGATGCCAATCTATTTTGCCGAAAACACCAATTAAGACTAACCTTAAAAGGCCTTTACCTTTGCAATATCAATGAACAAGAATAGAAATTACAAAAATAAAGAATTTATAAACTGAAAAACTTAAGATTATGAAGATTAAGGGTTTATTATTAGGAATGTTTGCTTGCGCCGCTTTGGTAGCATGTACAAACGATGATATTGTAGAAAACAACAATATTGAACAACCAGAAAAGGTGAAAGCTAACCTTACATTAAGTATCTCTACTTCTACAGGTTCAGGACGTGCTGCCGATGTTGAAACAGGAGATGATGTGGAAAATGGAACACCCTCGGAAGGTAGTATTAAAGATGCTGTCATTATCATTAGCCCGGTTCAGGGAAATACAGCGACAGGATTAGTGGAGTATGCTGATAATATAACTGTAACGAGTGGCGTTTACGAACCTAGCTTCCAATTGAACCAAACAGGTAGTTATAATGTATTGGTTATTTTGAATCCTTGTGCAGATATAGCAAATAAGGCAAAAGAAACAAGTGCAACAGCTGCCGGTGTATATGAGTATGTTACAAATTATTCTATTACCGCAGGAAGCTCTAACGACGCATCTGTTGATGTTGTTACGAAAGGTACATCGGCAAGAGATCATTTTATGATGGCTAATAGTGAAGCGGCAATGGTAAATATCACAAGTCAGGACCCTACACAACCTATCATTCAAGCCATAAGAGTGGAGCGTGTGGTTTCCAAGATAACATTTACACCGAACAATAATGACAATAAATATAATGTAAAGGTTAAAGTAACCATTATCCCTACGGTAACCACTGACGGATGGTTGAAAACAACAACAGCTGATAAAACCAGCTACATTTATATCACTAAATTGAACAAGGCTTTACTTGACGCTGATAATGCAGAAATTTGGGTTTTGCTAAATGGTGGAAACGAAACGGGCAGATATCAGTTGGAGTCAACTCTTGATAATAAATATAAAGGTAATGTTAAACAGAATGAAACAACGACTTCAATAGAAGCTCCTGTATTTGTAGCAACAGATAGAACGGGTGCTTTCCATTATGAAAAAGGAACTTCTACAACAGCAGAGGAGACATGGACTGTGTATTTGGATAAATATGCTATGGTGAACTTGTCAAAAACCGTTTATGCGGTAAGACATAAGACCAGTGATTGGAGTACCATCTCTCCATTTGGTACATTGACTAATAGTGATTATTTGGTAGATCCTAAGTCAGTGGACAAGAATAGCGTGACACTAACAGACGGATTGTGGGCTGATGGAGATAAAACAGCTACAGATTATTTCTTCAATACAGTAGGTGAATTACAGACTTCACAGGATATTTATAACAATGCTTTCTTGAAGGACCTTCCTAAGTCAAGTGATGTTGAAATTGGTGAAATTGCACAATCTAACGATGCATTCCTGACTTATTGCCTTGAAAATTCAGTAACAAAGGATCACCAGCAAAAAGGCGTGGTAACAGGTATTGTATTCCGTGGCGAAATTTTGGATAATGAGGGTACTAATGTAGGTACCATATATAAATATGCCAATCAGTATTTCCGTTCAATGGATGCTTTGAAATCTGTTTACCCGGCTTATAAGGCTGAGAATTTGGTAACTTATACAGATGGATATTGTTATTACTACACACCTATCGAACATTTCAAAGGAAACGAAAACAATATGCAATATGCTATCATGCGTAACAACATCTATTCATTGAAGATTGGAACTTTCAAGGAAATCGGCAGCTCGACAATTATACCGGAAGATGGTGGAACAATAGACGATGAAAGTGCATACTTGAAACTGACAACTACAATAGCTCCTTGGATTGTACGCTTTAACACTGTTAATTTCTAATTAATAACCCTATTATATAAGCAGGAGAGGAGTGTTCCTCCTCTCCCTGCTATTCTCTTTAATATTCTAACATTAAAAAAACAAAAGCATGAAAACAGTAAAAACATTCGCCCGACAACTCTCTTTCAGCCTAATGATGGCGATGACATTGGGAAGTGCCATTGTGTCGTGCGGCAGCATACTCGATGAAGAAGATGTGGATTGCTCTGTAGAGTACAGAGTGAAGTTCAAATATGATTATAACATGAAGTATGCCGATGCTTTCTCACGCGAGGTGGGGACTGTTACGCTTTATGCTTTTGACGATAACGGCAAATTGGTGTATCAGAAGACGGAAGAAGGTGACGTTTTGGGTGAAGACGGATATACCATGAAAGTAGATTTGGAACCAGGTGACTATCATCTTATCACTTGGGCGGGCTTGAATAACGAAGCTTCATTCTCGGTACCTTTGGTTACCGCGGGAGAATCCTCGATGGACGAGCTGCAATGCAAGATGGACAGAATGTACAGCCGTGCGGAAGACGGAACGGCTATCGTTAACAGCAAGCTTTCTTCGTTGTGGCACGGCGAAGTGACCAAGCAATCCTTTTCCAGGGCTGCCACCTCGCAGGTGGTGACAGTGCCGTTGGTGAAGAATACCAACAGCATCCGCATCATTCTCCAGCAAATGGACGGAGTGACTGTAGATGTCGATAACTTTGAATTCACGATTACGGACGACAACGGCCTGATGAACTATGACAACAAGCTGTTGAAAGACGAAACATTAACATATTATCCCTATTACCGCGCTCAAGGAAGCACGGACATGGACACAAAAGGCGCACGTGCCGAGGGCGATACTGAGGATAGCAATATCAGCGTGGCCATCGCCCAGATTACCGTAGGCCGACTGATGGTGGATCAAAATCCGCGCCTGTCCATCACCAACAAGGATACGGGCGAGACCGTACTTTCCATCCCCTTGGTAAAATACCTATTGCTCACCGAGGCCGAAGGTCACGACATGACCCAGCAGGAATATCTGGATCGTCAGGACGAATACAACATGACTTTCTTCCTGGACGAGAACATGAAGTGGATTAACACCAGCATCATTATCAATGACTGGGTGGTACGCTTCAACGAGATGGATATGTAACAACGAACAAAAAATAGAATCTATGAAAAGATGGTTATCATATATACTAATGGCGGTGCTCTGTGGCTTGTACCTATCGTCGTGTGCAAAGGACGAGGAGGTGGCAAAGGCTACGGATGGCGGGAAGGTACCGGTACGCCTTACACTGGCATTCTCCAATTTCGGCGGACGGGCCGCAAGCGAACCAGGTGATTTAGATTATACCACAGTGGAACAAAGTGCCATGACTGCGGATGATGTATATGTATTGGTCGTTGATGCAAATGATAACTTTTTGTATCAAGTACAGGATTTGAAACTAGGCAATCCTGTTGAAGGTGACAACTATTATACTCGTCAGCTGGAAGGAACCATGTTGAGAACGGTCGGTGGCGAACAAGTGAAACTGGTTGTTCTGGCTAACTTGAAAGACAATAAGATAGCGTCTTATACGACCGGAGCGGCTATACGTAATTTTCTGGAAACAAAGAAAGGAAGTAATATCGCCAAAGTTTATAAAGAATTGGTTTATCATTATGGTGGATCTACGATACCTTGGAAACTTGCAGAAAGAGCTATCCCGATGTGGGGAAGCAGCAATTTGACAGCTGTACCCGGTACGGGAGTGGACTTGGCTTGCAACCTTTATCGTGCTGTAGCAAAGGTGGGCATTTGGGTGAATATGCAGGATGGATATCAAGGATTCACTATCACAAAGATAATAGTGAACAATGCCAACGACAAAGGCTATTGTGTTTCAACGGAAACTCCAAATCCGGTGGAAACGGTTCAATATATATATCCTTCTATTCCTGCCGGAGCACAGAATCAGACTATTACTTATGACGGCTTGCAGGTGACGACAGCATATGAAAATGAAATTTATCTGCCGGAAAAGGTGAATACTACAGGTGGGAATGAAATTTCATTGACGGTTCATTATACCTATCATAACAAAGCCAAAGTGGGAACTATTAAATTCCGGACGAATGGAGATGGAGATATATTTGATGTAATCCGTAACCATTCATACCTGTTCAATATTAAACTGAGTACGATCGAGATAGATGCAGAACTTCAATATCAAGTAATGGATTGGACAGAGGTTGATAATGGCGAATTGGATTTTGGTGACGGTGGCGGTGATGTAAGAAAATAATCTGTGGAGGATACTATATATGAAAAATAAACTGAAATATATGGCGCTTTGCCTTTCGTTACTGATAGGCGTGGGGGCTTGCTCGGAAGAGGAAATAGCTTACTCTGCCGGTGAAGAGAATAAAGAGGTGATTTTGCAGTTGAATTGTCAGTTGCAGGCCAATCAGGAAGTGATTGTTTCGCGCGCCAGTACTGCTGAAAACAGGTTGAATGATTTACACTTTTATGTGTTTAATGCGGCAGGAGAACTGACAGGATATAAAAAGCTGGTGGCTACAGAGTCGAGTCCTATACCGACTCCCGGACCGGAAACCGTTACTGTAAAGGCAATAACCGGTGAAGCGTATATCTATGCTCTTGCCAACTTGAACAGTACAATTTATTACTTGGATGACGCAGACAAAAATAAATTGACGGGAATTGATGAAGCGGATGTGGCAGGTTCCTCATTGACAAGAGACGAGTTCCTTGCAATAGACTTTAAACGCCAGTATGGTAATGCCAGCCACATTATTTCCCCTAATCCTACCGACGGACAGTTCATGATGTCCGGTTATCTGAATGGGGGCAAGGCTGTTACAATTACTGCCGGAACCAATGGAGCCGGTGTTATAAGCGAAAGCAACGTTATAAGACTGTACAGAATATTGGCGAAGAATACATTTACCATCGAGGCCGGTAACGGAGTAACTTTCACTCCCAGTACGTATGAATTGCATAATGTGGCTGTCGGTGGAAAGTTGGTGAATGGTACAGCTGACGCTACTACCGCAGATGTCGAGTCATCTTATTCCGGTATGGCCGGGGAAACGTTAACTTTTTATCTTCCCGAGAATATCCGTTCCTATCGGGGAGGTGAGATAAAGATGTGGAAGGATCGTGAAACGAATACCTATACGGATGACGTGAAATCGTTCGATAATGCACCGGATAATTCTTCCTATATCGTGATTCGTGGAAATTATAAGAAAGGCACCACTATCGGGGAGGTTTCGTATACTATCCATTTTGGCAACTTCAGTAATACCGGAAGTCTTGAAGACTTCAATATACGCCGGAATTACTCTTATAAATATAAGGTGAAAGTAAACGGTGTCGAGGATATCAAAGTGGAAGCGGAAGTCGAGGGAGACAACCCCTATGTGGAAGGATTGGTGATTGACAGTGAAGGAGGAGAGTCTTTTGATTTGGACGCTCATTATGAGGCCAGAGTGCTGACATTCTCTCGGGAAAATATAAAGACGCTGAAAGAGGCGGGAAAAGGATATATAGTAAGAATCTCAACACCTTTCGGTTATACGGAGAATTTGTATGTTACCGATGGGGGAATCTTTAATGCCGAAGGTGATGTACAATTGGCTACGTTTGATGGAGGAACAATCCGTCCGATAAGCGGGCAGAGCCTTTTTAATGGAGAGGATGATTATGGATGGCTGCGTTTTGTACGCAATGTTTCTAAAAACAGAATTTCAGGACAGAGTTTAACCACCGTTGCCAAATATCCGGGTGACAATAATGAGTATGCAAATAAATATGGCGCATCTTGGGTTAATGTGTTCTTTATGTTGAAGGCATTATACGAAAATGCGGATAGCAATCAAGATGAAGTATTCTCAAATGATGGATACGCTTATTACACCTGTTTCGTGGACGAAAACTATTATAAAGGGAAATCATGGACTGTCTATTCCAATTGTGCGCCTCGTACCATACTTATTGCCAATCAGTTGTCGGTGAGCACGGACAGGAAGAGTCTTTATGCAAAAGTGCGTTACAGTCTTTCTCAGCGTTCCATTACTACGTTCTATCATTTCGGTTTCAATGGTTATCCTTATGGAACGGAGAATATAACCGAGGAAGAATTGTCTACTGCTTATTATTTGAATAAGAATAATTTGGGTGAGCACAAGAATCCTAATGCTTGGAATGCCCGTAACAGTGCCGTACAAAGCAACAAGGAAAAATCATGGTATCCGGACACTAATATGATTGTACCGGCAGACGGGAGGCAACCCATGTACCAACAGGCGGTACGGGCATGTATGAGCCGTAACCGGGATTTGAATGGAAACGGCACGATTGAAGCTAATGAGGTAAAATGGTATATGGCCTCTGTTGATCAGTATCGCGGATTGTGGTATGGCGAGGGTGCATTGAATAGCGTTGACCCGGACGCCCGCTTGTTTAGGGCTAAAATGAGCACGCTCAATGATAATGACAAAGAGAATGCTAAATATCACTATTTCACGGCTTCTACCGGTACCAATAGCATTTTTTGGGCTGAAGAAGGGTTGTCCACAAGTAATAAAGAGGTTAATACCGGTTGGCAACATGCGAATTTGGTTCGCTGTGTGCGTACGTTGGCATCAGACGACGGACTGTACGAAGCGAATAAATTCTATCAGTATAGTGACAATATATTTACATTGACAGGTTTGACTGCAACCAAAGGGACTACAGAAACTATAGATATCCATTTGGAGCGTGATGAAATCAATGGATTGTCTTCACGGATACAAGTGTCTAAAGACTATCTAAAACAAAAGATGGTGGATGGTGGATGGAATAATAATTATTATACGATTAAGAATAAGAAAAGACCGGAATATGATCCTTGTAAATACTATTATGAGGATAGCGGAAAAACTGATAAAGGAATTTGGCGAATGCCTAATCAGAAAGAACTGGGTCTGATGAGCGCAAACAATCTGTTGAGTGGTTATGTTACCTGCCGCACGGACTATTCAGGAAGTAAAGCAAATGGTGCTTATAGGTCTTCTTATGGTTTTTGGTTCCAAGGAACCAATGTAACTGTCCATGCTACTGATGCTGATCTAAAAGTTCGTTGTGTAAAAGATGTTAAATAGTATGAACAACCTACTGGAAATAATGGACAAAGAATCATGTAGTAAATCGGAAGTTTATCTGTATGAAGAGGAAGGGCGCTGGTATGCTTACCATCGTTCCGCCAAATCCTTAAGCAAACTTAGTGAGGCGGCCTTGAAACTGAAAGAGGCATGTTTTTTCTACGGTGTTATGTTAGACAAGGTAGAAGTAGACCTGAACAAACTGCTGAACGGTCCGTGGTTTGTTGCCCTGTGTTCAGACACTGAGGTGATATTGATTAAAAACGATTACCGCCAACTCCTATGTGAGAGGTAGTGACCATATTAGAAAGGGAGCTGAGCAATTCCGACTTGATATATATCTATTGGGAACAGGATGGAAAGTGGTATGCTTATGAACAGTCTGCTTTCTACCTGAGCCAGATGATGCTGAGAGTGTCCTTAGGGTGTTATGTCATGGAGGATACTTTGTGGCTGGCAAAAGCAGAAGTGGATGTAAGCCGGATTTCGCACGAAAATATTATCAGCTACAGCAAAACGGAATATGTATTACATTATACCCCTCACAATGGATTTCATGAGTGGCTGGCTGAGATAAAGTAATTTCGAAGTAATTTGGCTTTTCAGAGAATTCCTTCTACTTTTGTAAAAGGTGCAATGCCTAATTAAAAGCGTATGAGAAAAACTGATATATGGATCGGAGTCTTGTGCTGTTTTTTGCTTATCGCTTGTGATGGCAAAAAACAAAAATCTCTATCTGTGAATGATGATAATAAATCGTTGACTTTCACTTTGCCGGAGGTCCCTATTATGTTGCAATCCCCGGAAGACCGGCTGAACTTTATGGTACAGCATTACTGGGATCATTTTAATTTTAAGGATACCGCCTATATTCATGTACCGGATATCACAGAACAAGCTTTGGTAGATTACATGGACTTATTGAACCGTGTGCCATCTTCCCTGTCGGACAGTTGTTTAATCCGGATTATGCAGCAGGCTTCGCAGGAGAAAAAAATGTTTGGTTATTTTGTGGAAATTTTCCGCAGATACTTGTTTGATCCGAATTCTCCCCTTCGGAATGAGGAGCTTTATGAGCCTGTCTGCCGTTTCCTGTCTGCTTCTTCGCTGACCGATGAGGCTGCTCGGAGCCGTGCCCAACATGATTTGAAATTGATTGGTATGAACAAGGTGGGCAGTATTGCCGCTGATTTTATTTATACCTTGCCTTCGGGAATGCAGAAACGTATGCGTGATATCTGCACTCCTTACACTTTATTGTTATTCTATAATCCGGATTGTCATGGTTGTGCCGAAACACTGGCGACAATGAAGACCTCTGCTGTATTGAACAGTCCCCACATCATGAAACAAGTGAAAATTCTTGCTTTCTATCCCGATGAAGACCGTGAAGTATGGACGAAACACCAGAATGAAATTCCTGATGGATGGATCAACAGCTATGATAAAGAATTGACGGTACTGACCGAAGAATGCTATGATTTGAAAGCGATGCCTGCTCTTTATCTGTTGGATAAGGACAAAAAGGTGTTGCTGAAAGATGCGACTGTAAAAGAGATAGAAGATTATTTAAAAAATAAATCGCTCTAATTCATTGTGATATAAAAGATAATGTCTATCTTTGCACCCGCTAAATGAAAATTTTATATATCAAAAAATCTAAGAATTATGTATTTAGATGCAGCTAAAAAACAAGAAATCTTTGAAAAGTACGGAAAGTCTAACACTGATACTGGCTCAGCTGAAGCGCAGATAGCTTTGTTTTCATACCGTATTTCTCACCTGACTGAGCACCTGAAGCTCAACAGAAAAGATTATAGCACTGAAAGAGCTTTGACAACTTTGGTAGGTAAACGCCGTGCGTTGTTGAACTACCTGAAGAATCGTGATATCGAAAGATATCGTGCTATTGTTAAAGCATTAGGATTACGTAAGTAATCAATCTCTATTGAAAAGGACTTAAAGAAAAGCCGCTTTCTTTTCAGAGAGCGGCTTTTCTATTTTCTGTTATTACGTTTCTACTGTTCTGTTGTAGAGAATTACTCTTTAGTAGGATAATACAGATTATCTTTTGTCATGTGTTCCAATACTTCATGAAGATATTTGGCCGACTCCCATTTGGCCATAGGCAGGTCATGAAGCAAGTAGTTACCGCAATCTTTAGGGGCGGCTCCCGGAACTTCGCCTTCAAAATTGGCTATAAAGCGGAACGTTTCCTGCATCAGTTCTACAATATCTTCTGATTTTAAATCGCCTTTCATCAACAGGTAGTTGCCAGTGAGGCATCCCATCGGTCCCCAGTAGACAATTTTGTCAGACCATATAGGGTGGTTACGTAGGTAGGTGGCAGCTAGATGCTCTATAGTATGCAAGGCTCCTTGTCCCAAAGCAGGTTCCCGGTTAGGTTCTTTCATGCGGATGTCAAAGGTGGTGACCGTTTCACTGCCCATTTCGTCTTTTCTGGATACATAGATACCGCGAAGCAAGCGGATATGATCAATGGTAAAACTGGGTATTGTTTTCATATTATTCGTTTTTATAAATTAGCTGGTAATGAGGAAAGGAAGGTATGAGTGACCTCGAAGGAACGGTCGGCTATAGTCTCCCAAAAATTTGTGTATTGTTCCCAATGGTTGTCGGCTCCCGGTGTATCGCTGATGATACGGAAACTGATGAACGGTACCTTATATATATAACAGATTTGGGCGATGGCTCCCGATTCCATATCTACTGCCAGCCCTTCGTGGAACTTTTCTTTAATGTCGTTAAGTTCGGAACGGTCGGTGATAAATTTGTCTCCACTGCATATCAGGCCTCCATGAATGGCGGTCGGAGTATCCAGTGACATGGCGCAATCAAACAATGTAGCATTACCTTCGAATCGGGCGGGAAGTCCTTGTATCTGTCCATACACATTGCCTTCTCCACACCATACATCATGATATACAATTTGTCGGCTCACCACAACATCCATTATTTTCAGGCAGCTGTCTATACCTCCTGCTACACCGGTGCTGATGACACAGTCGGGCTGGAAGGTACGGATCAGTTCTACAGTACCGGCAGCAGCGTTCACTTTACCTATTCCGCATTTCATCAGGATAATGGTATTATTTCTAATGCTGCCTTCAGTATATTGGAAAGGACCTTCGGTGTATTCTTTCTTGTTTTCGAGCAGTTGCGTTACTTGTTTCTGCTCGGAACTCATGGCTGTTATAATTCCTATTTTCATAATTCAACTTTATTTATGGCTGCAAATGTACGCATTTTATCAGAGTATATCGTATCTTTGCAACGTTAATAAACAGATATACTTATGAACTTATTTAAAAGAATACTACCTGATATAGTAGTGATTATCCTCTTTGCTGTCATCTCATTCGTCTATTTTTTCCCGGCAGTGACAGAAGGGCGTATCCTTTCACAACATGACTCTGTGGCGGGCATTGGTGCTGGTGAAGAAGCGAAAGAATATCTGGAACGTACGGGAGAGCGTACGCGCTGGACTAATTCGATTTTTGGTGGTATGCCTACTTATCAGATGGCACCCAGTTATGATTCTACGGATACCCTGAAGGGAGTGGAGAAGTTGTATCATTTGTATCTCCCGAATTATGTGTGGTATGTATTTGTCATGCTGTTGGGCTTTTATATATTATTGCGTGCATTCGATTTCTCGGTCTGGCTGGCTTCATTGGGGGCTGTGTTGTGGGCGTTTTCTTCTTATTTTTTCATCATTATAGCTGCCGGACACATCTGGAAATTTGTAACCTTGGCCTATATTCCACCCACTATAGCCGGTATGGTATTGGCTTATAGAGGAAAATACTTGTCAGGCGGTTTGCTGACAGCGGTTTTTGTTGCTTTGCAGATAGTGTCGAACCATGTGCAGATGAGTTATTATTTTCTATTTGTCATGCTCTTTATGGCGGTTGCGTTTGGAGTGGATGCTTGGCAGAAGAAGGAAATGCCGCAATTTCTGAAAGCAACTGGGGTGTTGTTGATGGCCGGTATTTTGGGAGTTTGCATAAATCTATCCAACTTATATCATACGTATGAGTATAGTAAGGAAACGATGCGTGGAAAGAGTGAGCTGGTGAAACCGGATAGTCATAATCAGACTAAAAGTGGTCTGGAACGAGATTATATCACTCAGTGGAGTTACGGTATCGGTGAGACTTTCTCTTTGCTTGTTCCTAATGTGAAAGGTGGCGCTTCCGTACCTTTAGCAGCTAACGAAAAGGCGATGGAAAAGGCGAATCCTATGTATAATAGCATCTATAGCCAGATAGGCCAGTATTGGGGCGAGCAACCCGGTACATCCGGTCCTGTATACGTGGGGGCGTTTGTAATGTTTCTGTTTATTCTTGGACTGTTTATAGTGAAAGGTCCTATGAAATGGGCGCTTTTGAGTGCTACTGTTTTGTCTGTCCTGCTGTCATGGGGAAAGAATTTTATGGGATTCACTGATTTCTTTTTGGATTATATCCCGATGTACGATAAATTCCGTGCGGTTTCTTCCATTTTGGTCATTGCTGAGTTTACCATACCTCTGTTGGCTGTCCTTGCTTTAAAGGAGGTAATGGCACGTCCTCAGTTGGTTAAGGAACGGGCCCGGTCGTTTTATATCAGTCTGGGATTGACAGGTGGTATCGCTTTATTGTTTGCATTGGCTCCCGGTTTCTTTTTCCCGTCGTATGTTTCAAGCATGGAAATGCAGGCATTGCAGGGTATTCCGGCAGATCAGCTGGCTCCGTTACTTGCTAATCTAGAAGAAATCCGTCGGAGTGTCTTTACTTCGGATGCATGGCGCAGCTTCTTTATTATTATGATAGGTACGGCAGTTCTTTGGTTATATGGCATGGGCAAGCTGAAAGCGAAGGTGACGATTCTGGCATTGGCTGTCCTCTGTCTGGCAGATATGTGGAGTGTGAACAAACGTTATTTGTATGATGACCAGTTTGTGGAAAAGGTACAACAGGATAATTCCTTTAAACCGACCGAAACGGATAAGACGATATTGGCCGATAAAACGTTGGATTTCCGGGTACTGAACCTAGCCGGCAATACGTTTAATGAAAATACGACTTCTTATTGGCATAAGAGCATCGGTGGATATCATGCCGCCAAACTGCGCCGCTATCAGGAAATGATAGAGGAGCATATCAGTACCGAGATGAATGGCGTGTTCAAGGCTGTTTCGGAGGCGGGAGGTGATATGCAGAAGGTGGCTCCGTCCGGATTTCCTGTGTTGAATATGCTGAATACCCGTTACTTTATTTTTCCGCTGCAAGGTGGAAAGACCGTCCCAATACGGAATCCTCATACGCTGGGCAATGCTTGGTTTGTAAACGAGGTGCAGTATGTGGACAATGCCAATGAAGAGATAGACGCTTTGCATCGGATAGACCCGGCAAAAACGGCTGTCGTAGATAAAAAATTCAGTGCGGAGGTAAAATCGGCAGCTGAAACAGATACACTGAGTACAATCAAACTGACTGCGTACGAACCTAATGACTTGAAATATGAGGTTAATTCCAAAACTGGAGGAACAGTGGTTTTCTCGGAAATTTACTATCCCGGTTGGCAGGCATATATTGATGGTGTGGAAGCGCCGCACGGAAGAGCGGATTATATTCTTCGGGCAATGAATGTGCCGGCCGGAAAGCATGTAGTGGAATTTAAGTTCGACCCGAAATCGCTGCATGTTACGGAAACGGTGGCTTTTGTGGCATTGGGTGTATTGGCCTGTGTGTTGGTCTTGTTCTTGTTCTTGCAGGTCAGAAAGGCCCGTAGGAAAATTGATTGAGTCCCGTTATTAGTCAGACTTCCGGATTATTTGTAGAGCAGGCGCAGAACGAACCATAAGTGGTGTGTCACTGTGCTTGCCCATCCATAGTGACGGCTCATAATACGGAAGCGTTCTTTCAAGGAGGCTTTATGGTTACGGGTGGTCATTCCTTCATTCAGGTAATCAATAAGAGTAAGATGGGTATTATGGAGTACATCCGCTTTCTTCATGATACGGATACACCAGTCAAAATCTGCCGAGAACCGATATTGCAGGTCGTATGGCTCTACCAGATCACGGCGGGCGAAAAAGGCTTGATGGCAAACCAACATTCCTTGCTTGAAGCTTTTCCAGGTAAGCGTTGCGGGTGCAGACAGGCGGCGCATGTATAAAAAATGCCCTTGACTGTCCACTATTTCTGTTTCTCCATATAGCACTCCCGGCAGGGCTGTTCCATTGATGGAATGTACCATTTGCAGCAAAGTATCATCCTCGTGCAGGCCATCACCGGCATTCAAGAAACAAAGATAATCTCCGGTTGCCAATTTTATTCCTTTGTTCATGGCATCGTATAAACCTTGGTCGGGCTCACTGATAACAGTGGTGATATGTTCCTGGTATTTGTGAATGATATCCAGTGTTTCATCTGTTGATCCCCCGTCCACAATAATATACTCCAGATTCTTATAAGTTTGTGTAACAATACTTTGTATTGTATCCTCTAACACTTTTGCTGCATTGTAGGTGACGGTAATAATAGAAAACTTGGGATGAGGATGATGGTTATGCATGATTCCCTGTAATCTTGTTATAGATTTCAACATATTTCTTGGCAATGGTACTTTCCGAATAACTGGATACTGCCTTACGGCAGGCTTCCTCACTCAGACTTTCATATTCTCCTTCGGTCAATGCCCAGTGAATGCCGTTTGCCAGATCCTTGGAAGACTGATATTCGGCAACATAACCGTTGTGCAGGTGGTCAATCATTTGTGGAATACCTCCTACATTGAACCCTATGCACGGAATACCACAGGCCATTGCTTCTACGATGGTATTGGGTAGATTGTCTTGTAAAGAAGGTGTGACGTATAAGTCGACTGCATTGTAGATATCTACCAGTTCCTTCTCGTTGCTGACATAATTCATCGGATAGATAGGGAAGGGAAACAGGGAAGTGTATTGTTCGGCTTGGTTACCAAAAACCACTACACCTAATTCTTTACTAAAATCTGGATATGAGGAAGCAATTTGTTTGCAAGCTGATACCAGATAGTCTATTCCTTTTCTCTTGTCTGTAATTTTTACGGAGCCGAAAAGCAATAACTTCTTGTCTTGCGGAAGATGGCATTTTTCTCTGGCCTGTTTTTTATCACGAGGTTTGAACAGGTTGGTGTTGATTGCATTGGGAATATTGGTAATGGTCTGACCTTTAATCAGATCACTTTTCTTAGCCAATGATTCTAACCAGCGGCTACAAGCTACAAAGGTGATTTGTGCTCCTTCAAACAGTTTTTTCTTTTTCTGGAAAGTACGGTAGGCTATGTCTTTTCTGCTTCCTTTGTAAAGTTGCGGACAGTTGTGGCATTGTGTGGCATATTTATCGCAATCTCCTGCATAATGGCAGATACCGGTAAAAGGCCACATATCATGCATTGTCCAAACGATGGGTTTGCCGGATTGGATGATACGCCGGATATCTGTCAGTGACAACATACCTTGGTTAATCCAGTGCAGATGAATGACGTCGGCCTGGGTAAATTCGGGCAATACTGTGATATTGGTGCCGGTATTGGCTATGTCAACGGCAAACAAGTTATGTTTCTTGAAGTGGTTGGCTTGCCAGATAACGACACGTTCCCAGATGAATTGCCATACTTTCCACCATGATTTCTTTAGTTCAACGACACTTATCTGGTCGGTCTGCTTGTCACGTACAAGCATTTTTGCCTTTATTCCGTTGTTTTTTAAAGCCTCCATGAGGCGGTTGGCTGCAATGGCGGCTCCACCTATTCGCTCAGACGTATTGATGATAAGTACTCTCATGTGCATAAAAGTTTATGCAAATGTACGTTTTTTAGAGGACATCTTAGATATTTCCAGTAAGCTTTCTGCTATTTCATGGGAAAAGATTTCCAAATTGAAACGTTTTTCTGCCAACTTTCGGGCGTTGGCGCCCATCTTTTGGGCTTCTTCGGGATGGTCGGCTATGCGATGAATGGCGTTGATCCAGCCTTCCACGTCATTATAGGCTACGGTAATTCCTATTTCTTCTTTGTCTATATCCATTTCAAAATTGGGATTACGTGAGCAAATGACAGGGATGCCTAATGCAAAGGCTTCTACCAATGTGGTAAGGCCTACGGTATAAGGAAAATCCATACAGCAGATGACAACACAGCTTTTTCGTGCCACTTTCTGTGCCAATAAGTATGGGATGACACCGTCCGTATAGTGTACTTGTACAGAATCGGGTAGACAAAAGCTTTCAATAATCTGTTGGTAGTTTACACTTCCATTGGTGGGGGCGATGTACAAGTCCAGTTGTTGTTCGGTGGCGCAGAAAGCTTGCAGCATAGTGTTTACATCCCGGTTTTCTTTCCCGGTGGAGATAAAGCCTTCTGGTTTCCGATCTGGCATTACTTGTAGAATATGGTCATAGAAAGCGAGATCCGGTCCCCAATGGATAAGCTGAAGCTTTTCTTCGGGAGCTTTCCCGGTCGCTAATGAGTCTTTAATCAATTTTTTACTGAATAGGAACATATGGTCAATGCCTTTATAAAAGAAACGTGAGATATGTTCTCTTATTTTTCCGGATGAAGTTTTTAAGGCAGTGTGATGCCAAATGACGATGGGTTTGCGGTAGAATCCTAATGCTCTGAGCAGGATAATTAGCTCCAGTCCACGGAAAGATGTACCGTAGAGTACTTCGTATGGCTCTTTGCAGCACAGAATCTCTTTAGTGGCATAGAGCATCAGTCTTAGACGGCCGGGGAAAGCTTTGTATTTATGCATTACCGACCGGATGCCATATTTTTCCAGCAAAGGAAGTCCGTAGAGAATGTGTCCCGGAAACTTATAATCTTTCCATTCCTCGTAACTTTCACGGGTTAACCGGGTGTGATAAAAATAAATAGTGAGTGGTTTTACCGGTGTTGGTCTCTTTTCAGCCATTTGTTAATTCTGTTTTTTATTGCTTTAGTAATGATGGAAAAATTGCCGTATCGCAGGTTCAGAAATAATTCTTCGAAAGAACGTCCTATCTTAATCCAGGGATGTCCCCACCCCATGATGCGGTAGACGGCTTTTTTATAAGCTACATTCTCAATGACATAACGGGGATGCTTGAGAGGAAATTCTACTTCATACCGTTTCATGGTGAAGATGCGGCGGTATCCTTTGGGCAGTGTATGAACAGAACCGGCAAAATGGGTGGAATCTGCTGTGACTCCCAAATTGTTAATCATGTTGCGGGTAGGTACGATAGCCAGTCCCGAGTTGAAAAGCATGGAAGCGTGGAAGATGGTTTCATAATAGGCTTTGTTGTTTTCTTTATGGCGATGGCACATGTAGATAAAGTCTTTGCGGAATTTCCGTTCTTTAATGAGCTGCTCCAGTTGTTGCATATTGAATTTATCCTCTAGAAAAGTATAATGCTCGTTCCATTGGTCGATGACCCTTTTCCAACTGGCCCATCCCCAAATCGAGAAGGTGGAGGCAAAGAAATAATCGTATGGTACATCCGGAGTAATCTCTTCGTTATTGAAACCTGCAATCATGGTGATACGGGTGTCTTGCTCGTATTTGTCTAACATTTCTTTACAGAATGTGAAAAAAGAAACGGAAGGCACATCGTCATCTTCCAATACGATACATTTGTCAACCATAGAAAAAGCCCATTTTTGTGAGATGTATTCCGATGGGTCGCAACCATAGTTCTTCTCCTGATACATGCGATGGACTTTGCAATCCCAGTCTATCTGATCTGTCACTTCACGACATGCTTTTATACCGGGCAGGTCGTGTTCGCCACGTGGTCCGTCCTGATAGAGGAAAAGCTTGGAGGGACGGGCATTCCTGACTTGTTCAAACACTTGTGATAGTTGTTGCGGGCGGTTGAAGAACAAAATGAGTACGGGTACATCTACAAGGAACGGTTTCATGGTTTCTTTATCAATTCGGGGTGAATATAAATGGCATGGATTTTCTGTTTGTCTTTGGGAGGAATGTCCATGTAATTCTTATATAAATCTTTCAGGTAAGCATCTGGGTTGGCAGGTGCCTTGAATGGTTTCCCTTCAAAAATTATTTCTGATATGGGAAATACAGAGTCTTTGCGGTGCATGATACCGTATCCATTGTTTATCAGAATATTGGAAAGATAAGTATCTTTTTTGTAGAGCAGACCAAGCAGATTCCATATTCCTTTGAACAGCCAGTATTTTGTGCCGAAGTAAAAGAATTCTGCGAAGGCACGTAGAGAATAATAATGTTGCGTATGCAGAATGGAATAGCTTTTGGAGATTCCTTTGGTTAGCTTCTTTACCCATGATTTGGGTATGCTGGGGTAATCAATAAATGGGAATATATCTACAAAAAGCCCCTTTTGATAATCCGCATTAAAATTATCGCCGAATTCTACATACAGAGAGTTCAAGTCCCTCACTTTTATAATCGGTTCCTTGCTTGAAGGATCACTTTGTGGGGTTTGGAGGAATAACCCTTCGGATAGTTCGTCAGGAGCTACTTCTATGAATTTTTGCATATCGGCCAATGGCATTCCTATATCTATATCATCATCCCAAGGGATGAATCCTCCGTGGCGCACGGCTCCCAATAATGTACCTCCGTCCAGCCAGTAGGTCAGGTGGTGCTTTTGGCAAATACGGTCCATTTCTTCTAATATGGAGAGTTGCTTCAGTTGGCAGGCTCGCAGGTTATTGGCTACATAGGTAGATAGAAATTCATTTTTCATACTTCATTTCTTTTTACATCAATTACTTGTCCTGTAAATTCGGAAACCAATGACTGTATGGTGGCAATTGCGACCTTTTCTGCTGATAATAGGGTGTTCTCAGGTTCTGTTCCGAAGTTTTTTACGCGCATGGGAGTTTTGGTACGTTCGGGGTTGATGCAATTAACAGCAATGCCAAACGGTTCCCATTCTTGTGCGATAGCTTGTACAAAGTTTACAATGGCCGCTTTCGTAGAGGAATAGATGCTGTAGAAAGCTCTGCCGCGAGTATAGGAACTGGAGGTGAAGAAAACTAATTTCCCTTTGCTTTCTTTTAAATAGGCGTACGCCTCCATCGCTACGTTGATAGTTCCCATATAGTTGGTGCTCACCGCATTGTATATCGTTTGATAGTCCGAACTCATCAAAGGCTCTTTGTTGAGGACGCCAGCCGTGTTGATGATATAGTCTATTCTGTGGGTTTGTAAGAATACTTTTTTTAGAGCATCGGCCACTTGTTCCTTTTTGCCTACATCCACACCGTTCATGCTTCGGGAAAAACAGAATACTTTTGCTTGTTTCTCCTGTAGCATACGGGCTGTATGTTCTCCTATTCCATAGCTTCCACCGAAGATGACGGCTACTTTGCCTTTCAGTTGGCTTTCATTCAATGGAATTTCATTCAGCTCACTTTTACGTAACTGGAAGAATTTGTCCAATAGGTAGGTATCTTCTTTATAGGTCAGCTTCATGTTGCTTTCCTCGCCTGTAACTACATATACAGGTACATCGGGTAAATATTTTACAACAACCCCACAGTCATCGGTAACTTTGAAATGTTCGTCTTTCAAGGCGATTTCATAAGCGTGGCTGATGGTTTCCAAATGAAAAGCTTGTGGAGTCTGCCCCCGTTTTAGTTTGGACCGGTCGGGAATCTGATGAATGAAATCTCCATCTACTTCGATAATGGTGTCAGTGGCAGGCATGGCGACATCAATAGCTGCATATGTTTCCAATGCTTTGATGACATCATTTAGAATACGTTGGCTGACCAATGGACGTACAGCATCATGGAAAATCAGGTTGACATCGCTGCCTTCGTAAGCTTTGATAGCCGAAAGGCTGGAATGAAATCTTTCCTGACCGCCTTTCAGAATCTTCTTCACTTTTTTCCATTCATTCTTGATAATGATGGACTCAAAGTCAGCAATATAAAAAGGATTGGAAACAATGGCAATTTCATCGATGTGCGGATTGCTTTCGAAAGCATCTATTGTATGCTCGACTACCATTTTGCCCGCTACTTTAAAAAATTGCTTGGGAGTGGACAGACCTAAGCGGCTGCCTATACCTCCTGCTAATACGATTGCGATATTTTTTCTCATTTCTTTTGTTTATCGGGGGACTATGCAAAAGTAGTAATTAATTAGCATTTATAAGCGATGTTGTTTATATTTGCCTTAAAATTTAATGAGAATGGGTAAAATTACATTTGTACCGGTAGGAGGACTGGCTAACCGTATGCGTGCGGTGGCTTCGGCCGTGACACTGGCAGCGAAGAGTGATAGTGATTTAAGTATCGTTTGGTTTCAGGATTGGGCGCTAAATGCACCGTTTAGCCAATTGTTCAAACCTGTGGACAGGAAGATTGCCTGTTTGCGGGATGCTTCGCAGTTGGATTATGCATTGTTGGACAGACCTCGTTCCAGGAATTTTCATTTCCCGCTTTTGTTTCAGAAACTGTTTTTCAAGTCTTGCCTGTACGAGCGTTCTATTACTCCTTTATGTAATCGGCATTTTGATTTTGAACGGTGGGTTAAAGAAGGTAGCTGTGTTTATATGGCATCATATACCGCTTTTCAACCTTATGATTATGTATGGATCAGTCGGTTATTTGTTCCGGTAGAAGAGGTTATGGAAGAGGTGGAAAACCGTTGTCGGAATTTTTCGGATACCATGATTGGTATGCATATCCGTCGTACAGATAATCTGGCTTCTATCCGGCAAAGCCCTATTGAGTTATTCTATCAGAAACTGGATGAGGAGATAAAAGAGGACGATAAGGTGGCTATCTATTTGGCTACAGATTCGGAAGAGGTGAAGCGGGAGATGAAAGAGCGTTATGGTGACCGGATATTCTGTTCCGGAAAAAAGGCAGACCGTGGATCTTTGGAGGGAATAAGGGAGGGTATCACGGATATGTACACATTGGCCCGTACACAAAAAATATATGGTTCTTTTCAGAGTTCATTTTCGGATATGGCAGCTCAGATAGGAGGGACTCCATTGGAGATTTTGAAATTATGAGTTGCGGAAATAAATAATTGTTTTAATGATTATCTGTAAACATTTTAATTTTTGCTCCTCTTCTTTCCATTGCATCTGCTAATTTGTTTTCTATTTTTCCTAATAGCAGCCGTCTGCTCCATTCTATAACAAGTGTTGTCAGACAGATAGAAACAAGTGTTCCCATAAAATACAGAACAAGTAGATTGCTGTCTGCATAAGGGGTATACCAGGGTTGTAAACAGTGGATAAGAAGTCCTTGAAGCATATATAAGGCAAAAACGTATCCTGCTAGGTAATTGATGATGCGGGATGAAAAATGCCATCGGGTGAACTGGTAGAAAACCATGATAGAGGCGATGATAATCAGTAGATTATTATCTCGAGCGAATCTCAGTATGATATTTCCACTCATTGCTGTAAGCAGGGAATTCAGTATAAAAATACCGGCAAGGCTCCCTGATAAAATATCCCAGCTATATCGTTTCATGTTTTCCGGAAGACCATAGACCTTCAGATATTGTCCTATGAGATAAGCTAGTGTGACATTGATAATTCCCTTACCTGTGTCATTTTGAATTTCAAAAAACAGGATTGTCGGGGCAAATATAAAAAAGAATCCCCATAGTAACAGTAGTTGTTCATAACTTTTTTGTGAGAGGTTTTGAACCAGTCGGTTTAAATAGGGTGAGAAACAATAAAGCACTACATAGCAGGTCATAAACCAGTATTTTTTGCTAAGTATCGGTATCAATGAGGAGGCTAGTCCTGTCCAGGTATGCGGAGTGTGAAGCCATATTGTTTCGATCAGATAAGAAACGATGGAATAAAACCATACGACAACCAGCATCTTGAAAAATTTATGTGTATTGAAACGGATTCCGAAATAGCCTGAGATCAGAATGAATAAAGTTACTCCTGTGTTTCCCAATGTATTGACAAATAGTATGAATTCTTTGTTCAGCAAATTACTGGTGTGGAAGGTATTCCCTAGAATATGCATGGATACAATCAGTATGATACTGATAATTCGTAAACATTCTAATCCGGAGTGACGTGTAGCAGCCATTATTTCTTGATTATATAGTGTAAACTCTCTTTAAAAGTGACAGAGCCGCTCAACCACAGGATGGCTGTGTAGAGTGTGCCGGCTATGATAATCTTGCTTGCCATTAATAAATACAGATTGGCAAAGCCGATAGTGACATAATAGGTAGCTGCCATTACCGCAGTAGCTATGAAGGCAAACGGAAGGATGTCTTTCAGTGCTGCGAACAAGTTGAGCCGTATTTGTTGCCATACAAAATAGTGCCATACAAACAGCCAGCAGATATTGATGGATACATACACTATAATCATGGTATGTACACCGTATGGATAAAGCAGGAGCATGGTTGTTAACTGGATAATGCCTAAACTGATGGTATTCCACATGTAGATATCCGATTTTCCTTTGCTGATAACTAGGTTGGAATACAAATTGGTTATGGGGATGAATGCACCACCGATGCAGAGCAACTGTAGGATGGAGGCACTGGGCAACCATTTGTCCGTAATAGTCAGCATAATCAGTTCGGGTGCGATTAATGATAATCCTAACATAGCCGGGAAAGAAATAAAGGCAGTGAAGCGGAGCATCTTCCGGAAAGCGCGTTGTTGGCGTTCCCTTTCATCCGATAAACTGGAAAGTACAGGTTGGGCCACACTGTTGACTGTTCCTGAAATTAATGAATGTCCCATATAATTCCATTTATTAGCTTGAGTAAAATAGCCTACTTCTTGTCCCGAATAGAATTTACCAAGAATAACGGTAAAGATATTATTATTGATGTGGTTGAATATATTGGTTACTACTAATTTGCTGCTGAAAGAAAGCATCCCTTTTAAAGGCTTGAAATCGAAAGTAAGTGTAGGTCGCCAGGGTGAGAAGCACCAATAACAGATATTAATAGTTCCTACATAAACAATGCTTTGTGTGGCTATGCCCCAATAGGCAAATCCCAAGCAGGCCATAGTTATACCGATAGTTCCTGAGGCAGTTAATCCGATAGTGACCGCCATTGCCTTTTGCTTGACCATTAAGTTGCGGAACAGGTAAGCACTGTGGGCAATACCCAAACTGGCTACAAAGAAACCGAGGAAAGTGTATCGTGCCAAAGCTGTCAGTTCGGGAGTATGATAGAATTCGGCAATGAGTGGGGCGCAAAGGAACAAAATGAGGTAGAGACAGGCACTTAGTCCGGTACTGAACCAGAATACGGCATTATAGTCTTTGTGGGAGATCTCCCGTTTGTTAGCTAGGGCTGCCGTGAACCCACTTTCCTGTAAGGAACCTGCAATAAGAGAGAAGATGGATAGCATTCCCACCATGCCATAATCTTCGGCATTCAGAATGCGTGATAGGAATATCCCGAAAAAAAGATTCAGCAGCTGCTGTACTCCGTTGCTTAGTCCACCCCAGAAGAGGCCTTTTGCTGTTTTTTCTTTCAAGGATTGTTCTGCCATTTTTATAGATAGATTATAAAATAGTCAGGCTGAAAGCAGACGTTTCAGTTGCTTTCAGCCTTTTCTGTATTTGGGTGTATATTATTTCACTTCACTGCCCGCCTTTACCTCTCTTAATAATGAGGTCACTGCTAAGGTGCCGTCAAAGTTTTCAGCACTTAGAATCATGCCTTCGCTCACCAGTCCATTCTTGAATTGGCGCGGAGCAAGGTTGGCAATGAATAAAACTTGTTTGCCTATCAGTTCTTCCGGTTTATAATGTTGCGCGATACCGCTGACGATGGTACGGTTCTCCAGTCCGTCAGCAATCTTGAATTTCAGCAGTTTTTTCATTTTAGGCACTACTTCACATTCTAATACGGTACCTACACGGATATCTAACTTTTCAAATTCTTCGAAAGCAATTATCGGTTTTATCGGGTTAGCTTTATAGCTGGCAGCCTCGTTTGCTTTTTTGGTAGCCAACAGTTTGTCTACTTGTGCTTGAATGGTTTCATCTTCGATCTTTTCGAACAACAGTTCTGCTTTATTCAATTGATGCCCTTCTGCCAGCAGATCGGTACGTCCCAGTTGGTCCCATTCAAATGTTTCCATATTCAGCATTTGGCGGAGCTTTTCGCTGCTGAAAGGCAGGAAGGGTTCGAAAGCAATTGCCAGATTGGCAACTAGTTGCAATGCTATGTTAAGAATGGTGGCTACACGGTCCATATCAGTCTTTGCCAGTTTCCAGGGTTCTGTATCAGCTAAGTATTTATTACCGATACGTGCCAGGTTCATTGCCTCTTTTTGTGCATCGCGGAATTTGAATACATCCAATAGTTTTTCTACTTCTGCCTTTACGTCTGCAAATTCTTTTAATGTTTCTTTATCGTAATCGGTCAATTCACCGCAAACTGGAACTTTCCCATCGAAATATTTATGAGTCAGCACTAAAGCACGGTTTACAAAGTTACCATAAACAGCTACCAACTCATTGTTGTTACGTGCTTGAAAATCTTTCCAGGTAAAATCGTTGTCTTTTGTCTCGGGGGCATTGGCTGTCAATACATAGCGCAATACATCCTGTTTGCCGGGGAAGTCCTGCAAATATTCATGCAACCATACTGCCCAGTTGCGTGAAGTGGAAATCTTGTCACCTTCCAGGTTCAGGAATTCATTGCTAGGTACGTTATCCGGTAAGATATAGCTTCCTTCTGCTTTCAGCATAGCAGGGAAAACAATGCAGTGGAATACAATATTGTCTTTTCCGATGAAGTGAATCAAACGGGTTTCTGGATCTTTCCACCAAGTTTCCCAACTGTCGGGAAGTAATTCTTTTGTATTTGAAATATAGCCGATGGGGGCATCAAACCATACGTAAAGTACTTTTCCTTCAGCACCTTCTACAGGAACAGGAATTCCCCAATCCAAGTCACGGCTTACCGCACGAGGTTGCAAGCCCATATCCAACCAGCTTTTACATTGTCCGTATACATTAGGGCGCCATTCTTTATGATTCTCAAGAATCCATTCACGCAGCCATCCTTCGTGTTTGTCCAATGGCAGATACCAGTGTTTAGTTTCACGCATCACAGGTTGGCTACCACTGATAGCACTTTTCGGATTGATCAGGTCGGTTGGAGAAAGAGATGTTCCGCACTTCTCGCATTGGTCACCGTAGGCTCCTTCTGCATGGCAGTGAGGACATTCACCGATAATATAACGGTCGGCCAGGAACTGATGGGCTTCTTCGTCATAATATTGCATGGAGGTCTTTTCAATGAACTCACTTTTATCATACAGGGTTTTGAAGAATTCGGAAGCTAGTTCGTGGTGTGTTTTTGATGTAGTACGAGAGTATATATCGAATGAAATTCCAAATTCTTTGAATGATTCTTTTATCAAGGTATGATAGCGGTCCACCACATCTTGCGGAGTAATACCTTCTTTCTTTGCACGAATGGTGATAGGTACTCCGTGTTCGTCAGAGCCTCCGATGAAAAGAACATCTTCTTTCTTCAGGCGGAGATAGCGCACGTAGATATCAGCAGGAACATATACACCTGCCAGATGACCAATATGTACCGGACCGTTTGCGTAAGGCAAAGCGGATGTGACGGTGGTTCTTTTGAATTTATTTTCCATTGTATGATGTCTTTTTTTGTTATTTCTACCAGTAACGTGCAAAGTTAGTGATTTTTAGTAAGTATATGGAATAATCAGAAATATTTCTCCTTTAAAATTTCTGACAGACCATACTTATTATAAGATATTGTTATTCGGGGGCTTTGCCGGAAGCTGGGAAATTGCAAAAAATGTTATATTGTGATGCAGTGATTTGCACTTCTTTGCATTTAATATAAAAAAGGAAAAACACATGAATATAAATGCCCCTTTGTCTATTCGTCGTCGGATGGGTCTTGAAATATTCCGGCGGTTGGAAAATGAGCGTACGGAAGAGCATCAGTTGAAGCAACTATTTTGGGAATGTACTCTTCGTTGTAATTTGCATTGTCGACATTGTGGCAGTGATTGTAAAAAGATCGCTGGTCATCCTGATATGCCGAAGGAAGATTTTCTTCGGGTGTTGGATAGTGTCTCAGCTCAAAATGATCCGCATAAAATCTTTGTGATTATTACTGGTGGGGAACCCTTGATGAGGAAGGATCTGGAAGAGTGTGGGCGTGCTATTTATGAAAGAGGGTTTCCTTGGGGAATGGTAACTAATGGACTATATATGACTCGTGAACGATTGAATGGGCTGTTGGATGCCGGATTGCATACGGCTACGGTCAGTCTTGACGGTTTTGCGACGGATCATAACTGGATGCGGGGCAACCCGCAAAGTTTTGAACGGGCTGTTGAAGCGATCAAGTTGATGGTACAGGTTCCTGATTTTGTTTTTGATGTGGTTACTTGTGTAAATAAGCATAGTTATATGCGTTTGGAGGAGTTGAAAGACTTCTTGATAAGTTTGGGGGTAAAAGGTTGGCGGCTTTTTACTATATTCCCGGTAGGGCGTGCAGCCAAAGATCCTGAACTTCAATTGTCTAATGAGGAGTTCAGAGGAGTAATGGAATTTATCAGGAAGAGCCGTAAGGAAGGACGGATCCATGTAAGTTACGGTTGTGAGGGATTTCTAGGTAATTATGAGGCTGAAGTGCGCGATACTTTCTTCGCTTGCCGGGCGGGAATATCGGTCGGCTCAGTTCTTATTGATGGAGCGATTTCTGCTTGTCCCAGTATTCGTGCCGATTATCACCAGGGAAATATTTATGAGAATGATTTTATGGAAGTATGGAATCATAGATTCAAACCTTACCGTGACCGAGAATGGATGAAAAAAGATGAATGTGCTGATTGTAAATATTTTCGTTTCTGTAAAGGGAATGGCATGCACCTGCGCGATGAAAATGGAGATTTATTGTTCTGTCATTTAAAAAGATTGCAAACACCATAAAAAAGAAAGGAATGAAGAAGATGAAACAGAAGAAAGTATTGGAGCAGAGCTTATGCGGTGTGCTGGCTTTATTGGGTTTTGCTGCTTGTGCTGAAACCTCAGTGGAATATGGAACTCCTACTATGGATTTCTGGGTAAGAGGTAAGGTGATATCTGATGACGGAAAGGCTTTGAAAGACATTCAGGTAATTGTAAAAAATGAGAATGCATATTATAATGATGAAGAAGGGGAGTTGGTCCGGATGAATGATACTATTTATACAGATTCTGGAGGTGAGTTTGTTTCACAGATGATGAGAGACGGATGGGTCGATACGAAGAAATTGATATTTAATGATATAGATGGTGAGGCAAATGGAGGAACTTTTAAATCGGATTCTGTCTGTATGAAGGATATGGAAAGTAAACAAATAAAGAAAGGAGACGGAAACTGGTATTTAGGTACTTATGAATACAACATGGAAATAAAACTTTCTAAAGAAGATAAATAACATAAAAACTGACTTTAAACTATTAGGGATTATGAACATGAAAAAGAAAATGACAGTACATCGGTTATTGTCCGGAGCGTTGGTTTTACTTGGATTCGCTTCTTGCAGTAATGAAGATGAGAATTTGGAGATACGATGTGAATATGGTACTCCTTATAGCAAATTCTTAGTGAAAGGTACAGTGACTTCGGATAAGGATGAGCCTTTGAAAAACATTCAGGTAATCGTAAGGCAAGATTGGAATAATGGCGTTTTCCCTGCCGATACAATTTATACAGATGAAAAAGGAGAATTCAAGACCGAAGACTTGAGTATAGGTGGAATTAATGAACAGAAAGTCTATTTTAATGATATAGACGGCGAAGAAAATGGTGGTGCATTTAAATCAGATTCTGTTTTAATCAAAGATATGAATCAAAAGAAGTTGGAAGAGGGTGGACATTGGTATGTAGGAAAATTTGAGTTCTCTCCTAAAGGTTCGATAAAGCTATCGAAAAAAGAGAAAAATAGGGAAGATTAATGAACTAAACTTTTCTTATTCTGTTTTTGATGAAAACCTTAGATTGAAAGAATCATGAATGCGTGGTATAAATTCATTTTGAATGTACTTTTCTCTAAAAAGAGTGAGAATAAAGATTGGGAAATGACCGATGAAGAAGAGGATATACTTGCAAATTACATTGAACTGGATTCATTGATGCAGGTCATTTATCATGCAAAGGAAACTGAGCCCGGCAGCTAAACTAGCCGGCCCAGTCTTCTCTATCAAGATTTCTATAGCTTATCGCTTCTGCCAGGTGGATGGAAGTAATGTGTTCGCTGTTGTCCAGATCGGCAATGGTACGTGCTACTTTTAGAATACGACCATATGCGCGTGCCGACAGGTTGAGGCGTGTCATGGCAGTTTGTAATAATTTTAGCCCTGCTTCATTGGGTTGAGCATACAGATGGAGTAATCCGGCTTCCATTTGTGCGTTGCAGTAAATACCCGGATGGTTAGCAAAACGTTGAGCTTGTATTTTCCGGGCCTTGATAACCCGTTTGCGTATGCTTGCACTACTTTCTGCATGATGTTGTTCTGCCATTTTCTCGAATGGAACCGGAACTATTTCTATTTGGATATCTATGCGGTCCAGTAAAGGACCGGAGATACGGTTCAGGTACCGTTGCACTTGTCCAGGATTACAGACGCAAGCTCGTGTGGGATGATTATAATATCCGCATGGACAGGGATTCATACTGGCTACCAGCATGAAACTGGCCGGATAATCTAGACTGTATTTAGCTCGTGAGATGGATATATACCTGTCCTCTAGGGGTTGGCGAAGTACTTCAAGTACACTTCTATTAAATTCCGGCAACTCAACATAAAGAAATCACTTGCATAGTTCTGTAACTTTTGGTAATTTCGCTTCCGAAACGAAGATAACGAACTTAAAACCAACAGAATATGAAGGCAGCATTTCTAATCAGATGTTCTACTAAGAACCAAGATTTAAACAGACAGACCAGAGATTTAACTAGGCTGGCTAAATCTATGGGTTATGAATATGACCTAGAGAATTTAGTATATGGTGAAAAGATTACTGGTAAGGATGATGTTACTAAGAAGAATAGGGATTCTATTGATAGATTGCTAAGAGCAGCTAAAGAGCAGAGGTTTGATGTAGTACTAGTATCAGAAGTAAGTAGAATGAGCCGTGACCCTGCTTCTGGTAGAATCTATGTGCGTCTGCTTATTAATATGAATATACCAGTTTACTTTAAAGATATAGACCTTTGGACTATTAACCCAGAAACAGGTAAGAAGGTAAGGGATGCAGAATTAGTTATCGGTGCAGCCTTTGATGCAGCTTGGAAGTATCTAAAGAGTATGAAAACTCAAATAGCATCTGCTAGAAGAAACGAACTGGATAATAACAGAATATCTATTGGGCAGCCTTACTTTGGCTATAAGAGATATGAAGGTATAGATAAAAGTAAGAAGAACCAGATAGTAGTTAATGAAGAAGAATCAGAAGTAGTACAGGCAATATATAATGAATATTTAAAGGAAGGTGCTACTTTAAAGTCTACAGCATTAGCTATTACTGATAAGTATGGTGAGAAGCTAAATAGGAAATTCTCTTTAGGTACTATCGAACACATTCTTACTTATGAAAGCTATGCTACTGGTATTAAGAAGGTGAATCTTAAAGACCCAGATACAGACGAAGTAGAAGTATTCGATGTTAGTACACCTATTATTATAGATAAGGAGTTATATGAAGCAGCTACTAATAAGAGAAAGAAGAATAGGGTAAAGGATGAACCATATCCAAACCAGCAGGTATATCTGTTATCTAAACTGATTAAGTGCCCAGATTGCGGATATACATTAACACCTAGAAGGAAGGCTGGTGAATTTGGTCAGACTTATAGATTAGTAAATGGTAAACCTGCTGTTAGTTGGCTTTGTATGAGTGGTATTAACAATATTACAGATTGTACTAACAGAACATCTATAGCTAATGAAAAGCTAGAGCCTATTATATGGGAATTAGTAAAGAAGGAACTGATAGGCTATGCTAATATGAATGATGAGAAGCGAGAAGAGCAGATTAGAGAATGTGAGGAGAAGATAGAATACCAGAACTATAGTATTCAGAACTTCACTAAGGAGATAGATAAATTAAAGAAAAGACTATCTACAGCCTACCAATTCTCTATTAATGCTGCTGAAATGGCTGGGGATGATGAAGATATGAGAACTATGGCTATGGAAGAATTTAATAGAACCGCTAAGGGTGTTAGGCAGGAAATGAAGAATTTTGAGAAGTCAATAGAGCAGGCTAAAGGTGAATTAGAGAAGCTAAGAGATTTAAAGACCTTCTACAGCCAGCCTACCTTACCTAAAGACTATTTAGAACAGATAGAAGGTAACTTCACTGAAAAGCGTAATCTAGTGAAGCAGCTTATTACTAAGATAGTGCCTTATAGAATCATTACTTTTAAGAAGAAGGAAAGGGAAAGCGGTGTTAAAACCTGTAATAAGATGATTACTGTTAAAAATGGTGCTGTACTACTGGAAGTCTATACTATTGGCGGTGTTTATAATGTGTTCTATAATGCTAATAGCAAGTTCCAAGTAAAGACAGCCTACTATGTTCACGGTGAATATGCTACCTTCCAGAATGGTATTAGAAAGTACCCTGCTTATGATGAAGGTGAATACTTTGTAATTAGTAATGCTAATATGGTAATGGAAACGGATGATATAGATGAAGTAGTAACAGTGAATGAGTTTGTAGATATAGCTATAGCTAATAACTGGGTTATAGAATACCAGTATCAATAAGCAAGAAAAGGCACTATAAAATATTTTGTGTAAATGCAAAATACGGGATTCAGTTATAAGTTCTCTTATATCTGAATCCCGTTTTACATTTACACAAAATTGTGGACAGTGCCAAAGGATAAGCGGTTATAACTTATCCTTTTTGTTTTTATTGAAATAAAGATTTGTCTGCATATTTATTAAGGTCTACAGCTTCACCAGCGAGTAACGAAGTATAAACTTTATTAGCTTCTGATGTAGATATATCTTTAGATAAGAACCTAAAAGAAGAAGCAGCTAAATATTCATTATTCAGTTCAAAGCATTTCCAGTTACGCTTTAATTCTTCACATACTTCACCAGTAGTACAGCTACCACCAAATATATCTACTACAGTATCGCCTTCATTTGTAAGCATCTTAATGAAAAATTCTGGTAACTTGTAAGGGAATCTAGCAGGATGAGCTTTAATTTTAAATTCTTTACATAGAGCTAAGTATCTACCATTACTTTCAGAATTGCTTATCTGTAATAGGTTAGAAGGTATTGCACCACCATTATCATTACCAAAACTAGAAGAAATATCGTGCCCAGAAGGTCTTTTCTTAGGCTTATAAAATTTCTCTGGATTCTCTATAAGTTTCTTCATTCTATCAGAATAAGGTGCTAACACCTTAGTTACATCTGATTTAGGGAACTGGCTTTTACTAAACCACCATACAGTATTAACACTGTCTTTTGCTCTAATCTTTCTTTTATTAACCCATTCTATAGGAGATGGTAACTTAGATGGATTAAACCAGTAAAATTCTTCTGCTAAATGATAGCCTAGTACTTCGCATAAGTAAATAAGCACCTTAAAATTATATAGGCTTCTAACTGGTGCACCTTTTTGGTATGCACCACCTAAATCAATTACTAAAGAACCTGTATCTTTTAATTTAGGTAGCGCTTTAGCAGCAAAAGTGCCTAACCATTCTACATATTCTTCCTGTTCTTCATTACCATATTCCTTCTTTCTTAGTAATGCAAATGGTGGTGATGTGACTATTAGGTCTACTGATTCATTATCTAGTTCATCTATAAGTTCTAAAGAGTTCCCTAGATAGGATGCACCATATTGTGTATTATATAACGGTTTAGTATTCATATTCAGTTTATTTTGTGCAAATATAGTAAAATACCTATAGGCTGGCAATAAATTCCGAATATATTCGGAGCATAAGGACATTAAACATCTATAATTTTGCAAATTATGGACTATATAGAAGAAGAAATATTAGCAAAGATAGGTGCTAAGATAGTATCTAGAAGGAAGCAGTTAAATCTAACACAGGAAGATTTAGCTTATTCTGCTGATATAGATAGAACGTATGTGGGCTATGTTGAAAATGGTAAGCAGAATATTACTATATCTATGTTAGTAAAGTTTGCTAATGCCTTAGATTTAGAACTTAAAGACTTTTTCTTATGACTAATCAAGAAGCAATAGATGAACTTAATCGGCTGTTCCCTTATATAAGGAAGTACCAGAAGTTAGCTAGGGAAGTAGCTGATATAGAAGATATATTCCAAGATAATGGTGGTAAACTCTTACAGGTACTTCTGGTTACAGATTTAAAGAATCTAACAGACAGCAGAGAAGGTAATGATGCCAGAGATAAGAACGGAAACGAATATGAACTTAAATCTGTAAACACCCAGCTAACAAAGTCTTTCAGTACTAACCACCATCTAAACCCAAAGATTATAGAGAAGTACAGGAAAGTAGACTGGGTATTTGCTGTATATGATGATATAGAATTACTGGAAATTTATCTAATGACCCCAGAAATGCTAGAGCCATTCTATTCAAAGTGGGAATTACATTACAAGGAAGTTGGAAAAGACCTAAATAACCCAAAGATACCTTTAAAGTATGTAAGAGAGAACGGAATACCTGTTTTTAAACACAATGAAGATTTTACACTGTATCAAGCAGAGATAAATAGATAAACAACAAACCCCAGCCTACCATTAAAGTAAGCTGGGGATATAAAAGAATGTAATCTAAACCATATCAGGTCTTATTATTTGTTTATCAAGAATAGCTTGGAACACCTCTATTCTAGCTTGTTCATTAGTGTTAGATAGACCACCAATAGAATTTAACGTAGGTATATATAAATCTTCGTGATAGTACAGCCATTTGGGGTTATTCCCTTGATTGGGAGAACCTAACTCATTATCTGTACCATAATTATAGTTCCACCTAACCCCTAATACATTTCTATCTTCATCTACCAAATACAAATAAGCTATAGAGAAATCACCATTATTAAATAGAACTTTAACAACTTTACAATTTTTAGTATTAGCATCTTCTGGTTTCATATTATTGCATTTTTAAATTTACGGTATAAAGATAATAATTCCATTTTAATTCTTGCTTATCCACCTACCATTTACTAAGGTAAATCTTTGAGCCTTATTAGAAGGAATCATAATAACCTTCTTATAGTAGTTACCGTTATCGGCTGCTGTAGTAGTCGGACAGTATTTATAATCTATAGTACCAAAGTTCTTGATAGTATTGGTAGTGTACCAATAGGCATTAACTTTAGTTCCATCTGTAAAGAAGTTGATGTAGTATGCTGTATCTGACTGGCTATCTTTCTTATCCTTCACTAAGGACTTATATTTAGATACTTCCATTAAATGAGTATCATAGCCTTCATACTTAATATTTCTTACCTTTATTTCGGCTACTACCTTCTTATCCTTATAAGTAAAATAGTAGTCCACTGGTGCAAACTTATCTTCTGTAGGATGCAGATTAGTAGCACCCACTTGTGTTAAAAATGATTCTAATAGTTTCCTTCCATTTAGTTCTAATTCATCGAATTTATCCATTTAAGCTAGTAGTTTGTACTAGCCTGTATTCCATTATACATAAATCATTAACCATTCACATTAACCATATACCATTTACAGGCTAATGGGTTATTCTTCCTTAGCAGGTTCTTCTTTAGTTTGTAAATCCTGCTGTACCATCTGTAACAGTCCAGCCACATCTTTATAAGGTTGCTGGACTAAGTAATTAATAATTGCGTTAATAGTTTGTTCTGACATACGTTTCATTCACTTAGTATATTTAATGCTTCATCTGATTCTGCTATAATCGGCTTTCCTTCTTCATCTACCCACATATCTATCATAATTAATAAATGTAATTATTCTATCTGCTTCTTCTGTGATATGTTGTTTAATCTCATTTACTACAGTCCTAATAAGGAAATACATTAGAACTGCTAAGAATGTTAGTAATACATAGGTTGTAAACATAGTATATATAATTTAAGTAGTTAATAATCAAAGTAAAGTAAGGCTATCTTCACAGACTACCTTACTAAATGAATAACGAATCTCAACACTAATCTTTATGTTAGGATAATCTATAAGATAGTAAATCTAAATACAGAATTTGGTGTGTAAATAAATAGATATAATCTTTGTGGTGTGATAATCTATAAGAAGAATCTTTGTATTAGAAGCATCTGTAGTCTTATTACTTTGATTAGTAGTAAAATAGAAACTATTTACTTACTAACAAGACCGATAAAGCCATTCCCATATAACTCTTTATCGTATTACAAATATAATAATATTATTTTACATATCAAAACCAAATTACAATAATTTTAATAATTCATTTAAACACTATCTTAGGTCTGTAAACTATGAATCCTTTTGTTACTTTGCTATCAATTCTCTTAGTAGATGGTTCACAATCAAACCACTTTGTTAGGTCTGTAGCTTTAACCTTATCTATGATACCTACAGCAGTATAGGCTTCACTTATCCAGCCTTTAATATCAGCACTACTATAGAATCCTGTTTTAATTCTCTTACCTAGTATTTGTGCTACTTTAGTATCTTTGCTCTTATCGGATTCCCAGTTAATTAAAGCTGCTTCTACTGCTGATTTTGAATATCTAAGGCTTCTAACCTTATCTACACCTAATCTATGATAAGCATTAACTATTAAAGGCTGTATCTTAGCTAAAGTATCAGTTTCTGTAGTAATCACCATCTTACTAATAAGTTCTGCATATCTAAGGAAAGCATCTTTAAAGGACATCTTCTTACCAGCCTTCTTCATTGAATCGGTAATCTTTTCTACAGTAATATCAGTAGTAAGCATATCATTCTTATTATATGCACTTCTAAGTGCTATACCATCCTTATAAATAGATTGTTCTAGTCTGAATGTAAATAGGTCTAGCTTTACTAACATATCATTTACAAAGTAATTACCTTCCTTATTCTGCATTACATACTGACTATTAAGCATCTTCTTAGCCATTTCTTTAGCTTTGTCACTGCTGTTATTGATAGCACTAATAATCTCATTAGCACCTTCTATATTGTCATTGGTACGTTTTACCATATCTTCATAAGTAATATTCAGTTCTATATTTCTGTTTCCTGTAGTATTAAAGATATGTACCAGTAAGTTTCTAAAGGGATTTGATTCAGTTCTAATTCTACCTGCTATTTGGTATATGTCAGTAGAAATATCCAGCAGGGTATTAGTGTTAGTACTATTACTAACTACAAAGCATAAAGCCGAATCACTAAAGTAATCTGCACCTTCAAAGGATTTACTAGTAATGAAGGTAAACGGCTTATTCTCACTTCTGCTATTAGTAATGGTATATCCTGCTAATTTGGCTCTATTACTTTCATTATCTGCGCATACTATCTTTACTTCTTCATTACTAAGGTCACAGTATTGTAAGATGGATGCTATATCTGTAACCGAATTTATAAAGAAAAAGGCTTCATAGCTTCTATTACCATTTATTTCTATAAACCCATCTTTCTTATAAGCATTGATATAGTTAGCAGCCTTAATATATGGCTTATTAGTTAAGTCCAGTTTGACTATCATTGTATCAGTTTCATCCCAAACAGCTTCTATTTCTTCTACATCTGCTAAACAGCTAGGTTTAAAATCGGCTTGAATAGGAGTAGCTGACATAAAGCAGAATGATTTGTAGCTTCTAAAGGTACTTAATACACCATCTATAGCCTTACTTCTGTAGCTATAAGCCTTTAGTAAGATGTGATATTCATCTACCAGTAACCTGTAATCAGTTGGTTCTAAGTATTCAGCTAATTTACCTATCTTATCATAAGTACACATAATCTTCTTAGTTCCTTTACCTTCTGCATATTTCTTTAATTCCTTCTTTACTGAATAAGAGAATACACCGAATAATCCGAATACAGTCTGCTCTTTACCATCATAGTTAGTAATAGTAGCTACACCAGCTTCACTAAGACCAGTCTTATTAGTAATAAGTTCGGTAGTGGGTACTGCAATTACATAGTTTTCATTATTGTATAGAACTATAGTAGTTCCACCACAACCAGTAACAACTTTATTAAAGATGCAGTTATAAGGTAAATCTGATAGGTTTAAATAGCCATTGCTTGAATTGATTGATAATGTTTTCATAATAATTAGTTTAGATTAGTTTGTAAAGAATCTGTAGTTTAGAAGCATCTGGAGTTTGAATTATGGGTGTGACCATTTTTAGGTATTCTTTCTATAGAAGATTGAGGTTTCGCTACCAAATATTGGTCACTAGTTTAGTATCTCTAAAGTTTGAATAATTTGGTTACGCTATCTGGGTAAGTAGAAATCTGAATAGATGTATATCTGTAGTAAATAATTTAAGTTTGGGTATGTAACTTTTTTAGTAGTCTTAAAGGTATAATTTGCAAATTTTGGTTACACTTGAAATAAAATAATAAGCGTATCACTACGCTTACTATTCTACGCTTAACTAACTCAAACTCAAAAATTATGATGAATAATTAACAATCAGTACCTAAAATATGCTCAAAAGGTACTTATGGTAATAACTTTGTGATTCTTAGATGTGAATTAAGTGGACTGGCTAATCAGCTAGCCAGTCCACTTAGATAATCGAATTAAAATCTATGTTTCAGTATGATAGTTTCCTTCATTTATTGTAATACAAAGATAGTGAAAAATTTTGACATATACAAATTAATTGTAACAAATTTTAAAATTTATATTGAGGATGCTATAACAGCTATATTTTTGTATTACAGTATGCAAAGTGATGGATGAATGAATTTAAAGTAAAGTTTCTTGTCACTTCTTTCTACTAGACCAGCTTCTAAAGCTGAATATACTGTATTATGTTGTACCCCTATTTCGTGAACTATTCTATTCAGAGATAAATCTACTATATTGGATGCTATTCGTGACCAGCATTTGAATCGGATTAAGAAGCCGATTACTAATCTATCTACATCTGCATCTAATAGGCTACTATCTATGGTTACAAAGAACTTGGTAGGTTCTGTATAGCTATACTTATTACTGCATCCAGTTCTATCTATTGTTAGGTTGGCTACTTCTTCAAACTTCTTTAGATGGTTAAAGATGGTAGTTTCACTAACACCAGTCATTCTTACTATATCTTTAATAGTACTATCTGGATTCTTACTAATGGCTACTAGGGTACAGAAGTAAGTAAATGCTTCATTATTGGTTAATGCTTGTAATACTGGTATGCTTAATTTAATGTTCATAGTGATGTTCTTTTGCGTGGCACTCTTTACAAATAGACATAAGGTTATTAAAGTCAAATGCTTTGGCTAGTCTTTTAGTGCCAGTATAATTCATAAAGGAATCTATGTGGTGAATATCTTCTGCTGGCTTAATAATGCCTTTGGCTAAACAGAGTTCACATAATGGCTGCTGCATTAGCTTAGCTAGTCTTAATTCCTTCCATTTGGTAGATTGGTATATCTTCTGTCTTTCTTCCCTGTTAAATGTTCTGGAAGGCTGCTTATTCGGTTTCTTTAGGTATGGCATATAGTTCTATTGGTATTATGTATTCACCTTCTTCATTCTGTACTTCCAATGGTGCTAATTTACTATTCATTGTATAGCTGGACTTCTTAGTATAGCATCTTATAGTATTGAATTGTAGCTTTAGTAGTTCTAATGCAGATTCTTCTGTTACATCTTCCAGTCCTACTTCCATACATCTTATTACTGCTTTCTGTAGGAAATCTTCTACAGTCTGGGACATATAGATAGTATCTTTATAGTATGTAGTGTATTGCTTTACTAATTCGGGATAATGCTTAGCTATTATATTAGCTATCTTAGAAGCATTTCTATGAAGTGGCTTATCTATTACTGTATTGTAGCTGTACTGGTCATATTGTGGCTTCCAGTTAATTATCTTATCTGCTGTTTCTGTATCAATGTGAAATAATGCTGCTGCTTTGTCTAGTCCGTAATCATATATATACTGTAGAAGGACTGATTTAGGTGGTCTTTCCATTCTTGAATTTAATGTACTGGTTAATGGTTTCCCTATTATAATTGAAGAAGTCCTTTAGTATGGCTTCTATCAGTGGTGCTTTATCTGATTTGCTGTTAATATGTTCATCTATAATATCAATATTTCTATTAAAGAAATCTGCTATTATCAATCTTAGTAGTTTAGACCTGTCTTTACCTAATAATTGCTGTAGTTCCGTTAGTAGCAGGTCAGTATTTAGGTCTATTTTAGCTTTAATTTCTATTGGGTAATTACTTCTTCTTTCCATAGTTTAGCCTTTAATTGTATTACAAATTTACTAATACCTTAACAGACTTCCAAATAAATAATTCACATTCTTTAATAATTGTATTGTAGTGATTATAAGCCTATTAAAGCCATTGCATAGCTTTATAAATTATAAAAATTAAATAGGCTATAATATGATAAATTACACTATTCCAAAGGACATTGAAAAGGATGCTAAGGTATATATGCAGAATGTACTGGAACAGCTAGATAATACTGGTATGTTAGAGAATGTGGATAGTGCAGCTTTAACAATGCTGGCTAGAAACTACAGTATGTTCATTAAAGCATCCAAACAACTAGAAGATGAAGGTTTGACTGTTACCAGTGATAGAGGTAACATAGCACCGCACCCAGCTATTAAGATTGCTAAAGATGCTCAAACGCAAGCTATGAAAGTTATGCTGGAGTTCGGACTAACAGCTAAGGCTAGAACTAAATTGCCTAAAGTAGAACAGGACGGATATAACCCATTTGAGCAGTTTATAAAGGAAGGAAAGGAAACTAGATAAATGAATACTGGGCTTTACTATGAATACTGTAGTAAGGTTCTTAATGGTGAAATAATAGCAGGGGAAACTATTAAGCTGGCTTGTAAGAGATTCCAGAATGACCTGCAAAGGGATGATTTGGAATTTAAAGAGGATAAGGTAGATAGAGCCATTCTATTCATTAGCACATTGAAGCATTATACAGGTAAACATTCTGGTAAACCATTCACCTTAGAAGGGTGGCAGCAGTTTATAATAGCTAATATAGTTGGGTTCTACTGGAAGGGAACTACTACCAGAAGATATACTAGCAGCTATATAGAAGTAAGTAGAAAGCAGGGTAAGACAGCTTTAGCTGCTGCTTTATGCTTGTATTATTTAATAGCTGATGGTGAAGATGGTGCAGAAGTATTACTGGCTGCTAATAGTAAAGAACAAGCTAAGATAGCCTTTGATATGTGTAGCAAGTTTAGTAAGGGACTGGATTCTAAAGGTAAGTATCTTACAGCCTATAGAGCTGATATTCTGTTTAACCTTACTAATTCCAAGTTGAAGGTATTGGCTGCTGATGATAGTAAGCTGGATGGATTTAATGCCAGTTTTGGTTTATTGGATGAATATCACGCTGCTAAGAATAGTAAAGTACGTGATGTTATTAAGTCCAGTATGGGAATGAGAATGAATCCACATCTTTGTACTATTACTACTGCTGGCTTCGATAAGACTTTACCCTGTTACCAATTAAGAACCGTAGCTATAGAGGTGCTGAACGGTTTAAAGGTAGATGATGAAATGTTTATAGCTATCTATTCTTTAGATGCTGCTGACGATTGGAGAGATGAAAAGAACTGGGTTAAATGTGCACCAAACTTGGATATTACAGTAACTTCCAAATACATTAGAGGACAGGTACAACAGGCAATAAATAACCCTGCTGATGAAGTCGGAGTTAAAACTAAGACTTTGAATTTATGGTGTGACAGTTCTAATGTATGGCTACCAGAGGACTATATTATTAAGTGCAGTCAGGAAGTAAACCTTAATAAGTTTGCTGGTATGGATTGCTATGTAGGTGTGGATTTAGCTGCTACTTCGGATTTGACTGCTGTAGCTTATTTAGTTGTGCAGGATGGTACTTACTACTTCAAAACACATTACTATCTTCCAGAATCGGCATTAAAGGATAAGGCAGATAAGGAACTTTACAAATACTGGAAGCAGCAGGGGTATCTTACTGTTACCAGTGGCAATGTTACCGATTATGACTATATAACTGCTGATATGCTTAGATATGCTGATGTAGTTAATATCCAGTCTGTAGGATATGACAAGTATAATGCTACACAATGGGCTATAGATTCTACAGAGCAGGGACTACCATTAGAAGAATATCCACAAACACTAGGTAACTTTAATATGCCTACTAGAGAACTGGAAAGGCTAATACTATCTGGTAAGGCAGTTATTGATAACAATGAAATAAATAGGTACTGCTTTAGAAATGTTACTTTGAAGTCTGATTATAATGGTAATGTTAAACCGAATAAGGCAGTAGATAAGAAGAAGATAGATGGAACTATAGCAATGATACAGGCTTTAGGTATGTTTTTGCGGAATCCTAGATTTAGCAATGAAATAATCACAATATAATGGGACTTTTTACTAATTGGTTAAAAAAGAAAGAACCAGAACAGGAAACCAGAGGGTTATTCTGTGATTCGTTAATGTATAATATGAATGGCGGCTATACCACTAATAAGGCTATGCTATTATCTACAGTATATAGATGTGTAGATGTTATTAGTGATGCGGTAGCACAGCTCCCATTAGAACCATATTACATTAATGATTCTGGTTATAAAGAAAAGTTTATTAAGCATCCTACCTACTACTTACTGAACAAAGAGCCGAACAATAAGATGAGCAGGTTTACTTTCATAAAGACTTTGATAGTAAGTACACTGCTTAAAGGTAATGGATATGCTTATATAGAAAGAGATGCTAAAGGAGATGCAGTAGCACTTCATTATTTACAGCCAGATTATGTTACTATTACTGAACAGAAGGACGGAATTAGATATAGTGTTGTAGGTATTAAAGGACTGGTAGAGCCTTGCAATATGATTCATATACTGAACTTTAGTTATGATGGTATTACTGGAATCAGTACTTTACAACACGCTAGACAGACTTTAGGACTGGCTACAGATTCTGAATCACACGCACAAGGATTCTTTAAAGGTGGTGCTAATCTGGCTGGTATTCTTAAAGTACAATCTACTTTAACTGGTAAGCAGAAGGTAGATTTAAAAACTAGCTGGCAGACTGCTTTTAGTCCTACTACTGGTACACCTAATGGTGTGGCTGTATTAGAAGGTAATATGGACTTTCAACCTATTACAGTGAATCCTGCTGATGCACAACTATTAGAAACCAGACAGTTTAATGTAATTGATATTTGTAGGTTCTTCGGAGTATCACCAGTTAAAGCATTTGACTTATCCAAGAGCAGTTATAGTACTGTTGAGGCTACCCAGCTAGCTTTTCTTACTGATACATTATCACCATTACTAGAGAAGATAGAATTAGAGTTTGAAAGGAAGCTGTATAAGCCTTCTGAAAGAAGTAGAATAGATGTAAGATTTGATACTTCTGTATTACTAAGAGCAGACAAGCAGTCTTTAGCAAACTATTACAATACACTATTTAATATCGGTGTGGTTAGTGCCAATGAGATTAGAAAGCAGTTGGATTTACCTGCTATAGATGGTGGGGATTCTCACTTTATACAGGTTAATCTAATGGAGATTAAAAATGCTGCTAATAACATTCCATCTAATAACAATATAATCAATGATACAGACAATTTACAAGGGAACTGACTTAGTATTCAATATTAAGTTGGAAGATAAGGACGGTATTCCCTTTAGGGTAAGAAACACTTCTGAATTTATACTTAGGCTTTACACCACAAACCCAGCAGAGTTTATAGAATGTAGTTTTAAAGGTGGTGATTTGACTGGTATAGTAGAAGAAGATAGAATAGATAAAGCGGTTATTAATTCATCTGACCTAGATAAGCTACAATCTGGACTAATCTATTACAGCTACAGCTTTAAAAGTCCTAATGCTATGTTCAATGATGCTTATTATGACGAGGTAGTTAAAGGGCAGACTAATTATTATTTGAAGTAATGGGACTACAGAGAGCAACTAAAGAAGGAGTATTAGAACTGGATAGAATCAGTGCCAAGATTGGTAGTACAGTTAATGCTGTATGGGGAACTGTAGAAGGTGATATTACTAAGCAAACCGATTTACAGAATGAATTACAAGGTATTAAAGATGTTGTTAATACCAAAGTTGACAAGGTAAATGGTAAGCAGTTATCTACAGAAGATTATACAACACCAGAGAAGCAGAAACTGGCTGGACTTAGTAACTATGATGATTCTGCATTAAGAAAGTATGTTGAATCCTTAGAGGAACAGAACAAGCTATTAAAGGAACAGGTAGCTGCATTACAGACTAAGATAGATAATACTGGTTGGATTCTATTAGAATAATAACAACACTATGAGAGAACTAAGAAACTGTAATGAAATTGTAAAGATGGATTCCAGAACAGTAGAAGGCTATGCTTTAGTATTCGGTAAGCAATCTAGGGATTTAGGTGGCTTTACTGAAGTAATAGAACCTACAGCCTTAGAAGGTATCTTAGAAAAGTCTGATATACTATGCTTACTGAATCACAATGAGGATAGAGGTATATTAGCTAGGTCTAAATATGGTACTGGAAGCCTAGAATTAACTATAGATGATACTGGACTTAAATACAGGTTTGAAGCACCTAACACTGCTTTAGGTGATGAACTGTTAGAAGGTCTTAGAAGGGGGGATATTAGTACTTCTTCATTTGCCTTTACTATTGGCAAAGATACTTGGACTAAGAAAGAAGATGGTAGTTATTTAAGAATTATCAATAGCTTCAAAGAATTATTCGATGTATCACCTGTATATAAAGAAGCATACCCAGATACATCTGTAGCATTAAGAAAGATGCAGGATTTAGAGAGCGAGGATTTAAAAGATTACTTCGCTGGACTTAGGAGTAAGTTAAACTAATGAACACCTTAGAACTACTGGACAAAAAGGAACTGCTTAAAAAGAGAGCAGAGGAAATTATATCTGGTGCAGAGAAGGAAGTAAGAAAGCTAAATGCTGGCGAGCAGATAGAATTTGAAACTCTTACTAAAGAAGTAGCAGATATAGATATTCAGATTAGGAAGATTGAAGAAGATAACCTTAAACAAACAACACATACAACTAATACTATGAAGGAAAAGTTTTCACTTTTAAAGGCTATCAATGATGTAGCCAATAACAGACAATTAGATGAGAGAGCACAGGAAGTAGTAGGTGCTGGTATCGCTGAAATGAGAAAGGCAGGTCAATCTTATAGCGGACAGATTGTACTTCCTATTGAAGAAAGAGGTGATATTAAAGCTACTGTAGCTACAGCAGGACAGGAGAATGTAGCAGAAGATAAGTTGGGTATTCTAGAACCATTGAGAGCTAGTTTAGTATTGGCACAGGCTGGTGCTTCTTATATGACAGGACTTGTAGGTAATGTTTCTATTCCTGTTTATTCTGGTTCAAATGTAGGCTGGGCTGGTGAAGTAGCTGCTGCTTCTGATGGTGCTGGTACTTTCAGTGAAGTAAACCTAGAGCCTAAAAGACTTACTGCTTACATTGATGTATCTAAGCAATTCTTAATTCAAGATTCTAATAGTGCAGAAGAAATGCTAAAGAGAGATATTGTAGCAGCTATTTCTAATAAGTTGGAAGCTACTATTTTGGGTACTGCTGCTGGTTCTGCTACACAACCTGCTGGTATGCTTAACGGTGTAACTGCTGATACTGCTGCTGTTACTTATGCAGACTTTGTAAATATGGAAGCTACATTGGGTGAGAAGAATGTAAGAGGTGATATTAAGTTTATTGTTTCACCTTCTGCCAAGGCTGTATTAAAATCTACTGCCAAGAATCAAAATTCTTTCATAATGGAAGGTAATGAGGTAAACGGTTATCCAGTTCTTTGTACTTCTGCTGTTGCAGGTAAGGGCATTGTTTATGGTAACTTCGCTGATTTGGTTATTGGTCAATGGGGTGGAATTGATTTAACCGTTGACCCATATACACAGGCTGCTAACGGTAAGGTAAGACTTGTTATCAATGCTTACTTTGATGCTAAGCCTAGAAGAGCAGAAGCATTTGTTAAGAAGGTTCTTAAAGCCTAATTATAGTCTATTGATAAGTAGTAAGCTATGTATATAACTTTAGAACAAGCAAAGAAACACCTGCTAGTAGATGAGGATTTTAGGGCAGATGATATGTACATTCTGGACTTAATAGCTGTAGCAGAGGATTCGGTATCTAAACATTTAGACATAGCTTTAGATGAATTAGAAACAGGTGGTGCTTTACCACCTGCTATAATTCACGCTATGTTACTAATGATAGGTAACTTATATGCTAATAGAGAGCCTGTAGCATTTGGTTCGGTAGTTAAACTGCCTTATAGTTATGAATACCTTATAGGACTTTATAAACACTATGAAATAAAATGAGGGCAGGACTATTAAATTATCCAATTACCATACAAGAACCTATAACACTAAAAGATGTATATGGGGCTAATGGTATAGACTGGAAGGATGCTATAAGTACCAGAGCGCAGGTTACTTATAATTCTGGAAACAGACAGAACCAGAATAATGAAATAATCCACTGCTATGCAGTTACCTTTACTATAAGGCTATATCACAAAGTTAATGAGCAAATGCGAATTATTTGGAATGGTAATAAGTACAGGATTCTTAGTATTAACCGAGAATTATATAAGCAATCAATAACCATAGTAACTGAATTGATAAATGAATAATATAGAAGTAGATGCCAGACAGGTTACTTCTATGTTTGCAGATTTGACAAGCAGACAGCAAAGGCAGGTCTATAGAAGTGCTTTAAGAAAGGGTGCTGGTATCTTAGTCGGTGAAACTAAAAGACAGCTAAGGCAGACTTTAGGCAGAGCAGCTTCTAGTAGAAACTGGTGGAATGGTAAGACCTTAATAAGTGGAATCAAAGCTAATGCCGATAGAAACGGAGAAGAAGCTAAAGTACATATTATGGGTGACTTTAGATTGAAGTTCTTTGAACTTGGTACTAGAGTTAGAAGAACCACTGGTAGTAATACTGCATCTGTTAGAGGTCGGAATCCTATTAGAAGGCAGAGAGCAGCAGCCAATAGAGGTAGTATTAATGCAGCACATTTCTTTAGAACAGCTAAAGCCAATAAGGAAAGGGAAATCTTTGATAATATGGATAACCTTATAAGCCAGTCAATTCAGAGAATAGCTAATAGGAACAGACGATGAGTTTACAAGTAGGTAAAGCTATCTATAATATCCTTAGTAATGATGCAAAGGTTATAGATAGTGTAGGACATAAAATTTACCCTTTAATAGCTGATACAGGTACTACATTTCCATTCATTGTTTATAGAAGAACAAGTATAGAACCATCTGATAGTAAGGATAGATTTATATATAGTGAAGATACTTATGTGGAAGTGGTTATAGCTTCTGATAAGTACAATGAATCTATAGAAATTGCTGACTTGGTAAAGGATGCCTTACAAGGTAAGAAGGGTAACTATTCTGGTATTAACATACACGATATTAGAATGACAAATGCAGATGAGGATTATATAGAAGATACATTCATTCAGAACCTTACATTCAATATAAAGACAAATGGCAGGACAAGTAATTAATGGTGGTGATTTGATGCTGTTTATAGATGGTAAATCTATAGCATTTGCAACAAGCCACAAACTAAGTATAAACGTAGAAACAGTAGAAACCACTTCAAAAGATAGTGGTGGTAAATGGGTGTCTAAAGCAGCCAGAAAGATTAGCTGGAACTGTAGTACCGAGAACCTTTATTCTAATGATGGTGAAGGTATGACTTTTGACCAGTTATTTGATAAGCTGACAGCCAGAACACCTATTGAAGCTGTATTCTGCTTAGAGAAAGATTATGCAGCAAAGAAGGATGAAGTACCCGAAGGTGGTTGGTTGCCTTCTACTACTGGTACATATTCTGGCAAAGTGATTATCACAGCTTTGGAAGCCAATGCACCTAACGGAGATAATGCAACATTCACAGCATCATTTGAAGGTGTGGGGGCACTTACAAAGACTGCTACAGCTTAATATAGAGCCTTTATATCTCTAGGTTATGGAGGTGTAAAGGCTTTCTTTTTAAATACTTATTGATATGACTATTAAAGGACAAGACTACAAACTGAAATATACACTTAGAGCCTTATTTATCTATGAACAGATTACAGGTAAGGCATTTGAGTTAAAGACTATTACAGATGAATATCTATTCTTCTACTGTGTTTTAATGGCTAATAATCCAGACAGTTCACTAACCTTTGAAGAACTGATTGAAGCCATAGATGAAGATATGGGTATTATGGTAGAGTTCCAGAACTTCTTAAAGAAGGAACTGGAGAAGCAGCAGCTATTCATTACTAATAATACGGATGCTAAAAAAAAGTCCTAACCACTAAGGAGATATATTCAGCCTTAGTAATAGAAGGTGGATTAGAGCCAGAATATGTACTAGATAAGATGCAGATGTATGAGTTAGAACCATTGATTAGCAATCTACATAAGAAGGATAGAAATAGCTGGGAACAGGCTAGAATGATAGCTTATGTAATTGCACAATGTAACAGCACTAAGAAGTTAAAACCTACTGATATAATGCAGTTTACTTGGGACAATGATACTACAGGGGAAACATCTATTAGTAATGAAGATATTAAGAGATTGAAAGAGAAAGCTAAACAATATACAACACACAATTAAATATGGCTGATTTAGTAACCAGACTATTATTAAATAGTAGTCAATTTGATAACAATATAAGACAGTCCACACAACAAGTACAGCAGTTTCAGCAGGTAGGAAGGAATATCACAGCCACTATAGGAAGATTTGCTGGTGTGCTAGGTGTAGCTATGACAGCAGGAGAAGCATTTAATGCTGCTGTTAATAGTTCCAGAGAAGCACAACAGGACTGGAATACTGTAGTAGGTACTGCTAAGACTACTGTAGATAACTTCTTTTCATCTTTATATAGTGGTGATTGGACTGTATTTGAGAATGGGATATTAAATGCTATCGGACTAGCTAAGAGATATACAGAAGCCTTATCTAATGCTAAGATGGCTATGGCTATCGGTGAATCTAAAGCAGATAGATTAGAAGCAGAAAGAAATAACTATGAATACCTTATTACTAAGAAGGGTATTAGTAATGAAGAAAGAACAGCAGCCTATAACACTTACATAGAATTATCTAAGAAGGAAATCTTAGAGAGGGAAAGTAAAAGTAAGTACTTCTGGGAACAGATTCAAGAAGTAATGAAGGCTAAAGGCGTTACTGGTATTAATGATGCTAAGGAAGCACAGAAACTATATGAGAGTTTATTAGACCCATCTACTAAGGAATATGCAGATTTAGAGAAGTACAAGCAAAGGAAGTCAGATGCTAAAGGTACTAGGAATCTAGGTTACTTAATGATGATTAGCGGTGCTGGTATAGGTAGTGAAGGCTTAGACACTTATGCTAAAGGTGTTAAGGAACTGGAAGAAGCTACAGATGAGAGCCTAGAGAATATGATTAGATTCCAGAATATCTTTACTTCGGAAGTCGGTGAAGAAGTAAAGGATATGCTAGATAAGGCTATAACCTTTACTGATAAGGCTGGTACTATTAAGAAAGATATGTCTGATGCAGGACAGGATTTAAAGGATGGTCTTAATAATGGAGAGGTTAAATTAAAACCTGTCATTCCTGCTGGTTCATTAGCAGAACTGGATGCACAGATAGCATCTTTAAGAAAGGAATTAAGCCTAGCTATTAGTAATGAAGATAGGATAAGAATCAATGCTGAACTAAATGCACTTACTGAACAGAAGAGGGTAATAGAGTTCCAGTACAAATATCCTAATGCACCTATTGGTAAGTTAGATGGCAAACCTGCTGGTTTGGCTGGTATGGTGAAGCCAGAAATACCTACTTCACTTCCTAAGTTTAGTAGCCCTATTACTAATAAGAATATCAAACTGAATAATGAGTACGCACAAAGTTTAGGTGCTATAGCTTCTATTATGGGTTCTGTAACCAATATGACCAATGAAGGTGCGGCAGCTTGGTTAAGTTGGGGTGCTAATTTGATTAGTGCTGTAGCAGCAGCTATCCCACAAATTGTAGCATTAACTACAGCTAAGAAAGGTGAAGCTATTGCCAGTGGTGTAGCCAGTGCAGCCCAAACACCGTTTGTAGGATGGTTGTTAGCAGGTGCAGCAGCGGCGGCTGTAGTAGCAGCTTTGGCTAGTATTCCTTCCTTTAGTACTGGTGGTATATTCGCTGGCAATAGTACTATTGGAGATATGAACCTAGCTAGGGTAAATGCTGGTGAAATGATTCTTAATAACAGACAGCAAAGGAATCTGTTTAACCTGCTTAATGGTAATGGGGTTATAGGTTCTGTTGGCGGTGGTCAGGTAGAATTTAAGATTAAAGGTAAGGAACTTGTAGGAGTTCTAGCCAATTACAATAACAAAACAGCTAAAGTAAGATGAAATACACAGCACAATTCTATGATATAAATGAGAAGCTATACACATTGGAAATAGGTTCTGGAGAAGTGCAGAACATTACTTTATCTGCTACACCATTCATAACCGAGTTAGAAACTTCTGATTCACATTTATATAAGCCTTGCAAGTATAGTAGTGCTACTATAGGAATGATTACAGACGATTATAAGTTTGATTTGTATAGTAGTACAGCACAACAGAATAAGGTAGTTCTTAGTAATGCTGATGGTATTGTATGGGTTGGGTATGTTACACCCAATCTATACAGCCAAGGCTATGAGAATGAATTAGAAGAAATAGAGGTAGAAGCCATAGATGCACTTAGTACATTACAGTATTATAAGTACACCATTATAGGCAGTAAGAAAGATATAGTTTCATTTACCCAGATTATAAACCATCTGCTTAGTAAATGTAATGCTTATAGTTCCTTCTATATTTCGGATAATACACAATTAAATGCTACATCTGACTTTTGTTTACCTAGTAAGATGTATATCAGTGAACAGAACTTCTTTGATGAAGATGATGAACCTATGACTATGCAGGAAGTACTGGAAGAAGTTTGTAAATACCTTAATGTAACTGCTGTAGCTGATGGTGATAAGGTTTACTTCTTGGATTATGATGCTATTAAAAATGGAATCAATACTTACTATAGATATACTTTAGGAACAGAAGCACCTTCAAAGGTTACTTTGCAGCAGTCTAAGGAGATAGAAGCCAGTGATTATGTTGAAAATGGTGGTCAGCTATCCTTAGATAATGTATATAATAAGGTTACTGTTAAAGACAGTCTATACAGCTTTGACAGCATTATACCTAGTATCTGGGATGAGAACTATTTAACCAACTATGGTGGTAGCTGGTCTTATGTGCAGGAAGTAAATGAAGATGGTAAAGGTGGTATGCACAAATGTTTCTTTAAGTATCTAAAGAACAGCAACTATAAATGCTACTATTACAATAAGGCTACATTAGCACAAGTATCAGCACCTTCTACTATTAACTATGCTACTACACAGAACTATGTAGGTGCTACTATCTGTAAAGCCTTCTTTGATAAGGTTACTGATTTTAACAAGAAGTATAATAATATTAATTTTACAGACTATGTACTGTTACACGTTCATAATACTTATGATGGTAAACTAAGACCATTGTTTGAACTGGAAGTAAATGATAATAATGTTAGCTTCATTGGTGGTTCTACCTATCTGATTATTAAGGGTAACTTCCTATTTATGGATAGGGAATCTGAAATGTATATAATGCAGGGGTATAGTAACAAGAATGATGACTTCAACCCAGATAATCTTTACATAGACTGTAAGTTAAAGTATGGTAGTATGTACTGGAATGGTTCTAGGTGGACTACTACAGATAGTACATTCAAATTATACTTTGATAATCAAGGACAGTCAGACCATTGTATTAACAGGATATTCCCAGTTAAAAATAACATTACTTGGAATATGGGGATAGATGGTGAAGGTTATGCTATTCCGATGCCTAATACTAATGAAGTAATTACTGGTAAACCTACATTTACTTTATACCATCCACACAAAGTAGATAATAGCTATAGATGTGATGCTGTTTGGTTATCTGACTTCGATATACAGGCTAAAGTTCAGAACTTCCAGAAGGAAGAAGAAAAGGATTCTGATACTGAATACAGTAACATTATAAACGAGGACTTTGTAAATGAGATGGATTCAGAAGATTTTGCTATATGTACTTGGGATAATAAGGAATGTAACTACAGTGCAGTTTGCTATAGTGCTGATAGTACTAGCTTTACTTATCTGGATAACGTATATAATAAGGCTACTAAGCAGATGTATAGACTGGAAGAACATCTTATATATAGGCTAGTAACACAATATAGTACACCTTCTGCTATTCTGAATCTGAACCTACAGAACAAGTTTAAAGTATATGCTACTATGACTGATAACCATCTTCCAAATAAAACCTTTATAGTGGATAGCATTACTACAGATTATAGATTATGTAAGCAGGAAATACGGTTAATAGAGAAGAAGTAATATGCAATTTATAAGGACAAACATAAATAAGACCTATCGTAATGGTGAACTTAATGTAAGTAATGTAGCTGTTACTAATGTTGGCGGTGGTGGGGGAAGTTCTTCTTTAAGTGGGAACTTTCTACCTGCTGTTAATAATGGTGATGGTTCTTATACTGTAGATTTATCAAAGGTAGTGTTTACTGGAAACTTAATTGGTGAAGGTGAAATTACTGCTTATGGTCAAGGTTCTACAGGTGGTGGAAGCACTTCTACAGGTTCAGTTACTATTTATGATGGTTTGGATTCTGTAGCTGTAGATGCTGCTTTATCAGCCAATCAAGGTAGGATATTAAGAGAGATGATATTAGAAGCTGGAACTGGTGGTAGTACACTATTATCTAAATTGGAAGATGTAACACTGACTAATCTGGCAGACGGTCAGATATTAAAGTATGATGCAACTTCTAAGAAGTGGGTTAATGGTGATGGTACTAAGGTTACTTGGACTAATATAGAAGGGAAGCCAGCAGCACTTACAGATGCTAATATAGCTAAGTGGAATGAGAACAGCCATACACATACTAATAAGACTACATTAGATAAGATAACAGAAGCCAATCTTACTAGTTGGAATAACAAACTAGATAAAGCAATATGGGATAAAGCGTTTTACTTTGATAGTGCAGGTGATTTAAGAGCAAAAGTTAATGTAATAGGCGAGAAAGAAATTAGTGCTTATGGTGCTGGAACTACTTCGGGTGCTGGAACTGTAACTATAGTGGATGCACTTACCAGTACAGCTACTGACTGTGCTTTAAGTGCTAATATGGGTAGAATCCTTAAAGATATGATAGATTCTAAAGGTAGTGTTTCTAGCTGGGAAGATATAACCGATAAACCTAGTTGGATAACATCTACAAAACCTTCTTATAGTTGGAATGAGATTACTAGTAAACCTAGCACCTTTACACCTTCTGAACATACACATAATTATGCCAGTTTGGTTAAGGTAGGTAATACTGCTTATAATGCTGCTAGCAATGTTATTAGTTTACCTGCTTATCCTACTTTATCTAGTTTGGGTGCAGTTAGTTCTACAGACTTTAACGCACATACAGGTAACACTACATTACATATTACCAGTACGGAAAGAACTAACTGGAATGATGCTAATAATAAGAAGCATACACATTCTAATAAGTCTATATTGGATGGAATAACATCTGCTAAGATTACTAATTGGGATGGTGTAGTAACTAACTGGAATAAGGCTTTTTACTTTGATTCCAATGGAGATTTGAAGGTTAAAGTAAATGTTATCGGTGAGAAGGAAGTTTCAGCCTATGGTGCAGGTACTTCTGGTGGAAGTGGTAGTATTACTATAGTAGATGCTTTAACCAGTACGGCTACAGATGCGGCACTTTCAGCCAATCAAGGTAGGATTCTAAGGGAATTGATTGATTCTAAGGGTGAAGGTGGCGTTACTAATTGGGCAGACTTGGAAGGTAAACCAAGCTGGATTGGGGCTAATAAACCTTCATATACTTGGGCTGAAATAAGTGGTAAACCATCTACATTTGCACCTAGTTCACATACTCACAATTACGCTAGTACAGTTAAAGTAGGTTCAACAAGCTATAATATAAGTGGAAATACTATCAGCTTACCAGCATATCCTACAGTTCCTTCTGCTTTAAAGAATCCTAATGCACTTACTATTAGTTTGAATGGTACTTCACAGGGTGCTTATGATGGTAGTGCTGCAAAGAGTTTCAATATAACAGCAGCTAGTGTAGGTGCAGCAACTAGTTCACATAGCCATACTATAGCACAAGTGACAAACTTACAATCTACTTTAGATGGTAAAGCAAATACAAGCCATATACAGGCGTGGACAGCAGATGAATGTACAACATATACAAGCGATGATAATACAAAAGGTTGTACACCTGCCGCTATCAAGAAAGCATTTACTATGTTTACAGCTACAGCAGCCAATAAGGTTACTAATACATTAACTTTTACAGGCTATCAATCCAAATCATTTAATGGTAGTACAGCAGTCAGTGTAGCTATACCAAACAACACTAATCAGTTAACCAATGGTGCAGGATTCATTACTAGTAGTGCTAGTATTAGTGGTAACGCTGGTAGTGCTACAAAACTACAGACAGCTAGAACACTTTGGGGACAGTCTTTTAATGGTACTGGTAATGTAGGCGGTAATATTATAGGAGCCTATTTTAAAATTAATGATACTCAAACAAATCCCTATTTGCAATTAACGCAAGGTTCTACTTGGTATGTGCAAGGTTATAACGGCTATTTATATTTAGGTGCAGGTTCTACAAATAGTATTAAGATTGATTCAGCAGGTAATCTGTTATCACCAAAGGAAATTACTGCTTATTCAGATATAAGGTTAAAGAAGAATATCAGACCATTAGAGAACCGAGGTTATATATTACCTATAGTTTATGAAAGGGATGGTAAACAAAGTATTGGATTCTCTGCACAAGAAGTAAGAGAACTATATCCAGAACTAGTTATAGAAGATAATACAGAAGATAAGTATCTGTCTGTCAACTATGCACAATATGTAGCAGTATTACAAGCACAGATTATAGACCTTAAAAAAGAGATAGACGAATTAAAGAATATAAAAACTAAATAATATGGCTTTAGCAAGTTCGGGAATAACAACAAGTTTAGTCGGAAATACATTAGGCATATCAAATAGAAATGTAGGTGGATTATGTACTAGTAGTAATGTGAATCCGTGGTCAAAGTGGAAGCCTATACATAGTACTGTATCTACAATGACTTTAGGAGAATTGAAGAATAGGAACTATGGAATCCAGATAATTCAAGCCAATAACCCTACTTCATTAGTAAGTGCTATTAAGGCTAATGGAAATAAAGGCTACACATACAATAAACCTACTGGTGGTTCTAATAGTCCTTATAGATTGGGGGACTTTAGAAATTATGAACATAGTGCAGCTATGCCTTTATATGCCACTTATAAAGATGGTGCTGTACAAAATATAGGCGGTGTAACTTCTAGTAATCACGCTTCTTATGAAAGACCACTGGCAGGTATAGAATCTAGCACACCAGGGGGTGATACTTCTAGTTTAACTTATCTTACTAAAGATGATATATATACAGTATATGGTACTGATGGAAGTAAGTTGAACCTTCATAGAGGTGCTTTAGTAACAGATGGTTCTAAATCTTATTGGTATAGTGAGAAGTTGTACTGGTGGACTACACAGATGCAGCAGTTTGCAGGTAAGACTGTACAAGTATATGAGTTTTTAACTAATGCTGTTAGTACACCTACTTCACCACATACAGGTAATGCTAATGATAGATTCTTAGCCTTACCTATACCAGTAGCATCTATACAAGTTAAGGCAGATGCAGTAGCAGGAAGTCAGAAAGTGCAAATTATCTTCAGAGCACAGCAAAGAGAAAATAATACTAAGTACTATGACTGGACTTTACAATTTAGTGCAGTAGGTTCTACTTATAGAGGTGGTACAATTAATAATATTGCAGTTAAGCTATGTAAGGATAACAAAGGTATTAATCAGATTGCTTCTGCTAGTGGTCTACCTAAATCACTTACAGTTAATGATGAAACTACTTCACAGATATATACTGGTTCACTTTATAATAATAGCACATCTTCTATTTGTTGGCTATGTTTATGGTTTGATAACCAGCTACAGAGGTCTATACAGGCACTTATGCCAATGCCAGACCCATCTTTACCATAGATTAATTAATAACACATTTAAATTTTAAAACTATGGCTACAACTATCGAAATGCAGCACACAAATTACAATGTAGTAACAGATAATGGAACAATGAAGTTAGAAGGTACATTCAATATTGATATGAATGGGAAGATGAACTATAATGTTAGTATCTATCTTATTGAAGATATGAAATATATTGGTGATGCTAACTACTGTGAACTGGATGGGGGATTAGTTAATTATAACTATAACCTTCCAGCAGCTAATAAGGCTGATGTAATTGCATTAGTAGATACATCTATTCAAGAAATTAAAGTTAAACAATCAGCAGAATGACAAAAGAAGATAAGCTAAACTTACAATTAATATCAGCAGCAGTATTAGTAATAGTAGGCTGTGGTTTATTAATTGGAGGGTTCTGTGTAGCACCATTAGGAATAATAGACAGCAGTGTACTTATTGCCTTTGGTGAAACTTGTACCTTTGCTGGTGCCTTGTTTGGTGTAGATTATCATTATCGGATGATATTTAGAAAGTAAATAAATTTAGCCTGTAGTCTGGTGATAGATTGCAGGCTATTTGTTTATGTGGCTACTTTGTAGTACATTTGCAGCGTGATTCTGATAGCACTATTTGTCTGAATAGCCAGTATAATAGTGTATTGGCATAATTTAAACTTTTTATATTATGCAAGAAAATCAAGAATTACAACAAGTGAACGTTCTTTCTGTATTGGTATCAGCAGACCGCAAGGAACTGGGTAAACTCTTTGGTGTTGGTTTGTATATTACAGACAGTGACACCGTAGAACAGGTTAAGGCTAAATGTGGTCGTTATATCGCAAGATATAAGGAATACATAGCTAATCTTAATGCTGTACTGGAAATTTCAGACGACAATTTGAAGTCTGAAATGCGAAAGGCTAAGGCTTACCGCTATATTCAAAATCTCGAACCAGATGATAGAGAAGCCTTGAAGGAGTTGATAGGTCAGTAATTGGAAGGACTTCAAACAATGGGGCTAGCTTCGGCTAGCCTTTTTTATTTTAAGATGTATGGAGTATAAGAAGTATGGAAGAAAGATAGTGGATGCTATCGAAGGTATAGATAACCCAGCCTATAAGGTATCATTAGATTGTATTAGAAGAAGCCATTTTACATTAGGCACTTTAGTTATGGCTAATACTATCTATGATGGATTTATAACACTATGCCAGTCTAAGAACTATCTATGTGCTATTCAGCAAATAAGGATGCAAATAGATAATTGTATGACTATATTTGCTAGCCAGTTAGTAAAGAACCAGACTTCTTTCTATAACCACTTTGATAAAGGTGGGGCTTTGAATCAGATGAAAGTAAAGGGTAATGCACTTACTACTAATTATCTTCTGGAGTTATTAGATGGGAAGTATTTGGGTATTAGGGATATATACAGGGAAGGCTGTAAGTGGATTCATCCTACTAGCAAACGATTGAACTTCTATTATATTACACCTTTGACTAATGGAGAGCCAACTAGTATAGTAGGTTATAAAGATAAGGAATATAGTATAGTTAATGGGTTAATGGCAGATACATTACTAGAAGATATATGTAATGATATGTACTATGCTATGGATATACTACTAGAGTTAGTAAATGAACAGATAAGGCTACAGAGAGAAGAAGCTAGTGCTGTTACTACTGATGAACAGCTAATGAATAACATAGATGAAGTATTTGATAAGATAGGTATTCAAATAGTGATTCCAGATTCGGATGAGGGGAATGGGGTAATATTTTAAGCAGAGAGTGCGTTAAACCCCAGCCTACCCTACTTTTCACGGCTGTAAGTTTCCAAATATGCAAAAGGTTGCATTATTTAACATTCTTCATAAATAACTGATAATCAGTATGTACGAATGGTTAAAGTGTTTATTCTGTTGTTCGTCTAGAAAGAGCAAACCGTTGTGGGCCAGACTGATTTCTCCCGGTTGGGGATTGGTGCCGCCACCTACCATTGCTACTTGCGAGATTGTATGATGGGGACTACGGAAAGGCCGAATAGCAATCAGTGAGCTGTCTTTTCCTAATTTTCCTGCTATTGAATGTATTTTAGTCGTTTCCAGACTTTCACCCAATGACAGGGGAGGGAGAATGCTTGGCATACACTTTGCCATCATGGACTTTCCACTTCCGGGTGAACCGATCATAATCAAGTTGTGTCCTCCAGACGCGGCTACTTCCAATGCGCGTTTTACACTTTCTTGTCCTTTTACATCAGCAAAATCGTATGGAAAGCTACTTTGGTTTTCATAGAATTCTTCCCGTGTATTGACGATGCTAGGCTCCAGATTGCGTTCATTATTGAAAAATTCGATGACCTCTTTGATATTTTCTACGCCATATACTTTCAGATTGTTTACTACAGCAGCTTCTCGCGCATTTTGTTTGGGAAGTATGAATCCTTCAAAACCTTGTTCTCGGGCACTGATAGCTATGGAGAGAGCTCCTTTGACGGGTTGCAGGCTTCCATCTAGGCTAAGTTCTCCGATAATAAGATAGCGTGAAAGTTTTTCTTCCGATACGATTTGGGTAGCGGCCAATATTCCGATTGCTAGCGGAAGATCGTATGCAGACCCCTCTTTACGTATGTCAGCAGGGGCCATATTCACTACAATCTGACAAGTAGGGAATTTATATCCGTTTACCTGTAAAGCGGAAATAATACGTTCATGACTTTCTTTCACGGCCGAGTCCGGCAGACCGACAAGGAAGAATTTTATACCTCGTGAACTATTTACTTCAATAGTTACAATGGTAGCGTCGATACCTTGAACGGCTGCTCCATAGACTTTTACCAGCATTCTTTTATTTTTTATTTTGTCTCTTTCGAGTACGTTCTGCCTCTTTGGCGGCTTTTTCTTTCTCTTTATCTTGTTCTATCAGCTGTTTCACTTTGTCTATCAGTTCTTTGCCTCGTATATCTTGCGTGATGACCCGCTTGTCAGGACCTATAAGTATATTGGCAGGAATCCGGGTTATGCCTTGCTGTTTGACAATGGAATTGTCCCAGCCTTTGAAATCGCAAACTTGTTTCCATTGTGTGGTGTCTCTTTGAATGATTTTCTCCATCCATTCCTTTTTGTCCAAGTCAAGGGAGAGGCTGATAATAACAAACTTATTTTTTTTCAATGCCTTTTGTACGGGTACTAAAGAATCTTGTGTGGCAATGCTTTCTTTGTTCCAGCTTGCCCAAAAATCCAAAAGGACATATTTCCCTTTTACGCTGTTCCAGTTGATGGTCTTTCCTTCTCTGTCCGTGCACGAGATGTTGGAAACGTAGCGATGATCTGTCAGTTCTTTTTTCTCACTTAATTTATTCTGGAGATCTATAATATAAGGTGTGTCTTTTATGATACCGCTTAATCCTTTTATCAGTTGATCTATGTGGTTATAGTCAGGAAGCGAGTCCTGTACATAATATTTGTCTATCAGATAGATATTGCTATACGAGTGTGGATTGGTTTTAATTAATGAATCCACAGCAGCCATAACGGCAGTTTTGTTATTTTCTAATGTGTTAAGATACTGGATATGTTTTGCCAGTTGTGCGTTTTCTCCCTTTCCTTTAACCTCTATCTCTCCGACCATTCCGTTTAGGGTGACACTTTCTCCTTTATCAGCATATATCGGCAAGATTTGTTTTTCTCCTAATAGTAATGAAAAGATAGTAAATGTGTCAGGGGTAATAGTGTAAGTGAATTTGCCTTTTGAGAGGAGTATGGTATCTAGCTTGTAATCGGGCTCTTGATAAAATACTAATATAGTGTCTGAAGGGAGTCCTTTAATGCTTCCTTCTAAGGTGAATGTATTTTTCTTGCCGCAGCCGCTTGCCAGCACAACAAGAGTGAAAAGAAAGAATAGTAATTTTTTCATTTCAAGATATTTTTTGCGAAAATACGCATTTTGTGGCTAAAGGCAGGTATAAATGAAGGTTATTTTACATAAAAAGCCGGAAGCTTCATCACGAAGCCTCCGGTTACAGTAATAATCATCTAAAAACTAGACAAGATGATATCTAGTTATATTATTTGATAGCGTCGGCGTATTTAGCGAACTCGCGATCGTTAGCAGCTTTTTCAGCCATTGAAGGATCTTTTGCGATTGCGCTCTTGATGCTGCTGCTTACCAATGAAGCATTGTTTGTGCGAGCACCAACGATAGCCATCAAGTAGTCAGTCATTGCATCCGGATTCTTGATTGCAGACAAGGTCGCTTTTGCTTTGTTATAGTCTTTAGCCAAAATCTGAGCTTGAGCGGCACTGTTAGTCTTAGCGTCACCGAATGAGTTGACAGCTCTGTCATACTGGCCTTGTTTGATATACAAGTTACCCAAAGCTTCACCGGCAGCATTAGCACCTGTAGCTTTGCCTAAGTAAGTTTCAGCAGCTGCAACATTGCCCTTAACCAATTCGCAAAGACCAAGGTTAGCGTTTACTTCAGGAGCGCTAGCGTTCTTAGAAGCAGCTTGTTTGAAGTAGTTTTCTGCTTTAGCAGCATCACCGGCAGCGAATGCCAATTCACCCAGGTTGTTATAAGCACGGAAATCGTTCGGATAAAGTTGAGTTGTCTTGTTGAAGATAGCTTCTTTGCGGGCGTTGTCGTTAGTCAGTGTAGCAGCGTACAATAATTCTTCTACACTCAATACTTTAGGATCAGAGTTGAATGCTTCGTTGATTTCATCATCGCTACGACCGATGATGTCATAGTTGGCAGTTAAACGGGCACGACGTAACTGAGGCAGGATTTCGTCAGCCAAAGTTTTGTATACAGAAGAAATATTCTTGATTTCAGCTTCTCTTTGTTCAGGATCATTGTACATAGAAAGAACACGCAAGATCAAATCTTTATCCTGCAAGTTTGATTTGGATACCAGTTCTTGGAAACCTTCCCAATCTTGTGCAGTGTATTTTGCATCCAGGTTAGTATCAATCTTGCCTTTCTTCAACTGGCGTTCCATATATTTTTCTGTGTTTGCTTCACGGTTTTCAGCCAAACCGGTGTTCAGTTTCACACCACCATCAGGTGAAGCGTATGCAGAAATTTCAATGTTATTCAGTTTGTAGTTCTTGGTGTCAGCATTAACTTCAGCCACTTTCTTATGGAATTCTTTGATATCGTCAGAATTCAATTCGCTGTTGCGCAAGTTAGCTTGCTGGATCAAGAACATGATGTTAGCAGTTTGAGCATCTTTAATAATGCGTTGGAAAGCATCGTTAGCGTATGATGCGTTAGAGCTGGCAGCAGTAGGCAGTTCAGAAGTCGCGATAACGCCATCAGCGATTTTCACAGAAGGAATAGTGTATGATTTCTTTCCTTTTGTAATCTTGAAATCAAGATAAAGTTCAGAGTTTGCCATTTCGGGAACATAGTCGAAAGAAGCTTTCATCGTATAGCTACCACCTGCTTTGTAAGCGATAGTCTGATTGTTTCCTTCTACTTTTTCTCCTTGGAATACAGCAGGCTGGCCTTTAGCTTCGCCACCTTTCCATCTCAGAACAGGGGTAACTTCAACAGTTGCGTTCTTCTTGAAATACTTCTCGGGGAATTTACCATTAATTGTCACAGGCACTTTACCACCGATTGCTTCAAGCACTTCAGGGTTAGTTGTGAAATAGTCAGAAGACAATTCTCCCATCTTGCCGCATGATGACAGGGCAAGGACCAATAAAGCCACTAAGGGCAAATACAACTTTTTAATCATAGTTACTTTATTAATTTAACGTTTGTAATGTAAAATTCGCTATAGTACGTTTTTGTGCGTCTCTTTGGGGACAAAGATAGGAAAAACTCTATTATGTGCTAGCTTCTTAGCCTGCTTTTTTTTCAATTTATCTTAAAATATTTTAGAATATAGAACCTTTATTTACCTTTTTCTCTGAATTTGATGTTACGGGGGTGGTGTTCTATGATTTCACTGCGTAACATATTGCGGTCTATGTGTGTATAAATTTCTGTGGTCCCGATACTTTCGTGTCCAAGCATACACTGTATGGCACGCAAGTTGGCGCCTCCTTCCAGCAAGTGTGTCGCAAAAGAATGGCGGAAGGTATGAGGACTGATTTTTTTTTTCAAACCGATGCGCTCTGCCAGTTCCTTGATGATATGGAAAACCATGATGCGGGAGATGTTCTTCCCGAAATTGCTGATGAAGACAAAATCTTCAAATCCCGGCTTTATTTTCATCAGGTTACGGTCGGTGAAGTAGAGCCTGATTTCCTTGATGGCACGCGGTGAAATAGGGACCAGCCGCTGTTTGCTTCCTTTCCCTTCCACCTTGATGAAGCCTTCTTCAAAATAAAGTTCGGATAATTTCAGATTACAGAGTTCGGAAACACGTAGTCCGCAACTGTAAAGTGTTTCCAATATGGCTCTGTTGCGTTGACCTTCTTTGGTTCCGCGGTCTATGCTGCCTATCAATAAGTCTATTTCTTCCACCGTCATTACTTCGGGCAGTTTGAAACCTGTCTGGGGGGATTCCAGTAATTCTGTTGGGTCGGATTCCAGATAATCTTCCATAATGAGGAAACGGTAGAAAGAGCGGATGCCTGACAAGATGCGTGCCTGCGAACGGGGGTGGATGCCGATATCATGTAATCCGGCTGAGAAATCTTCCAGATTTTCAAGCCGGACATCCAGAATGTTGATATTTTCTAATGTAAGATAAGCCAGTAACTTGTCCAGGTCAGTAAGATAAGCATCTACCGTATTGTCAGATAACGATTTCTCCAACTTTAAATATTGCCTGTATTTCACCAATATCTTGTCTGTTTTCTCGGTTCTTTTCATTTCTTTTTTCTACCTTTGTACCCAAATTCCCTGCAAAGGTAGAAAAAGTTCAGATATAGTATAAATATGAAAATACAAATTATTAATGGACCTAATATCAATTTATTAGGCAAACGGGAACCTTCCATTTATGGTGCTGTTTCATTTGAAGACTATCTGGTGGAATTGCGCCGTACTTATCCGGACATTGAAATAGCGTATTATCAGTCGAATGTGGAAGGTGAGATGATCAATAAAATACACGAAGTGGGTTTTGATTATGACGGCATCGTCTTGAATGCAGGGGCTTATACGCATACTTCCATTGCTTTACAGGATGCTATCCGCGCCGTGACAGCTCCTGTGATTGAGGTGCACATCTCAAATGTACATACCCGTGAGGAGTTTCGCCATAAGTCGATGATTTCTTGCGCTTGTGTGGGAGTAATTTGTGGGTTCGGGCTTCATTCATATCGTTTGGCGATTGAGGCTTTGTTGATGAGAAAATAAAAAGTTTAGGTATAATATAAGGTGATAAGATTATGATGTTGAAACAAACAAAAATCGTAGCGTCCATCTCAGATCAGCGTTGCGAGGTAGAGTTTATAAGAGATCTTTTCAAGGCTGGTATGAATGTGGTCCGTATGAATACGGCTCACGCTTCACGTGAAGGTTTTGAAAAATTGATAACCAATGTACGTGAGGTTTCCAACCGTATTGCCATATTGATGGACACAAAAGGTCCCGAAGTGCGTACTACTGCTATTGCAGGCGGCGAGCCTATTCCTTATCAGATTGGTGACAAAGTAAAGATTGTAGGCAATCCAGCACAAGAAACGACCCGTGAATGTATTGCTGTATCTTATCCCGGTTTTGTGCATGATCTTCAGGTGGATGGCGATATTCTGATTGATGATGGTGATCTGGAGCTGCGCGTGATTGAGAAGACAGACGAGTATTTGTTGTGCGAGGTGCAGAATGAAGCTACTTTGGGTAACCGTAAGAGTGTGAATGTACCGGGCGTGCGCATCAATCTCCCTTCTTTGACAGAAAAGGACCGTAACAATATACTGTATGCTATTGAAAAGGACATTGATTTCATAGCACATTCGTTTGTTCGTAATAAGCAAGATGTGCTGGATATCCGCCAGATACTGGATGCATACGGCAGCGACATTAAGATTATCGCCAAGATCGAGAATCAGGAAGGAGTGGACAATATTGATGAAATATTGGAAGTGGCCGACGGAGTCATGGTGGCTCGTGGTGACTTGGGCATTGAAGTTCCTCAGGAACGAATCCCCGGCATTCAGCGTTTGTTGATAAAGAAATGTATTCTGGCAAAGAAACCGGTGATTGTTGCTACCCAGATGTTGCATACCATGATTAATAATCCGCGTCCTACCCGTGCTGAAGTGACCGATATTGCCAATGCTATTTACTACCGCACGGATGCATTGATGCTGAGTGGAGAAACGGCATACGGCAAGTATCCGGTGGAAGCCGTGAAGACGATGGCCAAGATTGCAGCGCAGGCTGAGAAAGATAAACTGGCCGAGAATGACATCCGTATTCCTTTGGATGAAAACTCCAATGACGTAACTGCTTTCCTGGCAAAACAGGCAGTAAAGGCTACCAGCAAACTGAATATCCGCGCCATTATTACCGACAGTTTCAGCGGGCGTACCGCACGTAATATTGCTGCTTTCCGTGGCAAATATCCTGTATTGGCCATCTGTTATAAAGAAAAAACGATGCGTCATCTGGCTTTGTCATATGGGGTGGAGGCTATCTATATGCCCGAAAAGGCTAACGGACAGGCATATTATTTCGCTGCTTTGCGTAAATTGCTGGATGATGGCGTTTTGAGTGAAAGCGACATGGTGGCCTATCTGAGCAGCGGTAAGCAAGGTACTCAGACTTCTTTCCTTGAAATCAATGTAGTGGGAGATGTGTTGAAGTATGCTATGGACTATGTGCTGCCCAACCGCAACCGTTACCTATAAAAATAGAAGATAGGAATGAAAGAAACGGACGCTATTGACGAATATATCCTTCAGCACATTGACGAAGAAAGTGATTACCTGAAGGCACTTTATCGCGATACGCACGTCAAGCTTTTACGTCCCCGTATGGCTTCCGGCCACTTGCAGGGACGTATGCTGAAAATGTTTGTGCAAATGATACGCCCCCGTCAGGTGTTGGAAATCGGGACTTACAGTGGCTACTCCGCACTTTGCCTGGCCGAAGGGTTGGAAGAGGGGGCCATGTTGCACACATTTGAGATAAACGATGAGCAGGAGGACTTTACACGTCCCTGGCTGGAAGGTTCGCCTTACGCCGGCAAGATTAAATTTTATATAGGTGATGCGCTGAAGTTGCTGCCTGGCATGAACATTACCTTTGATTTAGCGTTTGTAGACGGTGATAAGCGGAAGTATATTGAATATTACGAAATGGTACTGGAGAAATTATCACCCGGCGGATATATCATTGCCGACAACACATTGTGGGACGGACATGTCTTGGAGGAACCGCATCATACAGATCTTCAGACTATTGGAATAAAGAAATTTAATGATTTGGTAGCTGCCGACAAACGGGTTGAAAAGGTGATTCTTCCCTTGCGCGACGGGCTGACAATCATAAGAAAATGTTGAATAATGTGCTCATAGCTTGCGCTATGAACCGTATGGCATATTAGCAAATTAGCAAACTGAATAATTATTAATTATGGAAACGACCAGACAAAATAAGATTTCTCGTTTGATCCAAAAGGAGTTGAGTGAGATTTTCCTGCTTCAGACCAAGTCCATGAATGGTGTTTTGGTGTCGGTAAGTGCTGTCCGCATCAGTCCCGATATGAGTATTGCACGCGTCTATCTCAGCGTGTTCCCTTCTGAGAGGAGCCAGGAAATAGTAAAGAATATCAATGATAATATGAAATCCATCCGTTATGAATTAGGAACACGGGTACGCCATCAGTTGCGCATCATTCCCGAGTTGAAATTCTTTGTGGATGATTCATTGGATTATGCCGAACGTATAGACGAACTGTTGAAAAAGTAGAACCGGACGGTGAATTTTCCCTTTTATATAGCGAAGCGTTATCTTTTTTCCAAGAAGTCGCACAATGCCATTAATGTTATTTCAGCCATTTCCGTCTGCGGAGTGGCTTTGGCTACATTGGCATTGGTATGCACTTTGTCTGTTTTTAACGGCTTCCAGGATCTGGTAGCTACTTTCTTTACGGCTTTTGACCCGGAGCTGAAAATTACGGCTGTCACCGGAAAGGTTTTTGACGGACAAGAAGCGCGTATAGAAGCTTTGCGCCGGATGCCGGAGATCGCTGTTTTTTCTGAGTCTTTGGAAGAGAATGCGATGGTTCAGTATAAAGATCGTCAGACCATGGCGGTGATTAAAGGAATTGAAGATAATTTCGAGGATCTGACCGCTATTGACAGTATCCTTTTCGGCCGGGGGCAATTCGTGTTGCATGATGAAGTGGTAGATTATGCCATTCCCGGCATAGAATTGGTTTCTATCTTGGGAACGGGTATCAAATTCCTCGATCCGCTAGAGATTTATGCTCCCAAACGGGGAGTTAAAGTCAATATGGCCAATCCTGCTTCCAGCTTTAACTCTGCCGATTTATATTCCAGCGGCCTTGTTTTTGCGGTGAACCAACAGAAGTATGACTCTTCTTACATTTTGACTTCCCTCCAATTTGCCCGTAGGTTGTTTCAGTATGACACAGAAGTGAGTTCGGTAGAATTGAAATTGAAGCCGGATGTAGATGCAGGGAGTGTAAAATCGAAGATACAGAAAATATTGGGAGATGATTTCCGGGTGCAGGACCGGTATGAGCAGCAAGCGGATACTTTCCGCATTATGGAGATAGAGAAGCTGATCTCTTATATTTTCCTTACCTTTATCCTGATGATAGCCTGCTTTAATGTGATAGGCTCATTGTCCATGCTGATTATAGATAAGAAGGCAGATGTAGTGACATTGCGCAATTTAGGGGCCAGCGACAAGTTGATTACGCGTATCTTTCTGTTCGAGGGGCGTATGATTTCATTGATGGGTGCGGTTATCGGAGTGGCACTGGGCTTGATCCTTTGTTTTATCCAGCAGGAATTCGGATTGCTTTCGCTGGGAGGTGGTAACTCCGGTGGCAATTTTGTGGTGGATGCCTATCCGGTCAGTGTCCATGCATGGGATATTGTTATAGTTTTTGTCACTGTGCTGGTGGTGGGCTTTCTTTCTGTGTGGTATCCCGTGCGTTATCTCAGCCGCAGGCTGCTAGGCAGGTAATTTATTTATTATTGTTGATACGGCTGATGTTTGTTGGTTTGCACGGTACGATTTGGCTGCTTTCTTTGGTTTTACTCTTTTCGTCTTTTGGCCTTATGGCTTTATCTGGTTAAGTCTTTTCTTCTTTGTGGTTAACCCTATTTTGTTTTATGGTTAAGTTCTTTTTTATGGTTGTGTACTATAGTCTCTTCCGGTGGTTTGTACAGTCTGATATAGTGGACTGTATAAACTCTTGCAGTAGACTGTACAGTCCACTGCCGGAGTCTGTAGTAGTTAACTGTATGATAAGGGTTAGCTATAAGGAAAAACGACCTTAATCGTCGGAGTAATAGGGCTTGGTACAAGCTTCCTTCCCCGGGGGACAAATCTTCTACTTTCGGGATCCTCAAATCAGTTCATAACTGCTGATCTGGATTGGCATATCCAGATTGTGCAATACCTTCTCTAGCAGAATTCCTTCTCGGTTATCATATTCATATCCGAAAGTGGCGCGGATGCCTTGCAGGATGAACTGTGTGGCGCGGTCCAAGGCGATAGGCAGGCTGTCTCCCTGCATCAGTGAGCCGGTTATCACACTGGTAAATGTATCACCTGTGCCGGGGTAATGAGCAGGCAGGTAGGGGCAAGTAACTTTCCAATAACGGTCTCCTTGCCTGTCGTATGCATATACGGAAGTCTTGTGCGAGTCATCTTGTACGGGTACGCTGGTGATAATGACGATACCGGGACCGTGTTCTGATATTTCGTGCAGATAGTTTTTCAGTTCCGCGTCCGTATTCTCTGCTTTATAAGGTTTGTCAAGCAGATAAAAGAGTTCGGTCATATTAGGTGTGATAACATCGGCTTTCCGGATGAGATGGCGCATCTCCATAATCATTTGTTCATCGAAGTTGGCATATAATTTCCCGTTATCTCCCAAAACAGGATCTATCATAACCAGACTGTCAGGTTGTCGGAAATCATCAATAAACCGGGATACGATTTGTATTTGCTGGGGAGAGCCCAAATAGCCTGTATAGATAGCGTCAAACTGTATCTTCAGTTGCTTCCATTCGTTGATAATCTTGGGCATCTCGTCCGTGAGGTCCAAGAAGGAGAAGTGCGGGTATTGGGTGTGGCTGGATAATACGGCTGTGGGCAGAGGGCAGACTTGAAAGCCCATGGATGAGAGGATAGGGATAACGACGGTGAGAGATACTCGTCCTGCACCGGATAAATCGTGTACCGCAGCTATCTTCTTTACTTTATTTGTATACATATCTTCATGAATTAAGCGTTATGGATGGTATATATAACAGGTAAACCGGAAGAAAGTTATTCCAATGCTATGCTTTCTACTTTTATGTCCTGCCGACCTAAGAAGATGGAAGCGGATTCCTCGAACTTGTTTTCACTTTCGGTGGTAAGGAAGCGGCATTTTCCTCCTTTTTCGCAACGTGCGTCCATTTCAGGATGGCGATTCAAATAGTCCTGCAGACTTCGGGCTACATATTCTCCTTGTGCGATGATGCGGATATGTCCGGGAGTAAACTGTCTTATTTTATCAAGCAGTAACGGATAATGGGTACATCCCAGTATGATGGTGTCAATCATCGGGTCTTTATCCAGCAGCCGGTTGATATGTTGTTTGACGAAATAGTCGGCTCCTTCCGATTGATATTCATTATTCTCTACTAAGGAAACCCACATGGGACAGGCTTCTCCTGTTACCACAATGTCGGGAGATAATTTATGTATTTCCAAAAGATAGGATTCGGATTTGATGGTACCGGCTGTGGCCAGTATGCCTACGTGCCGGCTTCGGGTGATTTCTCCTATACATTCTGCTGTAGGCCGGATGACCCCGAGTACTCTGCGGGTAGCGTCTATTACCGGAAGATTGATCTGCTGGATGGTGCGTAAGGCTTTTGCCGATGCTGTGTTGCATGCCAATATCACCAAAGGGCATCCTAGTTCGAACAGTTTGCTTACGGCTTGCAAGGTAAATTCGTAAACAACTTCAAAGGAGCGCGGTCCGTATGGACAGCGTGCGCTGTCTCCCAAATAGATATAATCATATTCAGGCATCAGTCCGCGTATTTTGTCCAGAATGGTTAGACCACCGTAGCCGGAGTCGAATACACCGATAGGGCCGGTTGAAGGGGGGAGAGATGGGATCATGGCAGTATAGCTATATAATACAGGCACGGATTACACGGATGTTCACGGTTTCGAAACCTATGAAATCTGTGTAATCCGTGCCTGTAAAGGTCTTTAACTTAATTATTTGATTCCTACTTTAGCTTTGACAGCAGCAGTTACATCTGTGGACTGCGCTTCATTTACGTAGGGAATTTCTGTTCTGTTCAAATCAAAGATATAAGTATATCCACCTTCCTGGCCTACTGCTTTGATGGCATCCTCAATTTTTTTGTAGATAGGTTCCATCATATCAGCGTATGATTTCTGCAATTGCTGTTGTGCGTCTTGTTGGAACTGCATTCCTTTTTCCTGTAATTCCTGCAATTCTTTCTGGCGTCTTTCCTGAATGTTCTTAGGAAGGTTGGCTTGTTCCTGTTGGTATTCAGTATATTTTTTGGTCAGTTCATCAGTCGCACGTTTCATTTCATCCTCATATTGTTTCTGCATAGCTTGGATGTCAGTCTGAGCCTTTGTAAATTCCGGCATGACAGTAAGTACATCTGCAGATTTAAGATGCCCGAATTTCTGAGCAAATACACTCATCGGAACGATGAGTAAAAGTAGTAAAGCAATTTTTTTCAACATAGTTCTATTTTTTATTAGTTATTGCAAATTTGGATTATCGGTTGCAAATGTAGGAAATTAATTTGAATATCCTAATCTTGAGAGCACTTCATTGCTGATATCAATGCTTGGAGACGCGAAAATAATACTTTGGGCAGAGCCTCTGTCTACTACTGCCGCATATCCTTTTTGCTCTGAAATCTGTTTTACCGCTTCATAGATTTTATCTTGAATAGGTGCGATTAATGCTTCTTGTTTTTTGGCCATTTCTCCTTCAGGACCGAAATATTTCTTTCTCAGTTCGGCTGCTTCCTTTTCTTTTGCCACAATTGCTTCTTCTCTTTGCGTTTTCTGTGCGGCCGACAGGGAAGCCGAGGCTTTCTGGTATTCTTTATAAAGTGTTTCCGCTTCTTTTGCTTTCGCCTCCACCTCACTTTGATATTGTTGTGAAGCTTGATTCAGTTGGGTATTCGCCTGTTCGTATGCAGGAATATTCTTCAGGATATATTCCATATCAATCAAGGCAAACTTTTGAGCGCTGGCTGTGAATACACAAGCCACAAACAATAGAGATAATAGGATAGCCTTTTTCATAATCACTTTGTTTTTAGTTATTAAAACTCTTGTCCTAGGATAAAGTGGAACTGGCTTCCACTATAACGGCTGGGGGCGGTTAATTTTTTGGAAACAAAATGCCCCGTGCGTGGTTA
>OBYB01000099.1_pt1 | contig 88693 bp, 82 predicted proteins | sample 1538181 | NCBI WGS metagenome assembly OBYB01 (sample SAMEA2580157, study PRJEB22360) | human gut metagenome | biome: human gut; feature: human-associated habitat; material: faeces | place: Denmark | collected 2008/2010 | reverse complement strand
ACCGATGAGTTTTCTAGAGATAAATAATGCGTGACACAGTTTATTTTACACTACCTAAAAGCCCAGCCTAGCAATTAAGCTAAGTTGGGCTTTTATTTTATAAATTTACTTAGGTTTATCTATCTTCTTCCATATACTAGTAATACTGTCAATTCCGAGTAATCCCATAATACACCATAAAACCGTATCTATCATTAATGGAGCTTGGATTACATTAACTGCACAGTATATCAGTACTCCCAAGCAGACGAACCATCCAACCACTCCGCAGAGTCTCTTAGATGATACACCCGAGTGGGATGTGAACACTTGCTTTAAGAATGCTATAAATGTCATCTGCTAATTCTGATATTAATAATTATTTGTATCTTTGTAGTTATTAATCCAATTACTCAAATTATGAATTCATTAGCTAAGAAATCGTATAAGCGTAAGACATTAACCTTGTTTAACTTAAGCAATCCTTATGTTAGAGTTGAGGTTCGTAACTCCAAGACTGGCAAGGATATAATTTCCAGTGATGCTTGCATTAACTACTACTTTAGGAGAAAGTTACATACTCCTCCACCCACATCTTGTACTTGCCCAAGCTGTAAAAGAAAGATGTTCCTTAAAAGAAGTAACCAAGATATAGAAGACGATAGGACTATGGTTGGAGCTCATGTAGAATTAGTTTTATGTCCCTCTATAAAATATATCCTTCCTTTATGTAAAAGTTGCAACAGCAAGAAGTCTGCCTTACACCCATTCTGGGTTAACAACGATTTATTATGCCCATTACCTAGAAAGGAGTAGTTTACCTCCTTTCTTATATACATCTGCATCCACAAATCTTATATTACCATCAATATAGCCAACATTATTAGAGCTTATATCTCCAACCGTAAGTTTACCGTTAGTAAAAACTCCTCCATTATTACTATATCCGAACTTACGCATCTCTTTATTAAGTTTAGGTAGATGAACCTTTACCCATTCACTGGGAAGTATGTTTCCAAGTATAGATACTCTGTTCTGTGAGTAAACAGGATATATTCTACCATCACCCTGCAAATAACCCTCGAAATCAATCCGTTCTTGTAAAGGCAGCTTATTACGCTTCATCCATTGTTTATGAAATTCTTTGATTTCTGGAATTGAAGTAAACTTTCTGTCAACGAATACCTTCAAAACCTTATTGGGGTCAGTAGCACTATTGAATACTACTTGTTGGCTACCATTATCTATATAATCACCAAATATTGGGCTTTCTACAGTTATATGCTTAAGTCTTGATTTAGATTTGGGTTCTATTGCCTTACCTATCTCTCTATATGGGCTAGTCCCAGACCTCTTTATAGTAGTTGTAGGAGTGTCTGGATTAAGATTAACCTCTAAATTCTTAGCGGGATATTTATTAGAGGCCAGCGTATTAGGTTCTTTCTTAAACAGTCTACCATTCTTCAAGTCATCTCTAAGACTAAAGATTACTTGGTTATTGGAATATCCATTATCATATACATTATTAAATACTACACCATCTGCATTCATCTTATCTGCTGCTCGTTCTAATGCTGCTCTATTAGGTACATCACCTACAGTAACTATTGGTCTCTCTAATTCTAAGTCACCTTCTACTCTGTAAGGTCTCTTGGCAAATCTCTCTCTAGCCTTAGCTGCTTTCTCTGCTTTACCTGGTATAGAATGATTAGCTGCTGTTCTTGGATTGCCAAATTTACCTTGATACCATATACCAGCTTCGGGAGCACCTTCATAAACAGCATCCCATCTTTCTGGATAGTATAGTTTTGGAAATCTAGCACTGTTCTTATCATGTACTACATGTATGGACTGCCTAGGTCCCCAACCTACATTATTAGGTAATGGTTCAACTGAAGGAGTTCCTTTGTTTATAGTCTTACTAATTACTCTAGCTCTAGCCCATTTGTTACCACTAGCCGCTAAATCCTCCACTGGTTTAAGTCTAGGCCCAAACTTATTAAAACCATGCAGTCCTATATATGAACCAGGATTAGTAAATTCTGCAAGGACGGGATTCATTCCAGCATTAGTCATCATGTCTCCCCATGTATTATATTTACCTTTACTAAGTTCCCTAGTAGCTTCATCAACTGTTGTACTACCTATAGCTTCACTCAATACTGGAAGAGGCCCAAACATTGTGCCTGCTAATAATGTACTAATATAAGGTGCAGCTTCTCTCCTACCTTTATCTACAGCACCAGCCAGATTAATATTTCTAGGAGTAACTGTTACTTCTGGTAGAGTTACATTATTCATACCATTCTCATTAGTAACTGGCAATACCATATTACCTCTCTTATCATAACCTCCCATATATTTAATGGGTTGAGCTGGATTTTGATATTTAATAATTCCACCACTTCTATAACTATTATATACCTTCTTCAATGTATCAGCATAATTCCTAGCTTCTGCATATCTTCTCTTACCTTTATTAGAACCAGTAAGCTTAGCTACAAACTTATTAATATCATCGTTCTCGTCAAAGTCATATAGTCTTTTTAAGAACTGTACCTTATCTGCTGCATACTCATCCATAGAGTTATAAGACCTAAATTTCTGCTTAATGGCTTCACCTTTAGCATTCTTATCATTACCAGTTACATAATCACCTTTCCATTTAGCTCCAGTAGTCAGATTACCGAAATTGAATTTACCTTGTGCAGAACGTCCCCAAGCACTTTCTAAAGCATCTTGTGATACCAGCATTCTAATTGCATTATCATTAGTAATGCCTGCTCTCTTGTAAGCATTAGTAAGGTCAGCTATCCATTTACTTCTGTCCTTATAAGGACTACTCCAAGTTGAGTTGGCAGTATTATCAACTACTACTTTACTAGCTACTGGCTTATTGACTACTAGCTCTGCTATAGGCTTACTAGCTACTGCTGGAGTTTCTTCTACTGTATCAGACTTACTGTCTTCTCTTTCTGGTACTACTAATGCCTGCTCTGTATTATATGTAGTAGGTATGTAATACTCACTGAATGGATTGATAGGATTAGTAATGTCAGTGTAATCTATTACTGGGTCTTCCACTACATTATAGCTTACAAACTTTATGCCTTGCTGGGCTTTCTTAATTCTTCTCTTGTAAACGTTCAACCTTTCTGACATAAGGGTATTATATTAGTATTTCTATCTTAGAAAGGTTGAACATTTACATCAATAGCAACAAATATGATTTAAGGAAATAGCAACTCAACTATTTGCCTAAACACATCACCTGCCATCAACCCACCACTAGCAGGCAAACCAGTCTTGTTAATGGAAACAATAATACTATACTTGGGATTGTCAATAGGAAAGTAGCCGCAGAACTCCACTGCATACATTGTACTGCCATCATCTGTAGAGACTACGATAGTGCCTTGCTTTCCTGCTACGGTAGTCTTATCTGATTTGGCAGGTTGCCCCAGTCCGTCTGTAACATTATATGTCAGTGCCAGTTTCAAGCTGTCAATACTAGCCCTACTTGCTATCTGGGGATTGATAACTATGGTACTGTCTTTGTAAAACTGAGGCTGTACCATCTTTCCACTATTAGCAATAGCATTATAAAGGGTTAGAGTTTGTATGGGAGTAATAGTCTGATTATATCCAACACAGAACCACGCAAAGGTTGTATCACTCCAACCGCTATCTTTAGGAGTAATAAAGTATACAGGTTTCAGATTGGCTATTCCTGCGATGCTGTCTGGTTTACCATAACTCATATTATTCAACCGATTGAAGTATGCTTGTACATTGTTACCAAAAGCATTCTCCATAGTCTTGACTATAGCAATGTTTGAACCACTAGCCAGTCCTTGCTTTACCGTAATTTCACCATAGCCGCCTCTATGACAGTTATGGTCGCAAACAGTATCTCCCTTACAGACATAAATGCCATTGCCTACATTCACCCTATCACTCACTTTCACCTTCCCAGTCTCCAGTGCAGCCAATAGCGAGACACCCTGCATCAAGCCAGTAGGCTGTTGTACAGAGAAGTTCTCGCATGGTTGGTAGTCTGCACTGTCTTTCCTTTCAAGTCCAACCAGAGCCTTTATTTGCCCAGTCTGGACTTCCATAACAATTACCTGCCCAGATTGAGCATTAAGTTCAGACAACTTGCTTTCCAGTATGACAGTAGCACTGGTCTGTAATGTACTGTCTATACTGGATATATGCTCTGCTATTGGTTGGCAAGAAACTTGAATGAACAATATTATTAATGCAATAAGTTTGTTCTTCATCATTTCAAACCAATTTAATATTACTTGTTCCATTCTTTACATACTGAACAATTAGGGTCATGAACCGGTTTCCCATCTTTCAGAATAAATTTATGTTTGTAATATCCCTCCTCCTCTCTCTGTTTACATTTAGGACAATCTATACAGTGCATACCTTCTCCATCTTGTTGTGTACCATCTCTATTGTAAAATATAATGTAATCATGCCCATCTGACTTCGTTACCCTTTTACTTCCAGCTAATTTCTCATCATTAGGATAAAATACACCATCTTTGTATGTTCCATCATACTTACCTTTACAACTGGATAATGCTATTAGTATAAATACTACGCAACGGCATAGTATATTTATATTTAATCTCTTCATTGTAAATTCCTCCTTAGTTGATTAATATATAATTAAATTCATTCGGATATAAAACAATAATAGTTAACAATTATCTGCAATACTTATGATTAGAATATAATCGTCACAGGTTTATTATTGATTTTAGTATTGCCATAATACTTCTTCTTAGGATAATCCTTTAACAGATAATTCTTAGTTTCCGTAGGAATATTGGGGTCAGCTATATCATCTTCAATTTTCCGCATAGGTACATATATACTCTTCCATTTGTCCTTACTGAGTATAGCATAATCATTGTAAAGAGCTATTGCAGTAACTGCACCATTATCTTGTACTTTTATCTTAATAATTACATTAGTGTTGCTAAACCCTCTAGCTTCTCCATTTACATCTCTAACCTCATCTGCATATATGAAGCTTGAAACTAAAATCATTACACAAAATAGAATTACTTTCTTCATATTATTTATAGACACCTTTAATTCCCTATAGGCTTTTAATTGTTAATAGTAGTGTGAGGAACACGACATAAAGTCGCACACTTCTTTAATAAAATTGCTGATTGATAAAGTAGATAGACTGTCTGTTTCTTAATATACTTGTATTATAGTCAGTGTCCCCTAACTGACTGTTATACAATAAAGAAGCGTGGGAACATTGAATATTACCTAATCTGAGGCTCTGGACTGCCCTAAGTCAAGTAATAAACAATAGCCCACGCCAAACGTTATATAGTCCACTTGAGTAAGTGGGTATATAGCATTGACGTGAGCGTTCTTGCCTATTATCCTTGACTTATGAAATTGTCCAGATTTCAGATTAAGGATAATATCTTAAACGCTCTTCGTTAACTAATATGTCCTTCCAACTTCCCAACGCATTAGGCTGTTAGAATTGCTGCAAAGTTACGAATTTACGTTTGATTGGCAAGAACTTATTGTTTATTAAATGCAGAAAGGCATTCCTACTCCATAAATCAAGGTTAGGAGCAAATTTGTAAAAGGTCTATATAAGTAGAATTTTATAAATTTACTCCCAACTTGAATTGTAGGCTTAAAAGGCAGTTCCGCTCCATTCTTAATAATTGGTGAGCGCAACCGCCAGTAATCAAAAGCTAAGGCAGTCATAAGTATTAAGTAGTTCTTCCTGCCTTAATCCCAAGTATCTCTTGGTAATTGATACACTGGAATGATTGAATAGCTCCATGAGTTTGACAAGTGCAAGCTCCGAACTTTCGCTGTTCATGTTATAGACCTGCCTGCCGAAAGTCTTTCTAAGGCTGTGGCATGAGAAGTTGCCTATATGCAGCCTATACTTCCTTTTAACCTCCTTGAGGATTACATTTATCCTCTGTATGGAATAGACCGTACCTTTCCGGCTAACCAATATAGGCGCGTCTATGCCTATAGGACTGATATGCTTGTAGCAGTCACAGATATGCTTCTGTAGCTGCATGTTAATTCTCACAGTCCTTTGCTTTCCCGTCTTGATTTCGATAACGGTAAATTCCTCCGCATCCAATATCTGCTTCCAGCGTAAAGCCAGAATGTCAGATATTCTTAAGCCAGTAAAACAGCCCAGAGCTACAAGAAGGGAAATTCTGTAATTTCCATCTTTAGCCAGTTTTCTTATCAAGTTCATTGCTTCGCTCCATTGCAGATAATCTGCAGTTGTACTTGAATATTTAAGTGACATAACGTTCAGTCTTATAATGAAATGAATAAAAGTGAATATAATTCTTGGGTCAGAATATCCAACTTACTGATAACCAAAGGAACATTCACTTATTATCAAAGTGAACATTTCTCCCATTAACAGTAAGAGGACACCTATACCTTATTATATAGATGCCCTCCATACCAAGCTATCCTTTAACAATGGCATAGCCCAGCAGCAGGATATATCCCACCGCTATAAATGGAAACAATGCCATTGCAATGAAGAATACCAAAGTCGCCAGTAACACATAGAATAAATTCCGTAGCATAATCTCCAGTTTTGAGAAATCAGTAATAGAGTATAATTCCGGATACAGCTAAGAAAGAAACCAACTGTATCTTTCATCACCATGCAGAGCGGATGCAATACCCGTTGCAAGTTCTGTAGCGTTGTAGGCTCTATCCAGAAAGCTGTCTATGTAGCTGCTCTTGTTGCTGCCAGTAAGCAGGTTGTAGAACTTCCACATGGATAGGTCACTGCCAAGACTGCCAAAGTTATCGTCATTGATATATGCTTTGGCTACACTGTTTATCTGTGTATCAGTAAGCAGCATTCTGGGGATAGCCTTCTGATAGCCTTGCGGTAACAGTGGATAAAGTCGCATTCTCCCAAGTAACTGGCAGAACTGGTGTTCAGTCAGATATGAGCTGCCAAGTGTCTGCATCAGATGTATGTGCTTGGCAGGGTCGTACTTGTTGAACATTTCCAATACGGCACGATATAATTCGTTGGTATTGGTTACTTCCAAACAAGTAAGATAACCGTCCGTAGATACACATAAATTGGTGCAGACATTACAAATGAAGCCTATGAACACCTTAAAACGCTCTGCACCCTTTTTACTGTACAGATTGGTATGGTTATAAGCCCTAACTCCACCTACAGTAAGGGTCAGCCTATTACCGTTCACCGTCTCGTAGATGGTAGGTATTTCAATCACGAAAGCGCAACGCTCGTAATAAATGGTCTTGTCACTCTCCAATAACTGATTGGCAGGCTTATGTATTGCTTCCGGAATACGACCTTTGATAACGTGTGACACCCTTATATCCGGCTGCCCTATCCGTTCACCGTTAAAGAATGTATTAGCTGCATCCTGCACCGTCTCAATGAACGAGACGTGCGACAGTGTAGCCTCGTTGTCTTTGGCGAATACTGGAATTATACAGTCGTCCCTCAAATGCTGTAAGGTCGCTTCAACTGTATTAGCCTCTATGAACAGAGGTCGTTTCCCCTTTGTATCGTCCGTTACAACCGTTGCATCCTCTGCAAATTCGCCTAAATTGCAGTTTCTTCTCTGTGCCATGACTGGCATAATCTGTAATGCTTCCATAATCTGTAAATTATTAAGTTGATAATTAGAAATTTCTCCATCTGAATGCCATATAAATGATAATGTACAGCACTATGGCAAACATTGCCTTTGGTGCTGCAATGAACGGTACAACGAGTATTGCACCAACCGTCAGAATTGCCTTTAAATCTTCCATAAGCGATAATTTATTGGTTAGTAATGATTGAATTAAAAGGGAATGATAGCCAGAAACAAAAAGCCTCCCAGCCTTGCACGCATGTGCATCTCTGTAATAAATCTGTATCTGCCCGTAATGGCTGTTACAGAATTTCAAGCGTTCGGGGCTGGAAGGTGATTTCGCATCTGGTGTTCATTTCCCATCTAAGAGAGGTGAGGGACGTAGGGGTAACACAACAGAAGCGCTTGAGACATACACCAGATACGGATATACATGCCAACCGTTTTTCTACTGTCAGCAGTTCTATCCTATATGGTTCTGTACCTTATATGGAAACACTTCCCAGAACTAAAGGGGGAGGGGTATGATTTAGAAACTACCAAATTGAATTGGGGTATATAATGGAAATATATCCTGTTAAAAGGTCGTATTGTGACAATACTTATAACATGATTATGGGGTTATCTTCATCCTCACTGTCAATTGGCGGTATATTCAATGTACTTGCTATATATTCCAACGTCATGTATTCCGGTTTGGTTACAAGTCTCCGGCTTAGCACATAAGGGAGGTAACAATGAATGAGGGGCTGTTCGGTCTCTATTGCATTCTGTAGATACACATTGACACTTACATGATTGGCATCTGCCAACTTTACAATATCCTCATTGGTCACATTAAATTTGGCGGCTATTCTGGATAGTATCTCATTGCTCCTTTTCACTTTATTGCCCACTTTATATATCGTGTCATTCCTATCCGGAGGAATAATCCCATTATCAAGACACCAGTTATAGATTGTATGATATACCGCTGTCAATAGAGGCTTGCTTTGCCTATTATTATGTGCCACTATATAATCCGGTATGATATGCCTGTTGGTAATCAGTATGCCTTTGGGTATATACTTCACTTGTTTAAGTTCTACAGCAAGTTTCAGTAACCTGGTCAGAGTATCTCTGTCGGTTTTAAGCAGTCTTGACAGTTCACTGATATTTACTCCACCTTTATAAGGTTGTCTGCTGATATATTTATTGGTCTCATTTATACATACGGCTTTTAATTGGAGTAACAGACCTTTGACCTTGTTGGCTTCCTTGATGCTTGCAATGCCACTGCTTATGTCTTCACTAAAGAAGGCATTATTGATGTAGAAGTAATTGGGATAGCTTGAGGCAAAGTAGTATGTATTATGCGTATGTATCTCTCCTTTCTCATCTGGCATAGTCCTCCCATCTACTTTAGTGAATAGCGCCCCCTTGGAGATTAATGCAGGTACAATATTCTCGACTGTTCCTTCTGCCACCTTTATATTCTTGGCAATATTAGGATAAGTGAGCCTGCTGGTAACATTTAATTCATAGTTCTCTCTTGATTTTATATAGGCATATACTAATGTAGCCGTAAATTTATTATTACCGTCTATCTCCGTTATTCCCTTTGTCAGTACTGTATATTGTTCCATTGAAAGCAATGTGTGCGTCATTAATGAATAGAATATCTTTACCTTCTCTCAGCATCTTACAGAAGTATGCCGCTCCAAAGAACTCCTTTGCTTCACGTCTGTTATTAAAAGCTGTCTTTGTTGGTACATGTATTATCATACCGTTATTTGGATTTATTAATTAGTAATGGTTGTATCTGCTTGCCTGCATAGGATAACACGACTTGTCAGCAGCCCTATTACTCGCTATCGCCATTCCATCATTTGTAAAGCAATGCGAAGCGTTGCGTACTAACATAAGTAGTGTAATTAAGGTAGTGAGTTAGGTAGTGAATAGGTCTCCAGTTTACCGCAAGTCATCCCTCCAGTTTCCCACAACTTTATACCTCCAGTTTACCGCAGATATAGGTCGGCAATTAAATTCTGGTTGGTCAATGTCCTTGTTATAATTCTGTAGTGTTCAGTAAGCCAACCTCCGCAACGCCACATATATGGTGTAAACCTTGCCCTTCCTTCTACGCTTACATTTCATGTAACCGTTGAATTGCGCCCACATGCCGACTTGGAATATATTATCTTTAACTCCTTGCTTCAAAGCCTTAGCTCTGATTTCTTCATACGTGAATTCTTCCATTGTAATTATTGGAATTTGGATAGATTGATTTTATTAAGTAATCTGGATTGGTGTAGGGGTATCTGGATATATTTCCATTGAAGTAGCACAAAGGTAGTAAACTATTCAGATAGTAACTAACCATAATGCCGCACATTGAAAGAACTGTTTACAATGTAGAATAAAGCCCAATATTCCAAACGTCGGTATCTGGATTATCGGGCAATGGCGTATATTCAACCTTTTAGCATTCCGGGCATATAATACAAATATCCAGCCTAAAAAGGTTGAATGGTCCAGCTATATCTTCTCACTTACAAGCAATAGGGCTTTCTCTTTCTTAATCCATGCGTTCTGGGTATTGAAGTATTGATTGATAGTCTGTGCCGTAATCTTATTGGGTGGGGTTACTCTTAACAAATCAAAGATACGTATAAGTTCCTTCTTTATATAATCAAGCCTATACTTCCTTCCAACCTTGAAAGAGTTCTTAATCAACTGGATGACTTCCGTACCTTTAGCCTCTGCAAGATATTGCACAATAACCACACGTTCCTTAATTTTGGTATAGGAATAGTCAAGCTCCTCAATTCCGTCCGCACCCAACATTTCATAAGCTTTCACTATGAAGGGGTCTGCCTTCCTCAGTTCAGCTTTGAACTCACGCTCCTGCTCAGAGTAACAATTTCCTAAAAGTTGCAGCTCCTTTACGATAGCCTTCCTCTTGTCCTTGACGCTCATAGCCTTCAATTCCCGTCGGACTTTAAAGCTTTCATCATCCACGAAGTGATAATTAGTAACCCACATGAGGGCATTCAGTATATCATCATGTTGGAGATAGGCTGCATGCAGAGACTTGTTATCATGGTAATATCCGATAACGAGCGCATCATTTACATAATTATCAATGGCGAACCAGTTCTTATGTCCGTTCCTATCAAGCATCCTATTAAACGGCAGACTTTCCATTGCAGCCCTATAGGCTTCCCTTGCCCCTTTATTGGGGGCTGCATCATAGAACTTACGCAGTGTCTCATACACATTCTCACTCGTATCCATAAAGCTGCAAAGCTCTTCCTCACTCCGTTGGGGCAGGTCATAGTTCACATTGGTGATATGCTCGATTGAAGTGACCCCATTTCTGAACCGACCTATAATCTGGATTACATCGGAGAAAGGGTCAAGTGCGGTCTGCTCTGCAAAATACACATCAGTAACCATCATAAGATAGGGCTTAACATCCAATTCTATATCAAAGGCATTGAAGAAGCGGCTCGTGAAGAAGTTGTATTGCCTCATATTGTCCTTATCCCATTCGTCATAACACCGGATAAACTTGTTCTGCCTCAATTTATCCATACTCTTGGGAGCACAGAAGACGGAAGACCTATCCAATACTTTCAGCCGGGTCATTATAGAATAGATAAGGTCTATGGAGTTTGTAAATATGAAATAGGATTTGTCCTCGCTCCAATCAGTCAGTGCTGGGAACAGACTAATCACATCCCTTAATTCCATTATCACGTTATTGCATGGCTTTATATTCACCAGTTTGGAGCAATCGTATGTCGGCTCTATCTTCAAGGTCTTGAAACCGTACTCTTCAAAACGTGGGTCACTGAACTTTAGGGGAGTGGCAGATACCAGTGCCTTGCCTTTGAACTGGAAGAAGTCATCCATAGGCAGAACTATATTAGTTCTGTAATCCACATCCTTAACTGCCTTGTGCGCTTCATCTATTAGACAAAAGCATGTATCGTACATGCTTATACCTACTTCCAGAAATGCGTCCTTGACCTTAGGGAAACTTTCGGGAGTTGTGAGTATCTTAAGCCATTTCCCTTTACTGGATTGGATGTACTTAATGACATTCTCCAGAGTTATCCCTTCATATATTCCAAATAAATTATCGTTCTTATGTTTGGGCGATTTGCACTTACCCTTAATTACCGGGACATTCGGCTCTATGACGATGGAATGTCTGGCAGCCTTCAACTCACTATAGGTCGCACCAAGTCCGGTTATGGTCTTATATAGGATAATATCAGTGGGTATCTGTTCCAACACATCGGTAAGATACTGGTCGGGAGAACTGACTTGAATAGGGGGCAGGCTTTCCATCATATCGTTATACCATGTTCTCTTAAATAGTCTATAAGTTCCTGCTTCCTATAGAACTTGAAGAGTACCTTACCATAATCAAATGGAGCAATACCGGTAATATAACTACTTCTATCAAGGAACAGAGGTGTGAATTGAAGTGAAATCTCACTCCGTATGAACATCTCCAATACATGAAATTGGAAGTCTTGTATATGTTCGGCTTCCTCAACTGTCATTATGGGCTTTGCGTCTATATCCTCCATATAGGACTTGCCGCACATAAGATAGCCCATCAACCAATCAAAACTGTTTTGGTATATTACATACTTGAATGCCTTGACATTATCCGTTCCAACCAATGCACATGGGAGATATTGGGTATTCTCGCTGAAGAACCTCACAACCAGCCTTTCACCTCTAAGCATCAGTTGCTTAATTGCATTGTGGGCATCAACATTACTATATCTTGTTATCTTCTCCTTCATATTATATCCATTTAACGCCGTAAAGATAAATAATGCCACTCCATTATGCAACAGAGCGGCATTATAAATTAGAGTAAATGCTTCATTGCATCATCTAATTGAACATTCTCAAAACTATCAAGATATATCTGTGTCACTCGTTCTGAACTATGCCCTAAAGACTCACAGATAACAGACGTTGATACTCCTGCACGCTTCAATACAGTAGCATAAGAATGACGAGCGACGTAACTGGAAATCTTCAACTCAATACCCAACTCCTTCCCAATATCCTCTAAATACCCATTCACATTGGCCAACACATCATAAATTCGATTCCTTATCTGACGTGGAGAACGCTCTCTATTATCCAATATAGGGAATATATATCTACGCTGTGGGGAACGATAACGGTTCATTATTTCTATAGCTTTCTCTTGCAATGGTAACATTATCAACTTCTTTGTCTTCTGACGGACATAAACCAAACGTTCCCCTTCAATATTCTTACCTGTTAAACATGCCATATCAGTAAAATTTATACCACCCATTAGGTAAGAGAACGTAAACATATCAACTGCCAATCTTTTATAGAAACGCCCCCCTGATGTATCATATTCTATTACCTGCTTCATCTGTTCTTTGGTTATCGCCCGTTTAGCCGTCTCTTTATGCAATTTAGACACCTTATACTTCTTAAACGGATAGCAGTCTGGCTTTACCAATCCCTCAGTCAAAGCCAAATTATAAACCGCTCGTAGCGTTCTGAAACGAATACCAATAGTATTATCTGCCAACTTAGAACATCTCAACCATACTTCATACGATTTTAGCCAATTCACATCTATCTCAGAGAAGTAAATATCCAGATGCCCCTTATACTTGTATAGTGAATTATATACCTGCTGTACAGAAAGTGCATACCCCAACCTGCCTTCCAGCTTCAATTGTGCTATATACTCATTAAACAAATCACCAACAGTCTTAACTTTCTGAGTGGTAGTAGTAGCCTCAATTAGTGTAGCAAGCGAATACTCTCGCTGCTCTGTACTAAATTCAAGTATCTGTTCTGAATACCTCTGTTCCTGCTCATTAATAACCTTTAATATCCGCTCACGATTAGGACAATTACGCTTAGGTTTGTTCTTCTTAAAATCCCAATATTTAGGATTTACAGAGATTCCAAGACCGACATACTTCCGTTTGCCGTCTTTGCACACACAAATCATTAATGGATGCTCACCATTACTAAGAACTTTAGACTTGTAACACAATACGTTAGCTGTAGCTTTCATACATATTTCCGGTTTACATCTTGGTTTACATAAGTCGCATAAATCAACCTAGAAACGGGCTTAAATCAGGATTTGAGACAGAATTAATCAGTGATAAACGGATAAAGAAAAAGCTCTGCAAATCAATGATTCACAGAGCTTAATCGAGTACTCGAAGCGGGACTTGAACCCGCACAGCCGCAATGGCCAAAGGATTTTAAGTCCTTCGTGTCTACCATTCCACCATTCGAGCATCCTAAAAAGGGAAAAGAGAGCGGAAAACGAGACTCGAACTCGCGACCCTAACCTTGGCAAGGTTATGCTCTACCAACTGAGCTATTTCCGCATTTGGAGAACGGGTGCAAAGATAAACAGTTTTCCCGTTTCTGCCAAATTTTTTTTTATAAAAGTACAGTACTCGCAGCGGGACTTGAACCCGCAGAACCTTTTACCTGCCCAGCAACTCTTTCTCCGCAGCTTGCATGGTCTCAAAATTGAAACCATCTACCACTTTCTGCATCAGGGCAGAGACTTCATCGTTGCAAAGGTTTCCGATACTGCCTTCATGGGTATGGTGCACCTCTTTGCTGTGCGAGAAGTTTCCGGCTTCAATATCCAGTCCCACCTTCTTGTAGGCATCGCGGAAAGGCATCCCTTCACGTGCCAAGCGGTTGACTTCCTCCACACTGAAAATAAGCAGATACTTGTCATCATCAAGAATATGTTCGTTCACCTTGATTTCATTCATAATGTAAGTCGTCATCTGCAGACAGTCTTTCAGTTCCTGAAAAGCAGGCAGGAAGACCTCTTTGATAATCTGCAAGTCACGGAAATAGCCGGAAGGAAGATTGTTGGCTATCATCATAATCTGCTGGGGAAGGGATTGCAGTTTGTTGCACTTGGCACGCGTCAGTTCAAAGACGTCCGGGTTCTTCTTGTGAGGCATGATGCTGGAGCCGGTAGTGCAATCGTCCGGCAGCTTCACAAAACCGAAGTTCTGACTGTTGAACATACATGCGTCAAAAGCCAATTTCGATATGGTTCCGGCCACACTGGCAAGGGCGAAAGCTACATTACGCTCCATCTTGCCACGCCCCATCTGGGCATACACTACGTTGTAGTTGAGGGAATCAAATCCCAGAAGACGGGTAGTCATCGTACGGTTCAGCGGGAACGAGGAACCGTATCCCGCAGCAGAACCCAAAGGATTGCGGTTGCACATCTTGAAAGCTGCCTGAAGGAACATCATATCGTCCACCAGGCTCTCGGCGTATGCCCCAAACCAAAGTCCGAAAGAAGACGGCATGGCTATCTGCAAGTGTGTATAACCCGGCATCAGTACATCCTTGTAGCGTTCGCTCTGCATAATCAGCACATGGAACAATTGTTCCACAGCCTCCGCCACTTCCTTTATCTCTGCACGGGTAAAGAGCTTCAAATCGAGCAACACCTGGTCGTTGCGCGAACGTCCGCTGTGTATTTTCTTACCTATATCACCCAAGTTGCGCGTCAACATAAGTTCCACTTGTGAGTGAACGTCTTCCACTCCCTCTTCTATCACAAATTCTCCACACTCGGCCATCGCATAGATTTTCTTCAATTCGGCCAGCAATTGCCGCAGTTCTTCCTTCGTCAACAAGCCAATGCTTTCGAGCATTGTGATGTGCGCCATGGAACCCAGCACATCGTGCTTTGCCAAATAAAGGTCCATTTCACGGTCACGGCCTACCGTGAAGCGTTCGATATCCTTATTTACCTGAACGGATTTTTCCCAAAGTTTCTGAGCCACGTTGTTTCTAATGATTAATGATTAATATTGTATCATCGCCAGCATATCTGCCATCTTCTCCAATCCTTCCTGCAAGGGTTTCTGCACCATGGCCTTCATAAACGGATTTATATCCATGCCGATGGTCAGTTTCATTTTACATTCGGTTTCGGTGACGGGTACAATCTGTATCCACAGATTGAAGGGCAGCGGTGAAGTGGTTGTTGCAAACTTGATACACTTGCAAGGTTCCTTCTCCACAATCTGCAACGTAATCTTTCCCACGGGAGCCACCTCTATCGTCATGCTCTCCGCATCAAAACTCAAGTTCTTCACTTTGTCTTCAGGCAGACGGTCTTTCACCTTCTCCAGATTGCTCAAGTTGGAAAGCTTTTCATAAACAGCTTCTTGTGAAGCTGGTACAACTTTCACTCCACTCTCAAATTTCGTCATAATCAATCGTATTCAAAAAGAAAAAAGAACTATCCGGACAGAATCTATCCGAATGGCTCTTTTATCCATATTAACATTTTTACAAATAAGTTCTTATTTACCAGATTCCCAATGTGCAGGGTCTTTACGCCATTCATTCAGAGTCTCCACATCTTCTTCCTCGATATAGCCCGTACGCAGTGCCACTTCCATCACAGCCTCGTAATTGGTCAGCGTCACCAAAGGCACTTTGGCATCCTTGAAAGCCTTTTCGGCAACCGGGAAACCATAAGTATAGGCAGCCACCATACCGATGACCTCACATCCGTCACGGCGGATAGCTTCTACAGCCTTTAAGCTGCTTCCACCCGTAGAAATCAAATCTTCCACGACTACCACCTTCATACCGGGACGAAGTTCACCTTCAATCAAATTCTCCAGTCCATGGTCTTTCGGAGTGGAGCGTACATATACAAACGGCAAGTTCAATGCATCGGCCACCAAGGCACCTTGCGGGATAGCTCCCGTTGCCACACCGGCAATGGCATCCACCTGTCCGAAACGTTCCAAAATCAGACGCGTAATTTCAATCTTTACGAAATTACGGAGAGAAGGATAAGAAAGGGTTTTGCGGTTATCACAATAAAACGGAGACTTCCATCCGGATGCCCAAGTGAACGGGTTAGCCGGTTGTAGTTTAATCGCTTTTATCTTCAGCAACTTCTCTGCAAACAATCTTTCTAAAGTTTTCATAGCAAAACTAATCTATATATGATAAATATGGCACAAAAATACGGAAACAGAATGAGAATAAAAAAGAGAAAGCCGATAATTTTCATTCGGAGTAGTCATTTTCCTCAGAAACCTCTATGCAACGACATATATCCTTCATTTCGAACCCCCTGCTCAAGGCAAAACGCACCAGTTTGCCATTCAACTCATACTCACTTTCGGCACGGACGCTTTTACGCTTTGCCGCCAGCAGTTTCTGCAAGACGGCGTGGTATTCCTCCTCATCAATCTCGTTCAAATAGGGCCAATAGACAGATGAAGATATCTTTTTCAACTGGAGCGCCTGCCCTATCTTCATCTTGCCCCATTTGGCAAAACGGTATTTGTCGTTGATGAAAGCACGGCAGAAGCGCTTTTCATCAATGTACTTCTCTTGTTCCAGACGGTTGATGATACGGTCTATGGCATCATAGGCAATGCCCCAGCGTTGCAGTTTCTCCGCAATCTCCGCCCGGCAATGCTCGGCAGTGGAGCAATATGCCGCCACTCTGTTCAAAGCTTCAGTTTCAGTTATTTCTATCATCGTTCTGCAATTACGTACCGGTCGTTGCCGGAAATATCTTTTCGGATACGGACATTCGTATAGCCTTGCTTGCGAAGCATCGAAGCGACAGCCTCTCCAAATGCCCGGTTGATTTCAAAATAGAGTCGGCCGCCGACCGTCAGCATGCTCCGTCCCAGTTCACCTATACGCCGATAGAAACGGAGCGGGTCGCTGTCTGGAACAAACAAAGCTCCCGAAGGTTCCCAGTTCAAGACATTTGGATCCATGTCCTTCTTTTCTGTTTCCGTAACATAAGGCGGATTACTGACGATTACATCAAAGTACTCATCCTCAGTCGGTTGATACGTCAGGACATCACGCTGTACAAATTGTACGGAGGTCTGCAAAAGGCGGTTATTGTCGCCGGCTATGGCAAGAGCTTCTCCGGAAATATCCCAAGCAGTTACTTCCGCTTCCGGCAACTCTTTAGACAAAGTGACGGCAATACACCCACTTCCAGTGCCAATGTCGAGAATACGGGAAGCCGGAGCGACTTCCTCCAGCATCCTCTCCACCAGTTCTTCCGTTTCGGGACGGGGAATAAGCACCCCCGGAGCCACCCGAAAAGTACGTCCCAGGAAACGGGCAGTACCCTGCACATACTGTATGGGCTCAAAATTGCACAGACGGGAAAGAATGCTTTCCAATTCCTTTTCATCCTTTGGAGATAAAATCATATCTTTGCCCAGGTAATAGTCAATATGACTCTGACCTAACATTTCACAGCAGACAATACGGGAAAGATTGGCTGCCTCCCGGGGAGGATAGCACTCCTGCAAAGCACTGCGGATATGTGAAACGGTTACATTCATTCGGAGTCCGGTTTTATTCGGGCTGCAAAAGTAATCATTAATTTTGATTATTCAACCAAAAGACAAGCAAGGATATGAATTCAGAAGAAGAGAAATATATGCTGCGATGCATCCAACTGGCACAAAACGGACTTTGCAATACAGCACCCAACCCGATGGTGGGAGCGGTAATAGTATGTGACGGGAAAATCATAGGCGAGGGATACCATGTGCGCTGTGGAGAAGCCCACGCCGAGGTCAACGCCATCCGTTCCGTGAAAGACACGTCCCTGCTGAAACGTTCCACCATCTATGTCAGCCTGGAACCGTGTTCGCACTATGGCAAAACTCCTCCTTGTGCAGACCTCATCATCGAGAAGCAGATTCCACGCATCGTCATCGGGTGCCGGGACCCTTTTTCTAAGGTTGCGGGCCGAGGCATACAGAAACTGAAGGATGCCGGACGTGAAGTTATTGTCGGAGTGCTGGAAACAGAATGTCGGCAGCTCATCCGCAGGTTCATCACTTTCCATACTTTGCGACGCCCCTACATCACCCTAAAATGGGCGGAATCTTCTGACAGATATATCGATTACTCCCGCACGGACGGTAAACCGGTTATCCTCTCCAGCCCGCTGACTTCGATGCTGGTACACAAGAAACGGGCAGAGCACAGTGCCATATTAGTAGGTACCCGTACGGCTGAACTGGACAATCCCGGCCTGAATGTCCGCCATTGGTATGGTCGTTCACCGGTACGTATCGTGCTGGACCGGCAACAAAAGCTATCCCCCAGCCTTCACCTATTTGACGGTAGCGTGCCGACCCTCGTTTTTACAGAAATCCCGCACGCTCCGCTACCGAATGTAGAATATCTGCCAGTCAGCGACTACCGGCAGAATATACTCCCCGAAATCATGGAAATGCTGTATACACGCGGATTACAATCCCTTTTGGTAGAGGGTGGCAGCCAAACGCTCCAATCCTTCATTGATGCCGGATTGTGGGACGAAATCTTTGTGGAAGAAGCTCCGCACCTTCTTCATTCCGGCGTCAAAGCACCCGAAATCAGTGACGGATATCCATTTGCAACAGAGTATTCTTTCGGCAGGAGTTTTCGCCATTATACGGCCTCAAGAAACAGTCAATAGCCTCATTTCAGGGCTTTTTTATCGAGAAAAAGGGGGATATTATCTATAATTTTATATAAAACTTCCCCGTAAAGCTGTTTATAGAAAAAAATGTTCCTATTTTTGCAACTTGTAAATAAACACTAACTTTCAAAATGAGAATAAAGTTTCTATCAGTAATTGTGAGTTTTCTTATTGTGTCATTTGCTCTAAGTTCATGCCTTGACTCTGACGACAATTATGAATTCAGCTCCGATGCTACTATACATGCTTTTGGTATCGATACCATACATGGCAAACATTACAAATTTACAATTGACCAGCTCAATAGACTCATCTATAACAGAGATTCATTGCCCGTAGGTTCAGATACCATCATTGACCGTATTCTGATTGATACTATGACCGTTACCGGTTGGATAACTTCAGGCTCGCCTACCGACACGGTATTCGTCATGTCGGACTCCGTGGATTTGAGACCCGCCATGAATAACGATGCCGGCATGCTGTTCAAAGCACATGCCGCCGACGGTGTTACAGTCCGCGAATATAAATTGAAAGTTAATGTACACCTGCAAGACCCGGACTCACTCGTATGGACAGACATGCAGAAAAGGGGGAATATATTCTCCAATACCATCAATTTAGGTCAGCAAAAAGCGGTTGTACTGGGAGACGAACTATTTGTCTACACTTCCAACAGTACTGCTTACAAGACATCGACTGCGCCCGATAAATACAACTGGAGTAAAGTCAATGTCAGCAACCTCCCCTCAGACGTAAAGCTGACATCTGCCGTAGAGTATAACAATGCGCTTTATATGGTTACAGAAAGCAAAAGAGTATTCAGCTCTACCAACGGCGGCGCCTGGACAGCAGTCACTACATTGGGAGACAATGTCATAGTCCTCATCAATGGTTTCTCCGACCGGCTCTCGGGTATTGTGGAAATCAACGGAAAGCAATATTTCAACATCTGTAAAGACGGAAAGAATTGGGAAGCGGAAAACACGGCTGACAACCTTACCCTTGAGGAAGTCCCGGCAGGATTCCCTACCGAAAACATATCCACCACCCAGACCAACACCGGCAATGGTGTAGAGAAGGTGGTTCTGGCAGGAATGCCGCTGGCCAACGAACAAGAGACAATACCCTGGTTCTCATTGGACGGCAAAGGCTGGGCAAGCCTGGCTAACACGGTGTACGACACATCTTGTCCCGGCATGGTCAACCCTGCCATTATGTACTATGGCGACATGTTCTATTGCTTTGGAGGAGAACTTGACGCCATCTACAACTCCATCACAGGCATTGCGTGGAGCAAGACAGAAACCAAGTTCCTGCTACCCCAGGAATTCAAAGGGAAAGGCGCGTACTCCATTATAGTGGAACCGACGAAAGACAAAACTGTGGCCCCGGCAGACAAACGGGACTTCATTTGGGTGATATTCGGCGGTAACGGCACCAAGAATGAAGTATGGCGCGGACGTCTTAACAGATTGGGCTTCGAAATACAATAATAATGATGTCATATAAGGAAGAAATCGATCTAAACCGGATACCCCAGCACGTGGCGATTATCATGGACGGTAACGGACGGTGGGCCAAGCAGCGTGGACACGAACGCAGCTATGGACATCAGGCCGGCGCAGAGACTGTGCACGTCATTGCAGAGGAAGCCGCTAAATTAGGAGTCAGATACCTTACTTTATATACGTTCTCTACCGAGAACTGGAATCGTCCGTCGGACGAGGTAGCCGCCTTGATGGGATTGCTCTTCGACTCCATAGAGGAAGAGACGTTCATGAAGAACAATATCAGTTTCCGGGTAATAGGAGATATTGAAAAACTGCCTGCCAACGTACAGCAACGGCTCAACACTTGCGTGGCACACACCTCCCACAACACGGGAATGTGCCTGGTACTGGCATTGAGCTACTCTTCCCGCTGGGAAATAACGGAAGCTGCCCGGCAAATAGCCGACCTGGTACAGAAAGGTGAGCTGAAACCCGAACAAATCGACAGTGAGCTCATATCCCGTCATCTGACAACCCACTTCATGCCCGACCCCGACCTGCTGATACGTACCGGAGGAGAGCTCCGCCTTAGTAACTACATGCTCTGGCAATGCGCCTATTCGGAACTTTATTTCTGTGATACCTATTGGCCCGACTTCCGTGAAGAAGAATTACGCAAAGCCATATGTGACTATCAGAAACGCGAACGCAGGTTCGGCAAGACCAGCGAGCAAATCAATTAATCACCGGACACACAAATAGTAAATAGTAAATTGTAAAATAGTAAATAAAAAGATGCACTATCGTATTTTCTCCATACTCGTAACGTTTGTCTGCCTTTTCGGCTGCGCACTGACAACAGCAGCACAGGACGTAAACAACACCGATGAAACCGAAAAGCCGGTTATACTCTATTCGGGAACACCCAAGAAGTATGAAATAGCCGACATTAAGGTCGAAGGAGCCCAGAACTATGAGGATTATGTAATTGTCGGATTGTCCGGACTATCCAAAGGGCAGACTATCACCGTGCCGGGTGACGAGATTACACAAGCTTGTAAGCGCTACTGGCGCCACGGTCTGTTCTCTGACGTGGAAATTACAGCAGACAAGATTGAAGGCGACCAAATTTGGCTGACCATTCATCTGACCATGCGTCCGCGTGTTTCCGACATACGCTACAACGGTGTGAAGAAGTCAGAGCGTGAAGACCTGGAAAGCAGAATCGGCATGATAAAGGGCGGTCAGATTACACCTAATCTGGTGGACCGCGCCAAGACCTTGATAAAGCGCTATTTTGACGACAAGGGCTTCAAGAATGCAGATGTAATCATCACCCAACGTGATGATCCGGAAAAGAAGAATGAAGTGATTGTCAACATCGACATCGACAAGAAGGAGAAAGTGAAAGTACATCAAATCACCATTGTAGGCAACGAGGCCCTCACGACCAAGAAGCTGAAGCGTGTGATGAAGAAAACAAACGAAAAGGGCAAGCTGCTCAATCTGTTCCGCACCAAGAAATTCATTGAGGACAACTACGAAGCGGACAAACAGCTGATTATCGACAAATACAACGAACTGGGTTATCGTGACGCCATCATCGTGACAGACAGTATCAAGCCCTACGATGACCGCACGGTAGACATCTTCATGCAGATTGAGGAAGGACAGAAATACTATCTCCGCAATGTAACCTGGGTAGGTAACACACTGTATCCTTCCGAACAACTGAACTTCCTCCTCCAGATGAAGAAGGGTGATGTCTACAACCAAAAGTTACTTGAAGAGCGTACAATGACCGATGACGATGCCATCGGTAACCTTTACTACAACAACGGTTATCTGTTCTACAGCCTCGAACCGGTGGAAGTAAACATCGTGGGCGACTCCATCGACCTAGAAATGCGTATCTACGAAGGTCGCCAGGCTACCATCAATAAAGTCAGCATCAACGGTAACGACCGTTTGTATGAAAACGTAGTACGCCGTGAACTCCGTACCCGTCCGGGCGAACTCTTCAGCCGTGAAGACCTGATGCGTTCCATGCGTGAAATCCAGCAGATGGGACACTTCGACCCCGAACAAATCCAGCCCGACATCCAGCCGAGACCGGAAGACGGCACGGTAGACATCGGTTATGACCTTGTATCCAAAGCCAACGACCAGGTAGAGTTCTCCGCCGGTTGGGGACAAACGGGTATTATCGGTAAGTTAAGTCTGAAGTTCACCAACTTCTCTCTGTCCAACCTGCTGCATCCGGGTGAGAACTACCGCGGTATCCTCCCGCAAGGCGATGGTCAGACATTGACCATCAGCGGCCAGACCAATGCCAAATACTATCAGTCATACAGCGTTTCATTCTACGACCCGTGGTTTGGCGGTAAACGCCCGAATGCATTCTCCGTATCGGCTTTCTATTCCCGCCAGACCGACATCAGTAGCCATTATTACAATTCAGCCTACATGAACAGCTATTACAACAGCTATTATAGCGGTATGTATGGCTACGGTATGTACAACTACGGCAATTACAACAACTACGAGAATTATTACGACCCGGACAAATCTATCCAGATGTATGGTCTTGCAGTGATGTTCGGTAAGCGTTTGAAGTGGCCGGATGACTACTTCCAGTTCACAGCCGAGTTGTCTTACCAACGCTATGTTCTGAGTGACTGGCAGTACTTCCCGGTTACCAACGGTAAGTGTAATAACCTCAGCCTCAACCTGACCTTGTCCCGTAGCTCTATCGACAACCCGATTTATCCGCGCCAAGGTTCCGAGTTCTCGTTGTCTGCACAAATCACACCGCCTTTCTCTCTGTTCGACGGTACCGATTACAGCAAGTACAGCACCAGCAGCCAGGAAGACATGAACAAGATGCACAAGTGGATTGAATACCACAAGTGGAAATTCAAATCCAAAGTCTACATCCCGTTGATGGACCCGATTACCGTCAAACGTACTCCGGTGCTGATGGGACGTGTAGAATTCGGTTTGCTGGGACACTACAACAAATACAAAAAGTCTCCGTTCGAAACGTTTGACGTGGGTGGTGACGGTATGACCGGCTACTCCAGCTATGCTACAGAAAGTATCGCCCTCCGTGGTTATGAGAACAGCTCATTGACTCCATACGGTTCTGAAGGTTATGCCTATACACGTCTCGGACTGGAATTAAGATATCCTTTGATGCTCGAAACAAGTACCAGTATTTATGCGTTAACGTTTGTGGAAGCCGGTAATGCATGGCATGATGTCAATAAGTTCAACCCGTTCGAATTGAAACGTTCAGCCGGTGTCGGTGTCCGCATCTTCCTCCCGATGATTGGTATGATGGGTATCGACTGGGCTTACGGTTTCGACAAAATAATGGGTTCCTCGCAATATGGCGGCAGCCAGTTCCACTTCATCCTGGGACAGGAATTCTAAGCAATGGACAATTGATAATTGACAATTAATGCAGTATCGTTATGAAGAAGAGTTTATTGATCCTTTTTACGCTGTTTGCAGTAAGTATAACAGCCGATGCACAGAAGTTCGCCTTGATTGACATGGAATATATCCTGGAAAATATTCCTGCCTACGAACGTGCCAATGAACAACTGGAGCAAGCCTCCAGACAATGGCAGAGTGAAGTCGAAAAGATTTCCGAAGAAGCCAAGACTCTGTACAAGAACTATCAGTCTCAGATTGCTTCCCTTTCTGAAACACAGAGAGGTAAAAAGGAAGAAGAGATTGTCGCTAAAGAGAAATCAGCAGCCGAACTGCGCCGCAAATACTTCGGTCCGGAAGGCGAACTGTATAAAAAACGTGAAAGTCTGATGCAACCCATTCAAGATGAAATATACAATGCTGTAAAGGAAATTGCGACACAGAACGGATATGCGGTAGTTGTAGACCGTGCTTCCGCATCAAGTATCATTTTTGCCTCGCCGAGTATTGACGTCAGCAATGAAGTACTTGCAAAACTGGGATATTCAAATTAATTTCATACATTTGTTTCAGAATATAGACTGCATTCTGGATTAAAAATAAGCGAGCTTATTTTGTATTGCGTTCAGTTTGCGCTATATTTGTCCCCGACGAATAATCATTCAAATAAATAATAAACATTATGCTTAAAAAAATCGCACTACTCGTAGTTATGTTCGCCCTCCCGCTGGGAGCTATGGCGCAAGCTAAATTCGCTCACATGAATTCTCAAGATGTAATCGCTGTTATGCCTGAATTTACCAAAGCCCAAGCTGACTTGGACGCCATGTCTAAAAAATACCAGGATGAAATGCAGCGTACCAACGAAGAATTCCAAAAGAAGTACCAAGAATTCCTGGCACAAGCCGACTCTCTGCCGAAAAACATTGCAGAAAGACGTCAGAAAGAGTTGCAGGATATGGCTCAACGTCAAGAACAGTTCCAACAAGAAGCTTATCAAAGTATGCAGAAAGCACAGCAAGATGCTATGGCTCCCATCTATAAGAAACTGGACGAAGCCATCCAAGCTGTCGGCAAAACTGAAGGTGTTGTCTACATTTTCGACTTGGCCCGTACCCCGATACCTTTCGTAGGAGCACAGAGCGTTGATGTAACTGCCAAAGTTAAAACACAATTGGGCATTAAATAATAGAATTATTTATGATAAAGCAAGCGCGGATAGTTTTATCCGCGCTTATTTTTTATACATTACTGAGAAATTTGAATTATCTTTGCATGGTACATAGTCTTTAGAAAGCATGAAACAGACATTACCTTCTGCAGCCGGTCCCATCGGAATATTCGATTCCGGATATGGTGGACTGACTATTCTGAGCAAGATACGGGAAGCCCTTCCCCAATATGACTACATTTACCTGGGCGACAACGCACGTGCACCTTACGGGACCCGCTCATTCGAGATTGTCTATGAGTTCACTTTACAGGCAGTCACCAAACTGTTCGAGATGGGATGCCATCTCGTCATTCTGGCATGTAATACAGCTTCGGCAAAAGCCCTGCGCAACATACAAATGAATGATTTGCCCCGCCTCGACCCAATGCGTCGTGTGTTGGGAGTAATCCGCCCAACCGTAGAATGCATAGGGAACATTACCCAAAGCCGCCATGTGGGAGTGCTTGCCACGGCAGGAACCATCAAGTCTGAATCCTATCCGCTGGAAGTGCATAAACTCTTCCCCGACATCAAAGTGAGCGGTGAAGCCTGCCCTCTATGGGTATCCCTCGTAGAAAACAACGAGGCACAAGGTGAGGGTACCGACTACTTCATACGCAAGAACATCGGCAACCTGCTGGCCAAAGACACGCAGATAGACACCGTCATTCTGGGCTGCACACACTTCCCGCTGCTGCTGCCTAAGATACAACAATACATGCCCGACGGCATCACGACCGTCACCCAAGGGGAACTGGTGGCAGACAGTCTGAAAGACTATCTTCACCGTCATCCGGAAATGGACAGAAAATGCACCAAAGGTGGAAGATGCGTCTACCGCACCACAGAATCGGAGGAGAAATTCACAGAATCGGCTTCCACTTTCCTGAATGAATCGATAAGAGTTGAGAGGATTGAACTATAAATCCATCAGCATTAAACATTAAAACAAAAACATTTGTTATTTTTGGAATAATCTCATAATCCGCTAAGAATAAAAAGTTTATGCGGAAAGTTCAAGAACGAGGTAATGAGTTGGCAACTGTTCTGATTTCTACATACTTGCGTGATTTGCATTTATGTACAACTCATCTTGGAACAAAGGTACAACTTTTTTATGAACGAGCAAAAGAACGGTACATTTTTCATTATTGCAGGGTAATATTTGAAATATTTGAAATTGGTCTATCATCAATATGTGATATATGAGTTTCCCGATTCCGCCATTCACCCATTTTCGTTGCTCGTCTGCAAAGGAAGTACAGACTTCATTTGAAAGTTGAAAGGTCGGGCGGCAAGCCGTTTCGGGCCGAATCTTCCTTCATTGAAGAGTATTCACCCCGAAAACCTTTCCCCTTTCAAGCCTGTACTTAAAACCGCAGACGGCAACGGAAATGAGCGACTGACGAAAATGTAGATAAACAAACAGACAGCATACAAAAGGGTTCTTACATTGATAACCCATTTGTATGCTGTTCTTGTATCTATCCATAGGGGCACTATTATTTTGTGACAGATGAATATATGGGCAAGCGGTAAATTTCGCTCCCTCCAAAAATATAGAAGAGGTTTATCCGCTGTTGTTCATTAAATGTTTCCCGTTATACTCCCGTTTTAAGGCTTGCTCAATTTCACTCCGCTTGTAGAGGACTTTGCCACCGAGCACATAGTAAGGGAGTGTTCCGTTACTACGATACTCGCTCAATGTTCTTCGGCTCACTTTAAGCATATATGCCACCTCCTTGTCGCACATATATTCATCGTCATTGGGTAATGTCGCCCCATCTTTGGGAATACTGTCAATGATTTCCGACAGCTGGTCGATACTCTCGTGAATGGACTGCATCCACGCATCGTCTTTTGTTCTCATCTCTTGGTACATAATTCAAATTGTTTTTGCTGTTATACTTCGGTTAAATCTCTCTGCCTCGCCATTTGGCTTCTTTTCGCCTATCCTCCACCTTTGTTACTATGCTATCCACATCTTCGGGCAGATAGTATGTGCGATTGCCGATTTTGGTGTAGGCAAGAGTTCCGTTATCTCGCAAGGTCTGTAATGTACGCTTGCTGATTTTCAACTTCTGACAAACATCCTGATGGTCGAGCCAATTGTTTGTCTTCTTCCTGCCACCCTTTACAACGGGTGAGTTCGATACTCGCAGAATAAACTGTTCAATCTTCGTGGCAAATTCCTCGAATGCCTTACGCTCAAAAATGATTAAATCCATACGCTTTCGTTTTATTTGTTTTTAATATTCTCAACCTTTTGTTCCGCTAAGATATAGTCGGCATCAGCACCTATCCAAGCGTTTTGAAGATGTGGCAGTATGTGGCGTTTATTTGGCACTCTCTGGCGTCATTCTCCACTCCGCCCACATCGGTAATTTCAGTAATTTTAATCAACCGTTGCCATATCTTCACTGCAAATAAAAGCAGTAAAAAGCATACTGCAATGGGGGTGTCTATACGTGTCATAGACTGACATATCATTGCATATTCAGTGTTATGAATAGCACCACTAAATCCTATTATATCCTTAATCATTGTTATTTCTCTTTTCATCGTCATTTCGTTTTTCTTGATGCAAAGAAATAGATATGTAATCACACCTCAATCATCTTGTGAGCCTGTTGCAGTATGTGGCACAGTTCGTGGCACTTTTAGATGTATATGATGATACATTTTTAAGTATACATCACATTGTAACCAATATTATATAAGAATATCCCCAAGCGATTACCCGTCTCGGATCTTGTCCGTAGCATTGTCGTTTGTTAGACCGATGCCTATCCGTCTGCCAAACTCGTGTTCCGAACAGCCGAAACGGATAGTCGCTGATTCTATGATAGCAGTATAGCGGATAGACCAACTCCCGACACTTCGGCAGTCCGTCTATCCGCTATCGTATTTAAGCCCTTAATTTCCTCAATTAAGCATTTCGTCCTAATCCATAATTACCCGTTCAACTTGGGAAGAATCGTGCAGTCTGCACTGCATACGAATCACCCCGAAATGCAATACAATTCATAATTGCCTACATAAACCTAATTAGTTGTGGCAGAATTGTATGCACATTTTCTTTGCAGCAGATAATCGGTCATAATTGTGCACAAAGACAATAGTATTAACTTTCAAAACCATTCAAAAAATGAGTAAAAAACAGACTTTAAGTAAAACAGAGTTGCAGGAAATGACAGGTTTGGATTTCTCCGAGCAGAACTCGCAAATAGAAGAGAGTAGAAAGAAGAGTATTGATGCCGCATTGGAGGATTTCTCTATTGAAAACATCAAGCCACTTCCTCTACCATCAGTAGCGGAGCAAGCCCAAACGGAAGCAGCACCTTCCATTGAAGAGGTGACAGATGAAGTTCCACCTACCAATGTGGTAGAGCAACAGCCACCGACACCACCCATCCAACGCCGAGTGAGTAGCAAACAACGCAAGCTCTCGTTGGAGGAGTACCGCAACACCTTTATGCGACCTTACAAGATTGAAGACCGCAAACCGGTATTCATCAGTGGCAAGTTGCGAAAGATGCTCGATAAGTTCGCCTGCAAAATTGGTGAGGATAGAATGAGTATGTCGGGATTATTGGAGAACATCGTCCGCCATCACATCGAACTCTATTCAGAAGATTTCGAGCATTGGAAAGGGATGTAATGCCGCAATGCAAACCTTACCGCCCAACGGCAGTTCGACCGGACTGCATTACGGCAACTAAATCAGAAAAAGTAATTGAAGCAACCGAAAACCGTAAATGACGGTGGAAGCAGCAAGACCTCAGTCTTGGGGTGTAGCGAGGTTATCTTTCGGGATGCCGAAAAATGTCGGACGAGCCGCCATTGCACCCGAAAAACCTCGCTCCACTCCCAAGTGGAGGCAATCCGCTCCCGATGGTCGCAGATTGTGAAAAGCAGAATTGAAAATCAATAACCAAGTAAAAATCGCAATGATGAATAATAAGAAAACACAGAAATCCAAGCCCAGAGGCAGACCACAGGTAAGCACTCTGAAACGCCTCACAAAATCGGTAACGGTGAAGTTCTCGAAGCCCGACTATGAGAAGCTACGCCACCGAAGTAAGAATGCCAACTGCACGCTTGCCGAGTACATTCGAGACGCAGCCTTTGACGCCCGAATAGTTGCCAAACATTCGGCTGAGGATGCAGCCATAATCCGCAACCTTACGGGTATGGCAAACAATCTCAATCAGCTAACAAAGCTATCGCATCAGACGGGATTCTATCGCACAAAGAATATAGTGATGGAACTGCTTGCCAAGTTGAAGGAGGTATTAAGCGACTACAAAGCCGAAGAAAGGAGGTGCAGATGATAGGCAAAATCAAGAAGGGAAAATCCTTTGGTGGCTGCATACGCTATGTGATGGGAAAAGACGATGCCAAAATCCTTGAATCGGACGGTGTGTTGCTCGGAACAAACAAGGAGATGATTGATAGTTTCAACTGTCAATGCCTCTTAAATCCGAAGATTAAGCAACCGTTAGGACATATTGCACTGAGCTTTAAGCCCGAAGATGCACCACGATTAACCGATGAGTTTATGGCTAAAATCGCATTGGAGTATATGGAATTGATGGGCATTAAGAATACCCAATTCATCTTGGTAAGGCATCATAACACCGACAATCCGCATTGTCATTTGGTATATAATCGCATAAACTACGATGGCAAAGTAATCTCCTCACAGAACGATTTTAAGCGTAATGAGATTGCCACGAAGAAACTAAAAGACAAGTACGGATTGACCTACGCAGAGGATAAGAGCAAGACCAATGTGCAGAAACTCCACGATCCTGAACGGGTGAAGTATGAGATTCATAATGCTGTTAAGGCTGCTTTGAAACGAAGCCGTACTTGGGGAGAGTTCAATGAGGAGTTGAAACGCAGAGGTATTCTCTTGGAGTTTGTATTTAGGCGAAAAGGTACTCGTGCTTTTGAGGATGTTCAAGGCATACGATTCCAAAAAGATGGTCTGACATTTAAGGCTTCTCAAATCAGTCGTCAGTTCTCTTTTGAGAAATTAAGAGCGCAATTGATATGGGATAAGCCACAAGCACAGACAGAGATTGAGCCTAAACAGAAACCGATAAGGCAAGAAATAGTGCAAAATTACAGCGTTACTGATAGTCTTATTGAAAGCAATGGATTGGGCTTGCTGAATATTCCAGATGCACCATCAGAAGATGAACAACCACCTTCTTGGCAGAAGCAAAAGAAAAAGGAGCGAAAGAAGAATCAAGGAATAAGATTCTAAGCAAACAAATTTTTCACACTTAAAACAAATTGATATGAGTAATAAAAACTTTAATAACAACGACAATGAGTCGTTTATGGAAGGCATCTACGGATGCTTGGAGAGAATCGAAACCGCAGTAATTGAATTGCAAAAGTTTCAACCGAATGAGGGTAATTCCACAGTTCCTAATGTGGACAACACCGCTTTAGTTCAGGAAATTAAGGCTCTTGTAGAAAATGCTACAGGTGCTAATTGTAAGTACACAGAACGCAAGATTCAAGAACTTACAAAGACTCTGAGTGAAAATCTCGGTGTTGTCAATGATAATGTAAAGGGTGTTTCTGGTAAGAATAAGCCCGATTTTGTAGCCATTCAAAATGAGTTTGAGAACCTTAAAAAGTTGACAGCATCACTTATACCGATGATTGAGGAGTCCAAAGTTCTCCATAGAGAGAATGACTATAATTTCAATTTAAACTTCAATTCCAAACTTGATTGGTTTATGCTTACACTCAATACTATTGTCATCGCATTCTTAGCGTCTGCATATTACTTTGAGTCGCAACGAAATAAAGATGAAGAGGATGACTCTCTCAAATATCGCTACATCAAGATGAAAGGCGATGCCTCGGCAGAGCAGATAGCCACTTTGGAGGACATCTTTGAACTCAACCGCAATACCAAAGCAATCGAGCAGATGCGTGAGGATGTAGAAACCTATGAAGAGGCTGTACGCAAACAAGCCGCTCTTGCCGAGCAAGCGAGGCTCAAGGCGCAGGCTGCAAAGAAACAAGAGAGCAAAGCCAAGTCCATTAAGAACAAGCAGGATAATAGTAAGGTTAAACAAAATAAATCAAAACCCTGATTGTAATATGGCAACAGTAAAGATTAAGTTCCGACCATCGACAGTTGATGGCGGGCAAGGCTCAATTTTCTATCAAGTAATCCATAATCGTGTAGCCCGTCAGCAAAAGACGGGCTACCGTCTCTACGGCTATGAGTGGAACAACCACTCTTCGGAGGTGGTGTTACCAAAGTTCAACGAGAGCAGAAAACGCTATCTATCGGAGATCGGTGACAAAATCCGAATGGATGTCAAGCATTTCCAGAAGGTCATCGCTGATTTTGAGCATAGCGGTTGTGATTATACCGCAGATGATGTGATAGCGGAATTTGCATCGGATAACCCCGACAATTTTCTCTTCCCATTTATGGAGGGAGTTATTGCCAATCTGAAAACATTGGGCAAGATACGCACATCGGAGACATATGCTGCTACCCTTTGCAGTTTCAGACGCTTTCGAGATGATAAGGATGTGCCGTTGGATGATATGGATTCCGATATGATGATGGCATACGAAGCATATTTGAAGAATAACGGAGTGAGTCCCAACTCTTCATCATTCTATATGCGTAATCTCAGAGCAGTATATAATCGTGCCGTAGAAAAGGGACTTACCTCACAACGCTTTCCATTCAAGCACGTCTATACGGGAGTGGAAAAGACCGTCAAGCGAGCCGTACCTCTGAAAGTCATCAAGCGAATCAAGGAGATGGACTTCTCGATGAATCCGTCCTTTGATTTCGCCAGAGATATGTTCCTTATGAGCTTCTATACCCGAGGTATGTCATTCGTGGATATGGCATACCTGCGAAAAAAGGATTTGCAGAATGGTGTGCTTTCCTATCGCAGACGCAAAACGGGGCAGCAACTCTTCATCAAATGGGAGAAGTGTATGCAGGAGATTGTGGATAAGTACGATACTTCGCAATCCAATTACCTCTTACCCATCATCAAGCCTTTCGGTGATATAGATGAACGCACGCAATATATCTATGCAGCCCATAATATCAACCGTTGCCTGAAAATCATCGGGAAGGAGTTGGGGTTATCCGTATCGCTCACTCTGTATGTTGCCCGTCACGCTTGGGCAAGCATCGCCAAGAGCAAGAATGTACCGCTATCGGTAATCAGTGAGGGTATGGGACACGACTCGGAGGCTACCACACGCATCTACCTTGCATCGTTAGATACCGTAGCCATCGACAAGGCGAACAGTATGATATTGAAATCTCTATAAGGAGGTATTGTTGAGCGAATGAGAAAATCTCTTGATAAGAGAAATGATTACCGTTGCAAATTTACGAAGAATTATATAATCGTAACCAAAAAAGGAATTAAAAAAGCAGGTTGATTTTCATTTTGTTTTGCTCCACAGGTATATTGTTGAGCAAATTCCAATGTGTCAACCTGCTAATAGACTCATTCATAGAATAGACCTACAATATTAATTGCTCTTATCAAGAGAGGTTTACTCTTTAGCTTCTTTATATGGAATTAAGAACTTGTAAACCTGACGATTGCCTACCCCAATTAAGTAACGCATAAAAATTGGCAACCAAAAATTGAAAGAGCAACGAGGAATTAGACACGAAACCAGAGAAAAGTATAGCGATGCAATTACCCTCTATGTAGAGACCAGTCTTTCCATAAAACAAATATGCGAGCAGACCGGGGTCGGCTTTTCCGCGTTCAGTTCTTACCTCTCCACTCATCACCGTGACCTAATCCTCAAACGACATAATCTTACAGAATTTAAGAATGTCAAACTTAGAGGAAAGAAAGGTCAAACTACTGCCGCCCATTACAAATACAAGGATGCCATTGACGCTTGCGACAGTATGGAGTATATTGAATACAATATATCCCAGATAGCACGTATCTTCAACGTAGATTGTTCCTCTTTGGCAAGCCAACTTCGCAGACATTACCCCGATATCGTACCACGCAGAGAACAGGAACGCAGACGGATAGGAATAACCGTCAATCTGCAATATGGAGCACGCAAGTGGAGCAAGGAAGAGTATGCTACTGCCATTGAGATGTTGCAATCATCCGATAAAACCATTGAAGAGGTTGCAGAGGCTTGTAATGTATCCTACACGGGTTTGCGAGAACACATCTTAGCCTATTACCCACAAATTACCCGTAATAGGGAGGAGAAACGTATCCGTGCAACAGGTCAAAAGGTCAGAGGTATGCGTAACGGAAATTGGACTGTCTGTGAGCCAGACCGTGAAACTCTTGAAAAATATGAGAAGGCTATAGACCTGTATCGTACAACATCGAGGGATGTAAAGGATATAGTACGTATTGTTGGGGTAACTCTCGGTGGCTTCCGCTACCACTTGAGAACTTGGTATCCCGAACTGATGGTTCTTAGACGTGGCTTTGACGAAGGTATGGCATTGGAGCAAACCAAACGTTATAAGAAATCTTCTGCTGAGAAATATGCCAATGCAATCGAAAGATTACAGAATACCGATTTGCCAACGGCAAAGGTCGCAGCGGAATTCGGACTGAATCCCGAAACATTCAGGATGTATCTCAGGGAGCATCATCCCGAATTGGTTACAGCCCGTGGAATGATAAGGACATCTGACGGTAAGGTCGTTTCCAATCGTAGTGCAGAAAAGTATGCGGAGGCGCTACGCATCTATGCAACCACTTCCGAGTCCTTGAAATCCATTGCCAAACGGTTGGGACTTACCTATAATAGTGTAGGCGGTTTTATACGCCGTAACTATCCCGAAGCCATCGAAAAGCATAATTCGTTGCTTGTATCCAGTGAACAGATGTTTGCTGAAGGGGTAGAAATGTTGAAATCAGGGAACGCCACTATCCATGCCGTGATGGACGAGTGTGGCTACAATGAATATTTCAGAACTTACATAAAGAGCAAGTATCCCGAACTGCTTCATCGTAAGACGGAACGCAAGCAGATACTTAGGAAACAAAAGACGGCAGATAAATATGCGGCTGCTATCGAATGTCTGAAAAACGGCACAGATACGATGAAGGATATTGCTGAACGATTTGGACTTAACATCCATTCTTTCCGTAAATATCTCTATAAATATACTCCTGAAATTATAAAGTCAAGACACAATAAGCCGTAAGAGCCAAAAGAATAGGGCTGATGTTGAAGGTGCAGAGCAGAATAGATTGTTGAGCGAATGAAAGGTCTCTTTGGAAGAGAGAACTTATCTCTTTGGAAGAGAAATGATTACCAATACAAAATTACACATTTTTCGGCAAATAGCACCAATTTACACTAAAAAATGTTATGCTCGATTCAGATTTTGTTTAGTGGCAATGTGGATTGTTGAGCAAATTATGTCGTGACTGTTCAAATAACCTACTCGTAATCAATAGCAGTATGTCGCATAAATCACTCTTCCAAAGAGAAGTGACCTATTATTCTGATTTATGCGCATTAAGAAATATTGTATAACACTGATTCTCTTGCTGTTTGGTGTAGGTATTGCGCATTCGCAAGAGAGACACACGGAAATCTGTATTGACTTCCGTGTGAACAGTACTGTCATAGACTCCGCCTATTCGGACAATGCCGCCCGTATGCAGGAGATGTTGGAATTCCTACGAACTATACGCCAAGACAGTACAATCAATATCATTGAAGTATCCTTCTGCGGAGCAGCTTCTCCCGAAGGCAGTTATCAACTCAACCGTAAGTTGGCACAAGGCCGTCTCTCGGCACTTGAAAAGTTCATCCGCAGTGAGGTGGATATTCCCGACAGCCTTATTACCTATAATGACAGCTATATCCCGTGGGATTATCTCAAATCGCAGATTGAGGATTCGGGACTTATCCGTAAGGATGAAGTAATTGCCATCTTGGAGGAAGAAGCCCGATTGGTGGACTATCATCACCCGAATACGCATATCGACAACCGTGTCGTAAAATTGAGAGCATTGGACGGTGGTAAGGTATGGCAGCAGATGAACAATCTCTTCTTCGAGCAGATGAGAAATGCGTGTGCGGTATTCGTAACCTACAAGAAAGAGTTGCCACCCATACAAGTGCCTGTAATCGTGCCTGATACCATTAAGGTAGAGCCAATAGTTGAAGCCGTTGAAATTGTGCCCGACACAACGGCTATTATAGAAACGGTTATTCCCGAAGTGGAGGAATGGAGCCGCAAACTCCATTTGAAGACCAACGCCATCGGCTTGGGAATGGGCATTGCCAATGTCGCAGCGGAAATCGACTTGGCAAAGCACTGGTCGTTCACTTTGCCCGTCTATTATTCGGCTTGGGACTATTTCAAATCAACCATCAAGTTCCGCACTTTCGCCGTGCAGCCTGAGTTCCGCTATTGGCTGTCGGAAGAGAATGACGGATTCTTCGCAGGAGCACACTTCGGACTGGCATACTACAATTTTGCTTTTGATGGCGATTACCGCTACCAAGACCATAACCGTGAGACACCTACCATCGGTGGCGGTGTGAGCATCGGTTATCGTCTGCCCATCAGCAAGAACAACCGTTGGAGGGTGGAGTTCTCACTCGGAGCAGGAGTATATTCAAATCACTACGACAAGTTCCACAATACCCCACGCACAAAAGACGGTCTGATGATAGAGAGCATCAAGAAGACCTATTGGGGTATCGACCAAGCAACGGTATCGTTCTCCTATTCGTTTGACTTAAAGAAGAAAGGAGGCAAGCGATGAGAAAGATTCTATACTTTATTATGTGCTTGCCGATATTGTTTCTTTCGGCTTGTGATGTTCACGAATGGCCTGAAACGCCGGAGTTTGTAAAAATGCATCTTCGCCTCAATTATGAAACGGATATGACCGAATGGGAACATCTGTATGATGGGACATCGGTCATTGAGCAGGGATATGGCGAAACATACGACAATCATCGTGATTATGGAAAGATACGCTACATCGTCCGCACCTATCCCGTATCGGAGAAAATGCGTACCACATCGGACTATACACAGGAGTTCGTTTTCACGAAAGATATATCAGAGGGTTATGACCACGAAGTCACGCTCGACCTCTTGCCCGGCAGCTACAATGTGATGGTATGGTCGGACTTGGTGCAGACAAGCGGTGACAGCCATTTCCACAATGCCGACAACTTTGCGGAAATCAGACTGCAAGGCGACCACAAGGGTAACAATGACTACCGTGATGCTTTCAGGGGTTCTAACAATATATCCCTCGTAGCGGATATTATGGAGCATTTGCCCGATACATTGGATATTGCGATGCAGCGTCCTCTTGCCAAATTTGAGTTTGTTACCAATGATGTGGTGGAGTTTATCGACAAGGAATCTGTACGTGTCGCTTCGAAAGCCAACGGAAACAAGGCTGCATCAACAGATGATACCCCGACAAGAGCCGTAAACATCGAGGATTACAAGGTGGTGTTCTACTATGTGGGATTTATGCCCGATGCTTACAGTATGAATACCGACAAGCCTGTGGACTCCTCTACGGGAGTGATGTTTGAATCCACATTGAGAAAGCTCTCCGAATCGGAGGCAACGATGGGATTTGACTATGTGTTTGTGAACGGCAAGAAGTCGGTTGTAACCGTGCAGATAGGTATCTATGACAATGAGGGTACACAACTCTCCTTGACCGAGCCGATAGAGGTACCGCTCAAACGTAGCCACCATACCATAATGACAGGTATGTTCCTTATGTCGGAGGCTTCGGGAGGTGTTACCATCAATCCCGACTTTGACGGAGACCATAACCTTATTTTCCCCTAACAGATAGACATAATGAAGAATCTACTACATAACATACAGATATTGGCAATGCTTGCCTTGACTATGATAGGCATACAATCCTGTTCGGATGAATTGCACGATGTGGGCGATGTTCAGGTGAGTTTCACAGCCACACTTCCAACTGACACCCGTACCCGTTCATTCGGTAAGGCGGAGCAAGTGAATACCCTTGTGGTCGGCATATTCAAAAAGGGTGTTGCCGATGTACATACCAACAGCGGTGGCAGTTGGAACTATTATGAAATAGACCGCCAATCGTTCCCGATAAACGGCACTTCGGTTAATGTGCAGCTAACATTGGCTCAGGAACAGACATATAGTTTTGTCTTTGGGGCGTATGATAACAATCAGAACATCTACAATATAGATGATCTGACCGCCATTGAAATGAATACTCTGCCCAATCCGATTACATTCTCTGAGGCAGAAGCCGCAGACGCTTTTTTTGCCTCGATGGAAGATATTACCATTACAGGGGATTGCAGTTATCCCGTTGAACTTGTCCGTCCATTGGCTCAAATCAATGTGGGTACTACAGGAACACCGATGCAAGCAACATTTACTGCAAGTTGTGCTCCAAAGACATTCCACCCATTCACAAATACCGTAAGTGGAGCAGCCGAACTTACTTGGAATTTCAGCGAGACCACAACCGAGACATTCTCGGCTGACGGCACAGAATATAACTACCTCGCTATGGGATATGTGTTTGCTCCGACCACAGCCACAAATATTTCTGCCAAATTGACTTTGACTGATGGCAATAACAGCAAAACGGTAGAATTTCCACAGGTGGAGATAGAGGCAAACCAAAGAAGCAACATCGCAGGAAATTTCACACCAACAGAATAAGAGATTTTCAATATAAGTATAACCCTAATAACGAGTTAAAAGCCGAACAAAAAAGAATAAACAAACTAACACCGCAAAGGTGAGGAATAGTTCCGAGACCTTTACCCTGCATCAGCAGGCAACGACAGATTGATGATAATACTCGGTTCTGCCTATGCAGAGCAGCCCTCGACAATGGGTGCGACATTCACAAGGGATGTGGCAAACATTAAGAAACAAGAAAATCAAAATAACTATTTGTATAACAATTAAATTTTTCAAAGATGAATAAGAAATTATTCTTAGGTATGTTCGCAGCAGCAGGTATGTTGCTCGCAACATCGTGTTCGAATGACGAACTGGATGTGGTTCAGTCAGGAAATGAGGCGCAGGTGACGTTCTCACTTGGCCTTGAAGGTGGTATCGCTACCCGTGCCATCAGCGACGGTAAGAGTGCTGATGTTCTGATGTATGCCGTATTTGATAAGAACGGAGAACGTATCAATACCATTCAAAAGGTAAGTAAAACAGGAGTAACTTTCCCTACTACAGAAAACATCACTTTGGCTAAAGGTCAGACCTACAAAGTGGCTTTCTGGGCGCAGGACAACGATTGTAAGGCTTATACTGTGTCTGACGATATGAATGTTACTGTAAACTATGCTAATGATGAAAACAAAGTCAATAATGACGAGACTCGTGACGCTTTCTTCAAGACCGTTGAATTTACCGTAACAGGTTCTACTTCCATTGATGTTGAATTGAAACGTCCTTTTGCTCAAATCAATGTAGGTGTAACTAAGAAGGACTGGGATGATGCTGTTGTTTCAGGCATCACTATCGCACAATCTTCTGTAGTTATCAAAAATGCTGCAACTTCTCTTAACTTGCTTGACGGAACAGTCAGTGGAGAGACAGAAGTAAGCTATTCACTTGCAAATATCCCTTCTGACCCTGCTATTTTGAAAGTGGATACAGATGGTGATGGCGAAAAGGAGGAGTATAATTGGCTTTCAATGAGCTATATCCTCCCTGCTGACGCAACAACAGGTTATGCTAAAACTACGTTGGAAAACATCGCTTTTGTATTTTCTCCACAGAATGGCAATTATAGCAACATCGAGTTCAATCAAGGTTTGAACAGCGTTCCTGTACAGCGTAACTGGAGAACAAACATTCTCGGTAAGTTATTGACAGGTGACATCACGTTCAACATCGTTATTGACGAAGAATTTGAGGATGATCACAATGTGCTGGTTCCTTATGCAACTATCAATGGCGTTGTTTATTCGTCATTTGCAGATGCGATGGCAGCTGTTCAGGATGGCGAAACTATCAAGTTGGAAGGTGAAACAACACTTGATGGTGTAGCTGATGGTTATCTCTTCACTATTGATGGAAAGAAAGTAACCATTGATCTTAACGGTTATGGCTTCGTTGCCAATGTTCCTGATGTAACAAAGAATTCAGCTATATTCCGAGTGGCAAAGAACAGCGAATTGACGATTGTAGGTGAAGGAAATGTAAAGTTTGTAACAAACAAGGCTCCTAATGTGTTGGCTGCATTTATCAACAATGATGGTGGTACGGTAAACTTAAAGGGTGGTAACTGGACAATGACCGCTTTGGAATATCCAGACGCACTGATTCCTACATTTGTTGACAACAATAGTAATGTAAATTCTGCTACTTTGAACATTTACGATGGTACTTACACATTCCATCGTAACCTTTTCCGCAACTTTGCAAATGCTGCTGGTCATAACAACTATGCTACTGTTGCAACTATCAACATCTACGGTGGCACATTCAACGGTCGCGAAAGCGATGCTGGTGCTATTTGGAATCAAAAGCCATCTTCAACAGTACCAGCAGGTGCCGGTGTTATCAATGTAATGGGTGGTACTTTCAATAATGTAGTTATTACAGACGAATTCGGTGGTGTGGTTTATGTTAAGAACCAAGAAGAGTTAGAATCTGCATTAAAGGACGTAAATACTCATACTATCTATCTGGGAGTTGGAACGTTTGTAGCAGATATTTATAATGGAACTCCTGCTAGAAAATCTTTAACTATTATCGGTTCAGAAGGAACAAAGTTTGGTCATACAGCTACTACCGGTGGACAACTGCGACTTGAATTATTTGATAGCTTTACAATCAGAAACTGCGAAATCATACAGAGATCAGGTTATAAGACTTGGGGACATATTGTATTCGGTTCAAGCAAAAATCCTAATGGTGTTTACACTTTGGAAAATTGTACCTTCAATGGTGTAAGTACACAGGGTATTTATATTAACGAAACTGCATCGGGTGCAACTTACAACATTTTGAATTGTACTTTCAACGGTGACTTCGGTAGTGAGGGTGCTATCACTATCCAGACTAACAAAGATGTCAACCATATTGTAAATGTCAAGGGGTGTACTTTCAATAGTATTCCTGATAACAGCCACAGAATTTTCTTGGCTAAGACAGCTGATGGTTTCTATTATGGTTGGACACTCAACACCGATATGAAGGCATATACAGCTTATGACTTAGCTACATTAGTTGCAATGGGTTTTGATAACATTAATTTGGCTGATGGAGAGTATGACGTATATGGTTGCGCAGGCAAGACTCTGACACTTAACGGGTCACAGAATGCTGTCTTGAAGCTATACAATGATGGTGAGGATGGTTGTGACTATGCTTTCGGAGGCAACGGAACAGGTGTTGGAAACATTACTTTCAATGGTTTGACAATCAATACTACTGGTAATACTGGTAATTATAAGGGATTTGCATATATGAAGGGCACCTTTAACAACTGTAATTTCGTTGGTGCATATTCATTGAACAATGCTAACGATTTTGTATTCAATGGCTGTACCTTTGATTTCAAAAATGGATATTTCTGGACTTGGGGCGCCAATAGTGTAAAATTTGACGAATGTATATTCAATGGTAACAGCAAGGCAATTCTTGCACATGGGTATGCATCAACAAAGATCACTATCAATGATTGTACTTTCGCTGCGACAGAACAGGGACTTACAAGTGCAGGTGACAACACTGCTTGTATAGAAATTGATCCTGCAGGAACAAATACTTACACTATCAACTTTACTGGCAATAACACTAAAACCGCTAGTTATGCAGGTTGGACACGTGTAAAAGATGGTAGCACAGGCCACACAATCACTGGTATTGAATAAATATTGTTAGAATTAACGAAACTCTATCATCCCTTTGATAGATATTTACATATAAGACGTTAGTTCGAGACCTGCCGTTCGTGAGAATAGCAGGTCTCATTCATATATTAGCATAGCTCTTTAGATGAGATATGACGCCCGATGCTTCCAAATGATAGCAGTATGCTAATTTCACTTTCTTTTCGCTGGCATAGACTCTCCAACACCTTTTGCCTTATCTTGCTTGCCTTGTATGTGTTCAACCTAAATGCAAGAGCAATAACCACTTCAAGATTGTAGAATGTAGCCCAACTTGCAGGAGTAGCCAAATCGCATCGTTGGGTGGTTGCAGAGCAAAATACCCCATTCTTGTATATTGCTCTAATGGCAGCTCTAAGGGTTGGGACGATTACCCCGAACAACTCCACCAATTCTATTTCAGACATCCAAACATTAGCGCTTGGGATATTCACATTGCCATTCTCGCTGATTGTAATAATTGCTCGTTCCATAGTTACATTGCTATTGAGATTTCACTAAAAGATTGATTAAGTCTGTTGCCGAACATCGTCAAATCCTTGTCGATTTTCTCGGTGGTTATCTTGGCATACTTTTGTGTCGTGGTAATGTTCGTATGCCCCAACACTCGGCTCACACTCTCAATAGGAACACCCTTACTCAGAGCAAGCGTAGCGAACCCATGACGACTTGAATGGAATGAAATATCCTTCGTAATACCGCACTCTTTTATCATCTTTTTCAGTGGTTTACAGATGTTCCAATAGTTGAGATTTGGGAATACCAGCTTATTCTCTTGAAACCTCTCGTAACGCTTGATTATCTGTAACGGAATATCTAGCAACTTCACTTGGAAATTGACCTTTGTTTTGTGTCTCTTAGATAGAATCCACTTCTCTCCGTTAATCTCTACAATATCATCGGTAGTCAGTTCCTTAATATCCACGAATGACAAGGCTGTAAAACTTGCAAACACAAACAGGTCTCGGATGTAAGCCAATTTCTTATCCGCAAACTCGTGTGTCATTACAGCCTTGATTTCATCTTCTGTAAGATATTGTCGCTCCTTGATATTCTGATTAACCCGATACTGAGCAAACGGATTTCTCGGTGTCAGTCCATTATAATGAGCCTTAGAAACAATTGTCTTCAACCACATACAATGTGACCATACACTGCCATTATGTAGTCCTACATCAGTAGAGAGATAAATTTCATACTCCTTGATAAAATCGGGAGTAAGTTCAAGCATAGAAATATCACTACGCTTGTAGCATTTCTTAATGAATGCTGCCAAATGATTTCGAGACCTTACACGCACTTTGTAGGAACTTGCTGCACGGTCTATGCCGATACGCTTCTTGAAACTCTCGTTGTCCTTATCAAATGCACCTAGCAATGTTTCATACTCCGTTCCTATGCCTTGATAGGCATTGCGTACCATTTCGGCAGTGACATAGGCTTCTCTATCTGAGATGCGTTGATAATGCTTGATGATTTGAGCCTTGATGTTATCCAAAGCCAAATTGATGTCTCGTGCCTCCTTGCTCTTACCTTTTGCCCGATTGCCTTTGGCATCCCACATCGTTTTTGCAATGGTCAGTTTGCAACTGAATTGAGCAACCGAGCCATTGATTGTAACTCGTCCCATAATGGGAACAATGCCGTTTTTCTCTTTGCTTCCGTTCACGTAGAACAGCACCTTAAATGTACTTCGCATAATCCAATTCTTTTTGGTTACAAAATTAGTTATCAGCGAGTTGTACATTGTTATGCAGAATGTAGCAGAGAGTAGAAATGAACTCCAACAACCTATAAACTGACCTCTCTATCGGGTAATGATTTGAAAACCGTCCGCCCTCATTACCTTTCATTTCCTTGCACTTTTGCATCGGAGAGGCTTTCATCATAAGTCCTCATAAGTCATTGAACACCAGTGCCGCCATTATTATTTTCCCTCATTCGTTAGATTTTTCCAGAGATATTTGTTATATTTGTAAGACAGAAACCTCTAAATTCTTACCATCATGAAAGAAGAAGATAAAAGCAAACTCATTGAGGTGTTCACCGGTTCACCGTGGGAAGCAGAACTTGTAAAGAGCCTGCTGGGAAATAGTGATATTGAAGCTGTAACAAAAGACGGAATGGTAGTAAACGTTGTACTGCCTGCCACTGCGGTAGATGTTTCCGTCCTCGTCAATGAAAAGGACTACGAAGCCGCTATGGAAGTAGTCCGCGAATACGAAAAGAGAGAAAATGGAGATTGATTTCAATAGAATTGCTGTCAAGATAGGCAGCAATGTTTTGACACGTCGTGACGGCACTCTCGACGTCACCCGCATGTCCGCTTTGGTGGACCAGATAGCCGAGCTGCACAAGGCCGGCATAGAAATAATACTTGTTTCTTCCGGAGCCGTTGCTTCGGGACGTAGTGAAGTGCACCCCACCAAGAAGTTGGACAGCGTAGACCAGCGCCAGCTCTTTTCCGCTGTAGGGCAGGCCAAACTCATCAACCGCTACTACGAGCTGTTCCGGGAGCATGGCATCCCCGTGGGACAAGTGCTCACAATGAAAGAGAACTTTTCCACCCGCCGCCATTACCTCAACCAGAAAAACTGTATGACCGTAATGCTGGAGAACGGCGTCATTCCCATTGTCAATGAGAACGACACCATCTCCGTGAGTGAACTGATGTTCACCGACAACGATGAGCTGTCCGGCCTGATAGCCTCCATGATGGATGCCCAGGCACTAATCATTCTCAGCAATATAGACGGCATCTACAACGGTTCACCCGCCGACCCGAATTCTCAGGTCATCCGTGAAATAGAACAAGGCAAAGACCTCTCCTCCTACATACAAACTTCCAAATCCAGCTTCGGACGCGGCGGCATGCTGACAAAAACCAACATTGCCCGCAAAGTGGCAGATGAGGGCATCACAGTAATCATAGCCAACGGGAAGCGGGACAACATCCTCGTGAAAATAATGAATAATGAAGAATTAAACTATACCCGTTTCATTCCGTCTCCGGAACCGGTATCGAGCATCAAGAAATGGATTGCGCACAGCGAAGGGTTTGCCAAAGGCGAACTGCACATCAATCATTGTGCCACCGAACTGCTCTTCTCGGACAAAGCAGTAAGCATCCTACCGGTAGGCATCACTGACGTTATAGGCGAGTTCGAGAAGGACGACATCGTACGGATTATCGACTTCGGCGGTAAACCCATCGGTGTGGGAAAAGCCAACTGTGACTCCAGCCAGGCACGGGAAACAATGGGAAAACATGGAAAGAAACCCGTAGTGCACTACGACTACCTATATATAGAATAGGCCACAGACGGATACTATCCACGATATTCATACTTGCATATTTATCACTCTATACTCAGTAAGAAAATGAACTTAAACAAAACTTTTGTCGCCGTACAAGATGCCAGCCGTAACATGCTAGCGTTGAGCGACAAAGAAATCAACCAAATATTACTGGCTGTTGCAGACGCTGCCATAAACAAAACAGACTTCATTCTGAGTGAAAACCAGAAGGATTTGGAGCGTATGCCTTCTACCGACCCTAAATACGACCGCCTAAAACTGACAAAAAGCCGTTTGCAGGACATCGCTGCGGACATCCGCAACGTAGCCGCCCTCCCTTCTCCTTTGAGAAAAGTCCTTAAAGAGAACGTATTACCCAACGGATTGAAGATAAAAAGGGGCAGTGTACCTTTCGGTGTCATAGGCATTATCTACGAAGCCCGTCCCAACGTCAGTTTCGATGTATTCTCACTCTGCCTTAAAAGCGGCAATGCCTGTATTCTGAAAGGCGGAAGCGATGCAGACTATTCCAACCGTGCCATAATCAGCGTGATACACGAGGTACTGGAGCATTTCAACGTAGATACACATATCGTGGAACTGCTTCCTGCCGACAGAGAGGCGACTGCCGAACTACTGCATGCCAACGATTATGTAGATTTGATAATTCCGCGCGGCAGCAGCAGCCTGATAAACTTCGTACGCCAGAATGCCACAGTACCGGTTATAGAGACAGGTGCCGGCGTATGCCATACGTTCTTCGACCGCTATGGCGATATAAGCATAGGTCCATCTATCATTGCCAATGCAAAGACACGCCGGGTCAGTGTATGCAACGCTTTGGATTGCCTGATTATCGAAGCCGACAGCCTGGCTAATTTGCCCGACCTATGCCTGCCGCTGCAATCAAGCAATGTAGAGATATTTGCCGATGAACCCGCCTACCACAGTTTGCATGGCAAATATCCCGCCGAACTGTTGAGACTTGCCACTGAAGACTGCTACGGCAGAGAGTTCCTGGACTACAAGATGGCCATTAAAACCGTGAATTCTTTCCAGGAAGCATTGGCACATATCCGGAAGTACGGTTCCAAACATAGCGAATGCATCATTACGGACGACAAGACACGTGCCGAATGGTTCTGCCGGGAAGTGGACGCCGCTTGCGTATACGTCAATGCACCGACCTCTTTCACCGACGGCGCACAATTCGGACTCGGTGCCGAGATCGGCATCAGCACACAGAAGCTGCACGCCCGCGGTCCGATGGCTCTGGAAGAAATCACCACATACAAATGGATTGTCGAAGGTTCCGGACAGACCAGACCTTGACAGCCGAATAACAAAGATATAGATACACTAAAAAGACTGTAAATATGAAGAACTTTACTTGCGTGCAGGACATCGGCAACCTGAAGTCTGCACTGGACGAAGCATTCGAGATTAAAAAAGACCGTTTCAAATATGTGGAACTGGGACGTAACAAAACGCTGATGATGATTTTCTTCAACTCCAGCCTGCGCACCCGCCTCAGCACACAAAAGGCCGCATTGAATCTGGGCATGAACGTAATTGTACTGGACATCAACCAGGGAGCCTGGAAACTGGAGACAGAGCGTGGCGTCATCATGGACGGTGACAAACCGGAACACTTACTGGAAGCCATTCCCGTGATGGGCTGCTATTGCGACGTCATCGGCGTACGTTCTTTTGCACGCTTCGAAAATAAGGAAGACGATTACAACGAAGTGATACTGGAGCAGTTCATCAAGCATTCCGGCCGGCCGGTATTCTCCATGGAGGCTGCCACACGCCATCCGCTGCAGAGTTTTGCCGACCTGATAACCATTGAGGAATATAAGAAGACGGCACGCCCCAAAGTAGTGATGACATGGGCTCCACATCCGCGTCCATTGCCCCAGGCTGTCCCCAACTCCTTTGCCGAATGGATGAATGCAACTGATTATGACTTTGTGATTACACATCCCGAAGGTTATGAACTCGACCCCAAGTTCGTAGGAAATGCCCGCGTAGAATATGACCAGATGAAAGCTTTTGAAGGAGCCGATTTTGTCTATGCCAAGAACTGGGCAGCCTATACAGGCGACAACTACGGACAAATATTGAGCAAAGACCGCACCTGGACAGTAGGCGAGCGCCAGATGGCCGTTACCAACAATGCCTACTTCATGCACTGCCTGCCGGTTCGACGCAACATGATTGTGACGGATGATGTGATAGAAAGCCCGCAGTCCATCGTAATCCCCGAAGCGGCCAACCGGGAGATTTCAGCAACAGTGGTGCTAAAGAGACTGCTTGAAAGCCTCTAACCAGAGGACAAGACTACTTTATTCTTTTTAGGCGCGGATTACGCGGAAAACGCGGATTCTTTTCTTAAATTTTTTCCGTGGAATCCGCGTAATCCTCGCCTAAAAAGAAATTATAGCAAATGCATTTCAGCTACACCGCTATTACTTTTCCACTTCTTTGCCCGCTTCTTCCCAACCGATGAAACCTTTGTCAAGGTCATAGATTATATATCCTTTTTTGCTCAGTATGGCAGCGGCCTTTTTACTACGCTTACCACTACGACAATATACTGCAACCGGTTTGTCCTTCTGCAGAGTGGAGTCGGCCATCGTTTCAAACGACTCATCCAATACATTAATATTGATACTGTGGGGCACGTGTCCTTCCGAGTATTCGGCAACAGTACGCACATCCAGAAGCTGCACCTCCGGATTGGCTATCAATGTGGAAAAGTCATCTACCGAAACAGACTTGAACTGTCCCTCCTTCTGCTGGCAGGAAAAGAGGGTGGTAAAAACGAGGCAAAGGCCCGCGAACAATGTCTTCATCGAATATTTCATTTTAGTCAGGGTTATAAACAAAATCGTAAGTCTTGATGTCGCCGGAATAAGTGTGCACACTGAAATGAACCATAACCTTCTGTATACCCTCTGCCGCATACTGCCGCAAAGGTACGGAAGCGTAGGCACGCCTGGTATAAGACACCACCTCCTCCTTTGCGTCATGATACAGCGTCAGATATACTTCACTACACCCGGTAGCAGTATCCACAATCACTTCATCCTCAACAAAATGGAACTTATGTTCACCATTCTCCTTGACTATCAGTGTCATATTGAGATAGTCGAGTCCCATCCAGATACCCAGCACATCAGTAGGGTCTGTCTTGACGCCCTCCTCGAACTTGTCGGCCGTTTGGGGAACGACAGAAAGAACACCGCTCAAGGCATACAGCACCGCACCGGCAGTTCCATCGGCAGTTACCTCCGAAGCATAATTACTGATGACACGTACCGAAGCGTTTGCCTCTATGTTCGTCTTTGTCTTGTCCTCCACTACCGGCAAGGTTTCCCCTTCATCCGTCACAACAGACCGCAGATAGCCGTCAGCCCCCGAAAAGGCAGTCAAGAATTCCAACTTCACGGAAGGATAATGATAATCATCATCGCCACAACCAGCCAACAGACAGGCCAACAAAGGCAAAAGCCACCAATCACAGTACTTCTTCATGTATTCATTCTTTTATAGCCGCCAGATAATTCTTCAACGGGTTGGCATACATCAGCAGCATTTTTCCGCGCAGAAAGTCCACGTCCTTATTAGGAATGGAGATACGCTCCAACTGTTGTTCTATATAGGCCGTGAAGCGCTGCTTATCCTCGGCAGTGTAATGGTCGGAAAAATCCTCCTTCCCCTCAAGAAGGTCGTGTGCCACATAATTATTGGGATACATCCGGTAGCTGGCATGAATGCGTTTGTCTATCAGTGCAGACATGCGTGCAAAGAGTTCGGGCTTCGGAAGTGAACGGTCCATCTTCGCCAATTCATCATTCATGCAGGCACCCGTCTGGAAATGTACCCGCCCTTTATAGCCGAACAGTCCGGTCTGCATATTCAGCAAGTCGTCAGCCGTCGTTTTCTTATAGCCTTCAATGTCCCGTTTCAGTTGGAACTCCTGCGCTTTCAGGAAGTCGCAAGGGTCGTATTCATAGGAAATGGCAAGCGGAGCTATATTCATTTCCATTAAGCGGTCAATGACGTCGCCTTCACCGCCTATTGCCAGCATCTTCAGCACACTGTCCTGCGTGCGGTCGTTGGAATCCTTGGCACGCCCTTCACGTTGTGCAATCCAGATAGACTGTTTCTTCTCACTGATGGTATAATGCATATAGCGGGACATGCGTGCGGAAGCCTCCAGCATCTGGCGCATGGTCAACGCACGCAGCACGATGAAGGACTTGTTGACACGCACGAATTTCTTAATCCACGGATAGACAAGCAGGTTGTCGCCAATGGCTATCTCTACCGTATCCATACCCTGGTCTACCAAAAGAATGGACAAGAAACCGGAATCGAGAATAATGTCGCGATGATTGGAGATATAGGTATACGCCGCCGACTTGTCTGCTGGCAACGCGGTATGGTCCAAAGTCAATCCATCCGTAGCCTCCTTCGCCAATTTCCACAGAAGCCCATAGCAGAAGGTCTTCTGAAATTCCAGCTTGGTTTTACACGCGCGCATTTTCTGCGACCAGACTTCAAAAGGTACACCAGGCATCACAGTATCCACTGCCTGCCGGAACGCCGCATCGGCAATCAGTTCCTCATAGACTTGAGGAAGTTCCTCATCATGATAAGGACGGATTTCATCAAATTCCACGTTCGCATTCATAATGAATAATGATTAATCCTTAAACTTGTTTTCTATAATATCTGTCATTACATCCTTCATCTCCATTCCGGCAGCACGAACCTGCTGGGGAATAAAGCTGGTGGCAGTCATTCCGGGGGTGGTATTCACCTCCAGCAGATTGATTTTTTCCCCTTCGGTAATGATATAGTCCACGCGGATAATGCCATAGGCCCCGAGTATATCATAAATGGCAGAAGTCAGCGTCTGCACCCGGCGGGTCAAATCGTCCGAGATGCGGGCGGGAGTAATCTCGTCAGACGCACCATTATACTTAGCTTCATAATCGAAGTACTCGTTGTGGCTCACCACCTCCGTAATGGGGAACACTACGGACTTGTCTTTTGTTTTGTAACAGCCGCAGGTAATCTCGGTCCCGTCCATAAAGGCCTCCACCACTACTTCCTGCGCTTCCGCAAATGCCTTGGTTATGGCAGGCTGTATCTGCTCTTTCGCCGTCACCTTGGTCACGCCGAAGCTGGAACCTCCCAAGCTGGGCTTAATGAAGCAAGGCAGACCGATTTTCTCCATCACATCTTCATCCGTTACCGACTGTCCGCCGCGCAGCAACAACGATTCGGCAATGCGCACACCGAAACCTTTCAGATACTGGTTGCAGGCAAACTTATCGTACGTGAGCGACGCTGCCAGTACTCCGCAACACGAATAAGGGATGTGGAGCATATCAAAATAGCCCTGCAGACGGCCGTCCTCACCCGGAGTTCCGTGGATGGTGATATAGGCAAAGTCGAATGTCACTTTCTCGCCATCCAGCACGAAGCTGAAGTCATTGCGGTCTACCGGAGCCTTAGCGCCGTCGGGCAGCTGTACATGCCAGTCCAGTCCGTGCATTTCTACAATATATAAGGTATACTTCTCCTTGTCGATGAAGGAGTAAATCCCCTGTGCACTACGCAGGGAGACGTGGAATTCGGAGGTATCTCCTCCGGCTACAATAGCAATCGTGCGTTTCATTCTAATTCTCTGTTACTGATATAGCCTCTCCATTTGTCTATCAGCCGGGTCATGTCATCGGGCAATTCCGAAGTGAAGTACATTTCTTCTCCGGTGACGGGATGCACAAACCCCAGCGTCATGGCATGCAATGCCTGCCGCGGACAAGTGTCGAAGCAGTTGTTTACAAATTGTTTGTATTTAGCGAAGTGGGTTCCTTTCAGGATTTCGTGTCCACCGTAACGTTCGTCGTTGAAAAGTATGTGTCCGATGTGCTTCATGTGCACACGGATTTGATGGGTGCGTCCCGTTTCAAGGATACATTCCACCAGTGTGACGTATCCCAAACGTTCGAGCACCCGGTAATGGGTGACGGCATGCTTTCCCTGGTCGTCGGGGAGGACGGTCATCTGCATGCGGTCTCTGGGATTACGACCGATATTGCCGACAACGGTCCCTTCATCCTGCTCCACATTTCCCCAGACCAGCGCCCGGTAACGGCGTTTTGTCGTCTTGTTGAAGAACTGGTTGCCGAGATTCGTCTTGGCATCCGGAGTCTTGGCTATCACCAGCAGGCCGGAGGTGTCCTTGTCGATGCGGTGCACCAGTCCCACATGCGGGTCATTGGCATCATAATCGGGATTATCCTTCATATGCCAGGCTATGGCGTTGACAAGCGTACCGTGATAGTTGCCATGACCGGGGTGCACCACCAGACCGGCAGGTTTGTTCACTACCATCAGATACTTGTCCTCATATACTATATCAAGGGGGATGTCTTCGGGGATGACTTCATTCTCATAGCGTGGACGGTCCATCATCACAGTGATTACATCCATCGGCTTCACCTTATAGCTGCTTTTCACAGCCTTGCCGTTCGCCATCACGAAGCCTGCATCGGCAGCCTTCTGGATGCGATTGCGCGAGGAGTTCGTCAAGCGGTCGAACAGATACTTGTCCACCCGCATCATCTCCTGCCCCTTGTCCACCACCACACGGAAGTGTTCATAGAGTTGCGCCTCGTCACCCACCGGCTCTACGTCGTCCAGCTCATCATTATCTATATCATCCGGCAATTCTTCTATCATCACGGCATTTACAATTTGACTATTTACAATTTACGATTGGAGTCAGATGTTTATCAGAACCAGGACTCATCTGCCGCGGAGTCTTCGGACAACATGGGTTCAACGGTACCTCCCACAGAATCCACTCCCAGGGAGTCTGCCTGCAAGGCGCCTCCATCTCCCACCATCAGCGTCAGCACTGCACCGGCGGGCACTTTCTCGCCGATGGAAAGCTGACGGCCCTTATACTTCACGCCATACACCCAGTCCTTCTCTCCCGGAATATACTGTATCTCGGCCAGCTTGAAGCCCGAAGCCAGAATACGCGCTTCCGCCTGCCGCAGCGAACTGTTGTCCGCCACATCGGGTACTATGTGCAGAGGGACTTCAATCGTATTGATTGTAAGATAGATGGTACGTCCTTCCTTTACCTTTTGTCCGGCTGCCGGATTATATTCGAGGATGCAGCCGGCAGGAAGAGTCTTGACATAACTGGAATCCGAAACGATGCAGACCAAGCCGCGGTTACGGAACATTTTCTCGGCTTCCTCCACTCCCATGCCCTTCACATCGGGCACTATCACAGCCTCGCCGTGGCGGGTATATATATCCAGTCCTTTCAGCACTCCGAACAGCAATCCCACTACCACAACGGCCATCGCAAGTATGTTCGCCCAGAAGAACCGGTTCTGCCGGAAAGAGAAAAAATCTTTTATTGTCATAATCGATAATGCATTATTTGGGACAAAGATACAATTTTCACCACATAGTACACGGAGTTGGCAATAGTTTTTTCCGGAGAAGCGGGCACAATACATAAGAAAAGCTGCAAAAGACCAGAATCAGTCTTTTGCAGCTCCCTTATTTCTTTAATACGAACGAGAACGACTATTATGCCTTTACTCCGTTGTATTCGTCAGAAACAGTCAGTTTCTTTCTGCCTTTAGCACGACGTGCTGCCAATACTCTGCGGCCGTTTGCTGTAGCCATTCTCTCACGGAAACCGTGTTTGTTCTTTCTCTTTCTGTTCGAGGGTTGAAATGTTCTTTTCATTACTGTATCTTGTTTTATGTTATTATTCTCACGAATTCGGGCTGCAAAAATAGATACTTTTTTCAAATAAACCAAGAGATAACTCATTTTCTCTCAAAAGTTTTTGTGTTTTTTACCGATTTCCATTACTTTTGCACTCGCAAACCAGCACTAACGAAGTAAATACCAATATAATAATATTAAAGACTATAAGTATGATTAATGCCCAAGACATTAAAATCGGAACTTGCATCCGTATGGACGGCAAGCTGTATTTCTGTATCGACTTCCTGCATGTAAAGCCGGGAAAAGGTAATACTTTCATGCGCACTAAGCTGAAAGACGTGGTGAACGGTTACGTTCTGGAACGCCGTTTCAACATCGGTGAGAAACTGGAAGACGTACGTGTAGAACGTCGTCCCCACCAATACCTCTATCATGACGGTGACAACTACCAATTCATGAACCAGGAGACTTTTGACCAAATTCCCATCGCCCACGACCTCATCAACGGTGTTGACTTCCTGCTCGAAGGAATGATAGTAGACGTGGTATCAGACGCTTCTACAGAAACCGTACTCTATGCTGATGTGCCCATCAAGGTTCAGCAGAAGATTACCTATACGGAGCCGGGACTGAAAGGCGACACAGCCACCAACACGCTGAAGCCCGCTACGGTAGAATCAGGTGCAACGGTCCGCGTTCCTTTGTTCATCAACGAAGGCGAGACTATCGAAATCGATACGCGCGACGGTTCTTACGTAAGCCGCGTAAAAGCATAAGCCCTTTTGGAAATCAGGCAAATGCCCTTTTCATATCATCCCCGGTGCTCCACTTGGCATCCGGGGATTTTTCTTTCCATTTATTCATCTGCAAAGCTTAAATGATATATCTTTGCGGAGACAACCAAAACATAAAGCCATACCCATGAGATACTCCGTCATCATCCCCGTATACAACCGCCCCGATGAGGTGGATGAACTGCTGCAAAGCCTGACGCAGCAAAGTTTCAAGGATTTTGAAGTGATTGTGGTGGAGGACGGCTCCTCCATCCCCTGCAAGCCGGTCACAGAGAAGTATCAGGAACTATTGGACGTGCATTACTATGACAAGCCCAACTCCGGCCCCGGGCAGACCCGTAACTACGGGGTGGAACGAAGCAAGGGCGAATACCTGATAATACTGGATTCGGACTGCATCCTGCCCGAAGGTTATTTCCTTGCTGTGGAAGAAGAGCTGCAGCACGAAGCCGCCGATGCCTTCGGAGGCCCCGACCGCGCGCACGAATCATTCACAAACATACAGAAAGCCATCAACTACTCCATGACCTCCTTCTTCACCACCGGCGGTATCCGTGGGGGGAAGAAGAAGATGGACAAGTTCTATCCGCGTAGCTTCAACATGGGTGTGCGGCAGGAAGTGTACCAAGCCCTGGGCGGATTCTCGCGGATGCGCTTCGGGGAGGACATCGACTTCAGCATCCGAATCTTCAAGGGAGGATATACATGCCGGCTGTTCCCCGGTGCCTGGGTATACCACAAGCGACGGACAGACTTCCGAAAATTCTTCAAGCAGGTACACAATTCCGGGATTGCCCGCATCAATCTGTACAAGAAGTATCCGGAATCTCTGAAGCTCGTCCACCTGCTGCCGGCTGCATTTACCCTGGGAGTGGCCATATTCCTGCTGGGAACGCCCTTCTGCCCGTACAGCCTGCTGCCCATCGCTCTTTATGCGCTTCTGGTATGCATGGACTCCACTATCCGGAACCGTAGCCTCAGCATCGGGCTCTACTCCGTCGCCGCCGCCTTCATCCAGCTCATCGGATACGGGACGGGGTTCCTGCGCGCCTGGTGGAACCGCTGCATACTTGGCAAGGACGAGTTCGAGGCGTTCAAAAAGAACTTTTACAAATAAGGAGGATTAGGGGTTAAGGATTAGGGATGATATGGAGAAACTGAATATCAACCAGTGGGCTGCAGAGGACCGCCCGCGGGAAAAGATGATGCAGAAAGGGGCGGAAGCCTTGAGCGATGCCGAACTGCTAGCCATCCTCATCGGCTCCGGCAATACGGAAGAAACCGCCGTGACACTGATGCAGCGCATACTCGCCGCCTGCGGCAACGACCTCAACCGCCTGGGCAAATGGGAGGTGCGGGACTTCTCCCGATTCAAAGGCATGGGCCCCGCCAAAAGCATCACCGTCATGGCATCCCTGGAACTGGGCAAACGCCGCAAGCTGCAGGAACGCTCCGGACGTACCGCCATCCGCTCTTCCGCCGACATCTACGAGCTGTTCCATCCCCTGCTCTGCGACCTTGCCACAGAAGAATTCTGGGTACTGCTTATGAACCACGCCGCCAAAGTGATAGACAAGGTACGCATCAGCCGCGGCGGCATCGACCAGACTACCGCCGACGTGCGCAGCATCCTGCGCGAAGCCCTGCTGCAACGCGCCACACAGATAGCCCTTATCCACAACCATCCCTCCGGCAACCCGCACCCCAGTAACGACGACCAGCGGCTGACGGAACTCGTGAGGAAAGCCGCCCAAACCATGAACATACACCTGACCGACCACGTCATCGTCACGGACGGAAGCCATTACAGCTTCAACGACGAAGGATTGCTATAAATAATCCAAGTTACGGACATACTATACGAAAGACAAAAGCGGTCATAACACTAACTATCAGCACATTGTATTTACCTGCTATTTACCAGCCAATGTAAAAGCCGTTACCGCGGTATGTAAAAGCCGTTACCCTATATTGTAACGCCCTTTACCCCATATTGTAAAGACCTTTACCGCCTATTGTAAAAGGAGTTTCCCCAGGGGTAAAGGGAGTTCCCCCAGCGGGTGAAGCGTGTTTCCCCACCGTCAAACCCTTTCTGAAGTAATGAAAAGGAGGGCGTTCCTTTGCATTTTCAATTAAATTCCATAGCTTTGTTCTTTGAAAACCTATATATAAAACCCTACGAATATGACCAAATTTGAAATAGAAGAGAAAATAGTCTCCATGCTCAAGACCGTATTCGACCCGGAAATACCGGTAAATGTATACGACCTGGGACTGATTTACAAAATAGACGTCTCCGACCAGGGAGAAGCCTCCATCGACATGACGCTGACTGCCCCCAACTGTCCGGCAGCCGACTTCATCATGGAAGATGTGCGCCAGAAGGTGGAATCCATCGACGGCGTAACCTCCGCCACCATCAATCTCGTTTTCGAACCCGAGTGGGACAAGGACATGATGAGCGAAGAAGCGAAACTGGAGCTGGGATTCCTTTAAATCAGTTGAAAGTTCAAAGTTGAAAATGGAAAGTTGAAAATGAAGAATGTATATTTCCTCTCGGATGCTCACCTGGGCTCACGAGCCATCGAACACGGACGAACCCAAGAACGGAGGCTGGTCAACTTCTTGGACAGCATCAAGCACAAGGCATCGGCCGTATACCTGCTGGGAGACATGTTCGACTTCTGGTACGAATTCCGTACCGTAGTGCCCAAAGGATACACCCGCTTTCTGGGCAAGCTGTCCGAACTGACCGACCTGGGAGTAGAAGTCCACTTTTTCACGGGAAACCATGACCTTTGGTGCGGCGACTATCTGACCAAGGAGTGCGGCGTCATGATACACCGCGAACCGCTGACCACCGAAATCTTCGGAAAAGAGTTCTACCTTGCCCACGGTGACGGGCTGGGCGACCCGGACAAGAAGTTCAAGATGCTGCGCGCCATGTTCCGCAGCCGTACCCTACAGACGCTGTTCTCTGCCCTGCACCCCCGCTGGAGCATGGAGCTGGGACTGAACTGGGCCAAGCACAGCCGCTTGAAACGCATAGACGGGAAAGAGCCCGCATACATGGGAGAAAACAACGAATACCTGGTGCTCTACACCAAGGAATACCTAAAAAGCCATCCCAACATCAACTACTTCATCTACGGTCACCGCCACATCGAACTGGACCTGATGCTGAGCAGTACCGCCCGCATCCTCATCCTCGGCGACTGGATAAACTACTTCTCGTACGCCGTCTTTGACGGCGAGAACCTCTTCCTTGAGAATTTTGTGGAGGGAGAGACGAAGCTATAACCCGCATTGCCAAACTGTTAACCATCATACCATTACCACCCATGAAACCTTTAAGACTGAAAAACATGATTGCCGGATGCCTGCTCGCAGCAGGAGCATTGCCGGTATGGGGACAATCCGGCGCCCCGACACTTGTCATCCGCATTGACGATCTCGGTGCCCTGCATTCCGTCAACGAAGCCTGCATCCAGACCTACCGCTCGGGTATTGCCCGCAGCGTGGAAGTGATGCCCGTAGCAGCCTGGTATCCGGAAGCCATCAAGATGCTGAAAGAAAATCCGGGACTGGACGTCGGCCTGCACCTCGTCATCACCAGCGAGTGGGAGAACGTGAAGTGGCGTCCGCTGACCCACTGCCCCAGCTTGACGGACGAGAACGGCTATTTCTACCCGATGATGTTCCCTAACCCCGCCTATCCGGGACAGTCCATCATGGAGCAGAAATGGGACATCAAGGAGATAGAGCAGGAGTTCCGCGCGCAGATAGAGACGACGCTGAAAAGCATTCCGCAACTCAGCCATCTGTCCGGACACATGCTCTCCACCGGTTTCAGCAAGGAAGTGAACGAGCTGGTGCAACGGCTCGCCAAAGAATACAACCTGCCGTCCATCGACCGCATGGACTCCTCCAAGGACTACCGGTTTACCTACATCGGGTACGACGGCCCCAAAAGAACCGCCGAAGAAAAGGAGGCCAGCTTCATCAAAGCATTGGAGAAGTTGCAACCGGGCCAGCGCTACCTTTTCTTAGACCACCCGGCACTGGACAACGATGAAATGAAAACCGTCTTCCACATCGGATATGAGGACGTGGCGCTGGACCGCCAGGGAGTGACCGACCTGCTGACAAGCCCCCGCATCCGGAAAGCCATTGAAGACAAAGGCATAAAGCTGATTTCCATCAACCAACTGACCAAGGGCCTGCCCCGCGCCGCCGCTACTCCGAAGCTGGACAAGGCCATGAACAGATATCTGGATGCCGTAAAGAAAGCCGGACAAGACCTGCACAGTATCATGATTGTGCAACACGGCAATGTCATTGCCGAAGAATGGATGGGCGAAGGGAAAGAGGATGAGCCTCACATCCTAAACTCCGTCAGCAAGACATTCACCGCCACCGCCGTGGGACTTGCCGCCTCCGAAGGCAGGCTGAAGCTGACGGACAAGGTCATCTCCTTCTTCCCCGACAAGCTTCCGGCAACCGTCAGCGAAAATCTGGCAGCCATGACCGTACGCGACCTGCTGACCATGAACTGCGGGCACGACACCGACCCCACCGGAACGGTACGCAAAAAGGCAGACGCCGATTGGGTGCAGGAGTTCCTTGCCTTCCCCGTGGAGCACAAGCCCGGTACCTTCTACACCTACAACAGCCTGGGAACCTACATGCTCTCAGCCATCGTACAGAAAGTGACGGGCGAGAAAGTGGTGGATTATCTCTATCCCCGTCTGTTCCGCCCGCTTGGCATCGTCAACGCCCGGTGGCAGGAAAGCCCGCAAGGCATCAATACCGGAGGCTGGGGGTTGTACCTCAAAACGGAAGACCTTGCCAAGATGGGACAACTGTTCCTGCAGAAAGGAAACTGGAACGGCCAGCAGATTCTGCCCGAAAAATGGGTAAAGGAGGCATCTGCCTGCCAAGTGCCCTCACTGCCCGCCGGCATGAAACCGGAGATGCTGAAGAAAGCGAAGATGAGCGCCAAGACAAGCGACTGGCTGCAGGGCTACGGCTACCAGATGTGGCGCTGCCGCCACAACGCCTACCGTGCCGATGGTGCCAACGGACAATACATACTGGTGTTGCCGGACAAGGATGCCGTCATTGCCGTCACCGCCAACATCCCCGACATGCAGGCAGAGCTGAATCTAATATGGAAGTACCTGCTGCCCGCGCTATAAAACGTTTATTCTTATAAATGATTACAAAAAAGTGAAGGTCACCGGAACTTTTTCCCGGCATGGTTGTAGTAACATCATAACATTAAAAACATTAGCGTCATGGATGATATGATTTACAGAAACGACCCGATTGCCGAAGAGAACATAGACCCGCACGGACGTCCGGCAACGGATGAATTCGAGGAATGGAGCGAAGAGGTCTCCGAACGGACAGATACCGGATACAAGGACCAGAAAATAAAATCTGCCAAGGAACGGGAGAAACGTATCCGGGAGATGGATGAAATTATAAAGAAGGACCTTAAGGAATAAATTGACAGCCACCACAGATTACACGGATTCTCACAGATTAGTCTCTTATACTTGATATCAGAGCTTCCAATCTGTGAGAATCCGTGTAATCTGTAGTGACTTTCTATTATTTGTATCCACCAGCCTTGGCTATGCGTTTCGGGATTTCCGTGTTGTCCATCTTACCCACGAACAGCTTGGAGCCTGCACCTACTGCGAATACCGGCACATATCCGGCTGTATGGCCACCGCTGGTCCAGCCTACCATGGCAATCTGGCTCATTACCTTCTTGGCGGCAACGGCCAGGGGCTCAGTCTTGGCATAAAGACTTTCCTCAAACACTACATGCTTGTTCACGAATGATTCTTCGTAAGCATCACGCAGCATCTTCTCCTGCTCCCAGCTCACCGGCAGTTCTTTCCAGAAACCCATCTTTTCTGCCAGGAATTCCTTCATTTCCGGCCAGTTGATAACCTTGCGCATCTTGCGTAAGTCCGTGATGGAACGTGAAAGGATATCCTGAGACTGCTTCTGCTTGGCAAGGGCTTTCAGTTGAAGCTCGTACTTACCGGTACCCAGACCCAGACCGCCGGTTTCATGGTCTGCAGTTACCACAATCAGCGTTTCTTTGGGATGCTTCTTATAGAACTCGTAAGCCACCTTGATGGCGTTGTCCATATCCACCACTTCCTCAAAGACTGTGGCGGGGTCGTTTCCGTGGCAGGCCCAGTCAATCTTTCCACCTTCAACCATCAGGAAGAAACCCTTGTTACTGCCTTTGGTCAGGAAAGAGATGGCGCTTTCGGTAATTTCGGCCAGCGTCAGGTCGCCTTCCTGGCGGTCGATGGCATAGGGCAGGCAAGAAGGCTCTGCCCCTTCTTTCTGGATAAGAATCATCTTGTCCGCCTGGACAGACTTCGACTTATATTCGTCAAGGCCTCTTGCAACGGTATAACCGGCTTCTTCAAAGATAGGGAAGATGCTCGGAGCCTCTTTCTTGTCGGCAGTGGTAGTCGGTTTCAAGAAACCACCGCCTGCATAGAAGTCGAAACCGGCTTTCGGCAGGTCGAGGGCTATCTCGTAATACATGCCACGGTCCGGCTGATGGGCATAGAATGCGGCGGGAGTAGCATGGTCTACACTGACGCTGGTAGTTACCCCAACTTTCTTACCGGACTTTTTGGCTCTCTCGGCCACACTCTGAAGCACACTCTTGTTATCGTCCATACCAATGGCGCCGTTGTAGGTCTTTGCACCGGTAGCCAGGGCTGTTCCGGCAGCAGAAGAGTCAGTCACCGAGTTGGTGGCAGAAAAGGTAGTTGCCATGCTGGCAACCGGGAAAGAAGTGAACAGCAAAGGCTTTACACCGATGCGCCCTTCTTGTTCGGCCAGATACATCTCCGTACCGTTCACCTGGTTCACACCCATTCCATCACCGATGAAATAAAACACGTACTTCGCCTGCTGGGCATAGGCCATGCCGCTGGTCAGCAGTACAAAGAACAACACATACATTAATCGTTTCATAAGCAGTTCTTATTTAAAGTTATTCGGAAAATTGCCTTTATTGTTTTTAACCAAGTAACAAAGATAAGGATTTTAAAGGATTCGGAAAACATTTCGCCCCTACAAATACATTACATATTTGCAGGGGCGAAACCACATCCGGACTCCGGGAAGCCGGAACCGGGAAATATTACAGCGATATTACTTCTTCAGAATATCCATCGTGTCCGAAGCAATCATCAGTTCCTCGTCAGTGGGGATTACCACCACCTTCACCTGAGAATCTTCGGTAGAGATAACCATTTCTTCACCGCGTACTTTGTTCTTCTCGGCATCCAGCTTTATGCCCATGAATTCCAGGCCTTCACATGCACCCCAGCGGGCACTTGCCTGATTCTCGCCGACACCACCGGTAAATACCACGATATCCACACCACCCAAAGCAGCGGCATAGGCACCGATATATTTCTTGATGCGGTAGAAGTACATTTCTTCAGCCAGAACAGCCTTCGGATTGCCGGCAGCTACGGCATTTTCCAGGTCGCGCATGTCACTGGATTCACCGAAGATACCCAGCACACCGCTCTTCTTGTTCAGCAGGTTGGAGATGCCGTTGGCATCCAGACCCTCTTTCTCCATGATGAAGGAAACGGCACCGGCATCAATATCACCACTGCGGGTACCCATCATCAGACCTTCCAGCGGGGTCAAGCCCATGCTGGTGTCTACACACTTACCGTCCTTGATGGCAGTAATGGAACCACCGTTGCCAATGTGGCAAGTGATGATTTTCTTTCCTTCCGGCTCTACACCCAGGAACTCGCAGACGCGCTGCGATACGTAGCGGTGTGAGGTTCCGTGGAAACCATAACGGCGTACGCCGTACTTTTCATAAAGTTCGTAAGGCACGGCATACAGATAGGCATGCTTCGGCATGGTCTGGTGGAAAGCCGTATCGAACACACCAATCTGCGGAACATTAGGCAGAATGGCAGATATTGCATTTACACCCTTCAGGTTAGCAGGATTGTGGAGCGGAGCCAGGTCGTTGCAGGCAGTGAAGGCGGCAAGCACTTCCGGCGTCAGCCGTACAGACTCGCTGAACTTTTCGCCTCCATGCACCATACGGTGACCTACGGCATTGATTTCGTCCAAAGACTTGATGGCTCCATATTCAGGGCTTGTCAAAGTGTTCAGGATAAATTCCACACCTACGGTATGCTCTGGAATGTCCTTCTCAAGAACTTTCTTCTCGCCACTGGGCAAGGTGAACTTCAGGAAAGAGTCCTTCAAACCAATTTTTTCGATACCACCCTGGGCGATAACTTCTTTCCGGTCCATATCAAACAATTTGTATTTGATGGACGAGCTACCGCAGTTCAATACTAAGATTTTCATACTATATATCAGATTTAAAAGTTATTCAGCATTCTTTTTGGCAGCAATGGCCTGATTGGCAGTGATGGCAATCATGCGATACACATCCTCGATGGAGCAACCGCGTGAAAGGTCGTTCACCGGACGGGCGATACCTTGTAGGATAGGTCCTACGGCATCAGCATGTCCCAGACGTTGCACCAGTTTGTAGGAGATGTTGCCCACTTCGAGGCTGGGGACAACCAATACGTTAGCATGTCCGGCGATAGAAGAACCCGGAGCCTTGCTTGCACCTACTTCCGGCACCAAAGCTGCATCGGCCTGCAACTCACCGTCGATGGCAATATCGGGAGCCATCTCCTTGGCAATCTTCAATGCCTCAACCACTTTATCCACCACTTCGTGCTTGGCAGAGCCCTTGGTAGAGAAGCTCAGCATGGCAACTTTCGGGTCGAGACCGGCAACTGCCTGGGCTGTACGTGCCGTACATACGGCAATCTGTGCCAATTGTTCTGCATCGGGCACCGGAGTCACAGCCACGTCACCCATCACCAGGATACCGTTCTTTCCATATTCAGGAGCATGTGTCAGCAGCAGCATGGCACCCGAAACGCAAGTGATGCCCGGGGAAGTCTTGATAATCTGCAAAGCAGGGCGAAGTACATTACCCGTAGTGTTGCGTGCACCTGCCAACTGGCCGTCAGCGTCGCCGTTCTTTATAATCAGGCAGCCCAGATAAAGCGGATCGACAACCAACTTGCGAGCCTCTTCGATGGTCATGCCTTTCTTTTTGCGGAGCTCGCAAAGCAGTTGGGCATATTCTTCTTTCTTAGGATGGTCTTCCGGGTCGATAATGGTAGCTTTGTTTATATTTCCCAGCCCCCACTCTTTGGCACAAGCCTCTATCTCGGCAGGTTTTCCAAGGATAATCAAGTCGGCTACTCCGTCAGTCAGGATTTGATTGGCAGCTTTCAGTGTACGCTCTTCCGTACCCTCGGGAAGAACAATTCGTTGGCGGTTTGCTTTGGCACGCTCAACAATTTCGTTAATTAATCTTTGCATGATATTTTAATTGTCTATTAAGAATCGGCAGTATGTGTTATTCACGCCGCAAAAGTACACAATTTTGCAATATCTACATTGCAAACATCGGTCTTTTTACCGTTCAGACCATAATTATTATAATATTTAACATTAGGTATTCCCAGCATTCATGTGTACGCACACGTGCCCCTCTGCAACAAACAATTACCCGTCCGGCAGGAACAACCCGCCCGACTCTACAAACGACATAAAAAAAATCAGGATACAACGATAACAAGCAATACATAGAATACCTACCTTTGCAGCGTTTTCAACGTATAACAATAGGTATTATAATAATATGATTCGTCAATGCGCCATCCTTTTCGGATGCTTAGCTTTGGGTGAACTGATTGTTTTCTTTACGGGTATCAAGTTACCTTCCAGCATCATCGGTATGCTGTTGCTCACCCTATTCTTGAAATTGGGTTGGATTAAACTGCACTGGGTGCAGGGTATGTCCGACTTCCTGGTTGCCAACCTGGGCTTCTTCTTCGTACCGCCCGGTGTAGCTCTCATGCTTTACTTCGATGTCATCGCCTCCGAGTTCTGGCCGATAGTGACCGCTTCCATAATCAGCACCCTGCTGGTGATTGTAGTCACCGGATGGGTTCATCAACTAACACGTAAAATCAAATGAACTTTTTAGAAAACGAATTTTTCCTATTGGCTGTCACCTTCGGGATTTTCTTTCTGGCCAAACTCCTGCAGAAAAAGACCGGCATCATGTTGCTGAACCCCATCCTGCTGACAATTGCCATCCTCATTGTCTTCCTGAAGATGACACATATCAGTTATGAGACCTACAATGAAGGAGGACATCTGATAGAATTCTGGCTGAAACCCGCTGTTGTGGCCCTGGGAGTCCCCCTATACCTCCAATTGGAAACGATTAAGAAACAGCTGCTCCCCATCATGCTGTCACAACTTGCCGGCTGCATTGTGGGAGTTATCTCTGTCGTGCTGATAGCTAAATTGATGGGGGCTTCCGACGAGATTATCTACTCCCTGGCGCCCAAGTCGGTCACTACGCCGATAGCCATGGAAGTAACCAAGTCGCTGGGCGGCATTCCCTCACTTACCGCCGCCGTAGTGGTCTGTGTAGGCTTGCTGGGAGGAATACTGGGCTTCAAGACCATGAAACTGACCCACATCGGCAGTCCTATGGCACAAGGCCTTTCCTTGGGAGCCGCCGCCCACGCGGTAGGAACTTCCACAGCCATGGACATCAGCCGCAAATACGGCGCATTCGCCAGCCTCGGCCTGACCCTGAACGGTATTTTCACTGCATTGCTGACCCCAACTATTCTGCGATTATTAGGGCTACTCTAACAAAATCTTCTTATTTTTGTTATCTATAATCATAACCAACTAAAAACAACGTATGATTTCATTTAAAGATATCGAATTACAAGACAAAGAACTGATTACTTCCTATACACAGAACAGTCCGCGACGGAATTGTGACCTCTCATTCTCCAACCTATGCAGCTGGCGTTTTCTATACAATACAAAGTTTGCCATCATGGACGGCTTCCTCCTGCTGAAATTCTGGGCAAACGATGAACTGGTGTACATGATGCCGATAGGTAACGGAGATTTGACAAAAGTACTGGACGCACTGGTCGAAGACGCACACCGGGAAGGGGAACCTTTCTGCCTGCTGGGAATATGTTCGGGCATGTGCTCGGAACTGGAAGCCTTCATGCCCGGAAAATTCCAGTTCACAGCAGACCGGGACTATGCCGATTACCTCTATCTGCGTACAGACCTCGCCACGCTTGCCGGAAAGAAATTCCAGTCCAAACGGAATCATGTCAACAAATTCAAACGCACCTATAATTACGAATATACTCCCATCACTCCCGACCGCATCCAGGAATGTCTGGACCTGGAAGCCGAATGGTGTAAGGCCAACAATTGCGACCAGCATGAAGGAACGGGCAACGAACGTCGCGCACTGGTCTACGCCCTCCACAATTTTGAAGAACTGGGATTGACCGGAGGCATCCTGCATGTAGACGGCAAAATTGCCGCCTTCACTTTCGGAATGCCCATCAACCAAGATACCTTCGGAGTACATGTGGAAAAGGCCGACACCAGCATAGACGGAGCGTACGCAATGATTAACTATGAATTTGCCAACCATATCCCCGAACAATATGTCTACCTCAACCGTGAAGAGGATTTGGGTATTGAAGGATTGCGCAAGGCCAAACTTTCGTACCAGCCTGCCATTATTCTGGAAAAATACGTGGCATGCCTGAAAGATGAACCGGTGGAAGCTATCAAATGGTGAGAGTAAGGATTAGAGATTAAGGATTAAAAGGATAAGGGATTGATGATACGGGAAAAGGTAAAGAACTTATGGAAGCTCTGTTTCAATGATAGCGAGGAATTTACTGAACTGTATTTTCGGCTCCGCTACAACAATGATATCAATATTGCCATCCAAAGCGGCGAAGAAGTGATTGCCGCCCTACAGATGTTGCCTTATCCTATGACGTTCGAAGGAGAAGATATTCATACGGCCTATATATCCGGTGCCTGCACACACCCTGATTACCGTAACCGGGGCGTAATGCACGAGCTGTTATCACAAGCCTTTGCACGGATGCTACACAATAATGTCGCCTTATCCACCCTGATACCGGCAGAACCGTGGCTGTTCGACTACTATGGCCGCAGCGGTTATGCCCCCGTATTCCGCTATGCCGAAGAGACCTTTATCGCTTCCGGTACACCGACAGCCGATACGGGCCTTACTTTGGAAATGTCTGCCGAATATACTGAAAAAAGATATGAATATCTCGACCGGAAATTGCGGGAGCGCCCTTGCTGCATCCAGCATACGGAAGAGGATTTCCAGGTTATTATTGCCGATTTACAACTGGGGCAGGGCTTCGTTTGCACATTGAGCAATGGGGAGGAAATCACGGCTTTGGCCATTACCTATCCGATAGGGAAAGCCAACTGGCGCATTGGAGAAATCGTGTCGGATACTCCCGCAACAAAAACTTTACTGCTTCAACATATCTGCCAAAGCTTGAATCTCCCGTCCATCCGGGTTCTCACTCCTCCCGCTACCGGTGAAAGCCAACTTTTGGGCATGGCACGCATCATCAATGCCAAAACCATGCTGCAACTCTATGCTACGGCCCATCCGGAACTGGAACTCAGCATTCATCTCACCGATGAGCAGGTCAGTGCCAATAACGGCTACTACTACCTGAACAATGGTAAATATATGAATAGTGCCAAGCGTCTGCCGGGCAGCCACTTGGCACTTACAATCGGTGAACTCACCGAAAAAATATTTGCAATATCAAGCCCATATATGAGCCTGATGTTGAACTAGCATTATAATCCGCTGAAGTCGACTCCCTCAAATACCAGCGAAGGAATCTGCCATGAACGGTTCGGTTGAGGGTCATTGCCCACAGCAACCAAGGAATTCCATAAAGTAACCATGTTACCCGTCACATTCATTTCGTTGACGGGCTGTGTCAGCTTGCCGTCTTCAATAAGGAAACCCTCTATACCATAAGAGAAGTCACCGGTACTGCTATTGCTGTTACCGCCATTGAAGCCCGTAACCAAGATGCCTTGTTTAATATCTGCAACCAATCCGTTCAGGTCCTTATCGCCCGGTGTCAGAATTAGACGTGAAGGTGCACTGATAGTAGGAGCTATATCCATCTTCTTACCATTGTAGGTATCGATGAAATAAGTTTTCAGCACGCCTTTGTCAAAAACAGTGCGGGGTTCGGTAGCCACACCCTCATTATCGAAATAGCGTGAACCGTTTGCACCGATAGCATGCGGCTCGTCACGCAACGTGAAGAGGTCGGAAGCCACTTTCGTATCCAGCTTATCCATCAGGAAGGAGTTCTTTTGTTGCAAAGCACTGCCATACAATGCACTTAGCATCGGACTGAGCAGGTTTCCCACATTCATAGGGTCAACCACCATTGTATATTTACCCGACTTTGCTTTCTTCTGTCCCAGCTTGCGCAATACGCGTTCCAATGCCTTGGCACCGATTCCCGTCTTCGTCAATTTATCATAGAACAGAGCCGAGTCGTACCAGTAATCCTGAGGGCGAGCTTCGCCTTCTCCCTTAATGGATACACTGGCTGAGACAGAGAACCAGGTACTCTTCGACTCGCCTTCAAATCCGTTGCTTATCAAACGATAGGAAGAACCCTCACCATCACTATAAGAAGAATCAACCGAAATGATACGCTCATCCTTGCCCAATACCTCCTCTGCAGCAGCACGTGCAATCGCCACTTTATCATCCGGGTTGACTTCATAGAGTTTCTTGTCAAAAAGCTGCAAGTCAGGCTTGCCTCCTTTATAGTAGCGTGCAGGGTCGGCCAGCATACGCGACTCATCCACCGCCAGATAGCGGGTAGACTCTATACCATTCGTGATAAGAGTTTCCAATTCTTTCTTATCCAGCCGATTGGTGGAAAAAGAGCCGAAACGTCCGTCCACATAAAGATTCAATCCCAAACCATTCTCCGTAGACTGCTGCAAACGGTCCATTTTGCCGTCACGCAGTTCAAAAGAAGAATTAGAATTTGTATATAGCACCAGTTTGGCTGCCTGGCAACCGTTCTTCAAGGCATATTCCATTGCCCATTGTGCCAATTTCTTATTGTCGTCTGTAATCATGTCTTTAATTGATAGTTGATAATTAACTTTCTCCTCCTACAGTCAGCTTGCTGACTAGTGCCGATGGCATACCGCAGGTAACGGGACAAGACTGACCGTCTTTACCACAGGTCCAAGTACCGTTGTCAATCTTATCGTTATTTGCCACCATCGTGATGTCAGCCAATGCTTTCGGACCATTACCGATGATATTTATATCCTTGACGGGCTGCGTCAACTTGCCATCCTCAATCAAGTAACCCGACTTCACAAAGAAGGTAAAGTCTCCGGCACCGATTTGCACCTGGCCATTGGTAAACTGGTCACAATAGATACCTTTCTTCACGGTGGAGATAATGTCCGCTTCCTTCATATTGCCGGCTTCCATATAAGTGGCACGCATACGGGGGATAGGAGTATTACGGAAAGTATCGCGACGTCCGTTTCCAGTAGGAGCCACCCCATAATGCTTGGCACTGATGCGGTCGTGCAGATAACTGGTCAGGATACCTTCCTTCACGATATAGGTTTTCTGGCCTTCCACACCCTCATCGTCGAAATTCACGGCTCCACGATTGAAAGCGATGGTACCGTCATCCACCACGTTGATATGCTCATCGCACACCTTCTTTCCCAAAAGGTCGCAGAAAATGGAAGTACGTTTACGGTTGAAGTCAGCCTCAAAAGCATGTCCTATGGCTTCGTGCAACAAGATACCCGAACCGCCAGCCCCCATCACGACGGGCATTTCGCCACCTTTGGGTTTCACAGCCTTGAACAAGATAGCAGTCTTATCCACCGCCTCACGTGCAATAATATCCACGATGTCATCCGTCATGAATTCAAAACCCTTGCGGTAAGAACGACCGGCATAACCGTTCTCCATCTTTCCATTCTCTTCCATGATACAGACTGCCATAAAAGAAACCATCGGACGGTAGTCGTAGTAGCTCACGCCCTCGGAATTACAGAACAGCACGTGCGATGTACTGTCAGAAAGAGAAGCCTGCACCTTACGTACACGATTGTCCAAAGAGAAAATCTTTTCGTTCAGCTTTTCTAAATAAGGTATTTTTGCCTTGACACTCACGTCCTCCCAAGGTTCAGTGACGGCATAGCGGCTTTTGGTAATTGTCTTTTCCGTCAGTCCTACAGATTTTCCGGCCTTGCCCGAAGAGGCGATACGGGCAGCAGTACGTGCAGCACGCAGCATTTCTTCCATAGTTACCCCTTCCACATAAGCATACCCCGTCTGGTCGCCTGCCAATACGCGTACGCCCATACCGAAGTCAATGTTAGCTCCACAGTTGTTTACTTTGCCGTCCATCAGAACCACACTGTTGTTGAATGTGTGTTCAAAATAAAGGTCGGCATAATCGCCGCCTTTTTCCAGAGCGGCAGCCATCACTTTCTTCAAGTCAGCCTCCGTCACACCGAAGTGAACCATTGCCGAAGCTACGGCAGACTGATTATCTGCTCCTCCTAAAGCTCCGCGTACTGACGCAGGCATAGCCAACGAGGGTACTGCCAGCGAACCTAACATCGCCAGACTTCCCGTCCGTAAGAAATTTCGTCTATCCATCCTTTTCAGTTATTAGTTATAAGATATTGTTTTTTATATCATAGTTATATGACGTAAAAATAGGAGATTTTGTCACACCTTAGCTTTCCTTTGTTAACAAACTTTCCAATTCCTCTGCATTCAGACGCAGATAGAATTGTCCTTTGTAAGCCACTGAAATACCTCCGGTCTCCTCCGATACAATGATGGCATGCGCATCAGACACCTGGGAAATCCCCATGGCAGCACGATGCCTCAGCCCCAGTTCCTTAGGAATGTCCAGATTATGGGAAACAGGCAGGATACATCCCGCCGCTTTGATACGTTTCTTACTGATAACCATCGCTCCATCGTGCAACGGACTGTTCTTAAAGAAAATATTCTCAATCAGACGCTGGTTTATATCGGCATTGATAATCTCTCCCGTACGCACCACATCATCCAAAGGCAGATTATGTTCAATGACAATCAGGGCACCAACCTTCTGCTTCCCCATACTGATACATGCCATTACCACCGGCATGATGTCGTCATGTTCCAGCTTCTCTTTCTTGTTACCGGTGAAGAAGCGCACCAGCGCACTGGCATGCTGATGCGAGCCGAGTGTCAGCAAGAAGCGCCGTATCTCGTCCTGAAACAAAATGATAAGCGCCAGCACGCCCACACTGACCAGCTTGTCGAAGATGGAACCGAGCAATTTCATCTCCAGCACCTGCGATACCACCAGCCATATCAGGATAAACACCAGGATACCCGTAAACACATTTATAGAACCGGAGGCTTTCATCAGCTTATACGTATAGTACAGCAAAAAAGCCACTAACAGAATATCTATAAAATCTTTTATTCCAAATTCAAAAAACACGATATTGAATGATTAGGGGTTAGGGACTAGGAATTATTTCGCATGGCTTGCACAATCCGTACGGTTTCCACGGCTTCTTTCACGTCGTGTACGCGGAGAATGTCAGCACCTTTCAGCAAACAGATGGTATCGAGCACCGTAGTACCATTCAGCGCCTCCTGAGGAGTAATGTCCAACAAGCGGTATATCATCGATTTACGTGAAACGCCTACCAGCAAAGGCAACTCAAAAATACGGAACTCTTCCAGATAGGACAGCAATTCATAGTTATGCTCCATTGTCTTTCCAAAGCCGAAACCGGGGTCCAGAATGATGTCTTTTACACCTAAGTCACGTAATTGCTGCACCTTGCGCGCAAAATACAAGAAAACCTCTTTCAGAAGATTGTCGTAATGAGGATGCTGCTGCATACTTTGCGGAGTGCCTTGCATGTGCATCATAATATAAGGTACGTTCAATGCCGCAACGGTATGGAACATATTCGCATCCATCTCACCGGCCGCAATATCATTGATGATGGCAACACCATACTCTTCCACACACATTCTTGCCACATCCGCCCTAAAAGTGTCTACCGACACCACAGCATCCGGCTGTATCTCAAAAAGTATTTTCAGGCCCATACGCAACCGTTCCATCTCTTCCCTGGCAGAGACATTGTCGGCATTGGGACGGGAAGAGTAAGCGCCTATGTCAATAATGGCCGCTCCCTCCGAAACTATCTGTTTCACCCGGCGTGCTATTTCCACCTCTGTCTGTGTACGGCTACCGGCATAAAAGGAATCGGGAGTAACGTTCAGTATGCCCATGACACGGGGTTGAGAGAGGTCGAGCAGCGAACCGTTGACATTTATATATCGGGCAGTTGTAATTTCCATAGGCAGTCTGTTCTATATAGTACCTGCAAATGTAAACAAAAAAGTGGTTTCAAAATACATAAACTCATAAAACTGATAAGTTTTTTGCTTGTACCCGGGAAGGGAGAGGATTAAAACTATATCTTTGCACGATGGTTTACCACAGATTACACAGATTCACACAGATTGATTTAATTATAAAGTCATGGATATAACAGCTATACATCAGATATTCCTAACATGCACCAGTGTCACTACTGACAGCCGTAACTGCCCCCAAGGCTCTTTATTCATTGCGCTGAAAGGCGAGTCGTTCAACGGAAATGCCTTTGCCGCCCGAGCGCTGGAAAGCGGAAGTGCTTATGCCATAGTAGATGAAGAAGCCTATGCCCCCGCAGGCGATACACGATACATCGTGGTGGAAAACAGCTTGAAGACCTTGCAACAACTTGCCAATTACCACCGTCGGCAGATGCGTACACCCATCATCGGCATTACGGGTACAAACGGAAAGACTACTACCAAGGAACTGATGTCCACCGTACTTTCGCAAACTCACAACGTGCTCTATACCTTGGGAAATTTGAACAATCACATCGGTGTTCCCCTCACCTTGCTTCGCCTGCGCCCTGAACACGACCTTGCCGTGGTGGAAATGGGTGCCAGCCACCCGGGAGACATCAAGGAGCTGGTAGAGATAGCCGAACCTGACTACGGGATCATTACCAACGTAGGAAAAGCCCACCTGGAGGGATTCGGCTCTTTTGAAGGAATCATCAAGACCAAAGGAGAGATGTACGACTATCTGCGGACGCGGAAAGAAGCTACCATCTTTATCCATAACGACAACCCCTACTTGAAAAAGATAGCCTACGGACTCCACCAGATTGCCTACGGCAGTGAGGACGGGCTGTACATCAACGGACACGTCACTGGCAATTCTCCTTACCTCACCTTCGAGTGGAAAACGGACAACGAAAGCAAATATCACGAAGTACAAACCCGGCTTATCGGTGAATATAACTTCCCCAATGCTCTGGCAGCTGTCACCATCGGACATTTTTTTGGTGTGGAACCGGAGAAAATAGACAAGGCACTGGCCGGATATACCCCGCAAAACAACCGTTCACAACTGAAAAAAACAGCGGACAACACTCTGATTATCGATGCCTATAATGCCAATCCCACAAGCATGATGGCTTCCATTAGTAACTTCCGGAACATGCAGGCCGAAAACAAAATGTTGATATTGGGAGATATGCGGGAGTTGGGTAAAGACAGTGCCGACGAGCACCAGAAGATTGCAGACTATCTGGAAAAATGCGGATTCAAGGATGTAGTTCTTGTAGGGGAATTGTTTGCCGCCACACGCCACTCTTATCAGAGTTATCCCGATGTAACCGCACTCATCGCAGAGCTGCAAAGAGAGAAACCTTGCGGGAAAACAATTCTGATAAAAGGGTCGAACGGCATCAAGCTAAGTTCCGTAGTTGAATACTTATAATCCTATTTCATCCTTGGCCTTAAAATGAAATAGCCGACCATTGATGCAAGCACCGCTCCCGTGGTATTGGCCGCAAAATCCAGCCAGTCTCCACCACGGTATGTCGTGCAGTATTCTTGCAGCAACTCCACCATTCCGCTGAACAAAACGGGACAGACAAACGCCCCTGCCCATGCATGCCATAAAGGGGCGTTGTCTCTCCGGTGAGCGCGAAGAAACTCCAGCCACAGCATTCCTGACATGCCGAAATACATACAGATATGCACCACCTTGTCTATATTGGGAATCTTGCTTATTTCTGTAGAAGGCGGTTTAAAGAATGAAAGATAAATCACCGTCAGAATAATAAAAAGCGACACCGGATATTTCTTAATATAATATAGCATATACCAAATTATCAACGAACTGTGCGCAAAAGTACAGAACATTTTCTATATTTGCATGTTTTAGCTGGTATTAATAACGAATTGAAAGAAAAATCTACGTTTTATGACAAAAAGTGACAGAGCCAACTTCGGAAGCAAATTAGGCGTCATACTTGCCTCGGCAGGCTCCGCAGTCGGTTTAGGCAATATCTGGCGTTTCCCGTTTGAGACCGGGAATCACGGAGGTGCGGCATTTATCCTTGTATACTTGGTTTGCGTGCTCATTCTCGGCATCCCCATCATGATTGCAGAATTCCTCATCGGCAGGCGCTCGCGTGCCAATACGGCAAGGGCTTATCAGAAATTGGCACCCGGCACGCATTGGCGCTGGGTAGGACGTATGGGCGTACTGGCCGGATTCCTTATTCTGGGATATTACTCCGTTGTGGCAGGATGGACGCTTGAGTTTATCGGCGAAGCGGCTACCAACAGTTTTGCCGGGAAGTCGGCAGCCGATTTCATCGCATCCTTCAACAGCTTTGTCAGCAACCCCTGGCGTCCGGTCATCTGGCTGGTGCTGTTCCTGCTGGCCACCCATCTCATCATTGTCAAAGGAGTGGAAAAAGGTATTGAAAAATCAGCCAAAATCATGATGCCAATGCTATTTGTCCTATTGATAATCCTTGCCATCTGCTCCATATCCCTGCCCGGAGCAGGAGCAGGCATTGAATTCCTGTTGAAACCGGACTTCAGCAAAGTGGACGGCAATGTGTTCCTTGGAGCCATGGGCCAGGCATTTTTCTCCTTGAGCTTGGGGATGGGATGTCTCTGTACATACGCTTCTTACTTCCGCAATGATACGAACCTGCCCAAAACGGCACTCAACGTGGCGGCTATCGACACCATGGTAGCCATTTTGGCAGGATTCATCATCTTCCCTGCCGCCTTCTCTGTAGGCATCAAACCGGATGCGGGTCCTAGTCTGCTATTCATCACCTTACCTAATGTCTTTCAGCAAGCGTTCGGCAATATTCCCTGGCTGGCGATACTGCTGTCTCTGATGTTCTATATCCTACTGGCATTGGCAGCACTTACTTCCACCATTTCCCTGCACGAAGTGGTAACTGCCTATCTACATGAAGAGTTCAAGTTCTCACGCAGCAAGGCAGCCAGATACGTGACAGCGGGCTGTATTTTCTTAGGAGTATTCTGCTCACTGTCTCTCGGTATCGGCAAAAGCTATACCGTATTCGGGCTAAACCTATTCGATTTGTTCGACTTTGTAACGGCCAAGCTAATGCTACCGTTAGGCGGTTTCTTCATTTCCATCTTCATAGGCTGGTATCTGGACAAGAAAATCGTATGGGAAGAAGTCAGCAACAATGGCACTCTGAAAGTATCCGTCTACAAGCTATTGATATTCATCCTGAAATATATTGCTCCGATAGGAATTGCACTGATTTTTATCAATGAACTGGGTTTTCTGAAATAGGCCATCATGCAGACCCCCTTTAAAGAATTCCTTTATTTCTCCCGGGGAGAAAGGCGCGGAATACTGGTTTTGATTACCGGCATTATTCTCGTCTTTCTCTCCGGGTATATTTATATATACCAAAGAGAGAACCGCCCCCTCTCCGATGAAGTAATCCGGCGGCAGGCCACTGCCATGGCAGAATACGAATCGTTCATCGCATCCATACAAGAAAAGGAACAAAAATGGGACAACAGACTTAAACCTTCCTCCCAAAAACAACCGACAACCGTCTCCTTGGCCCGTTTCAATCCCAATATCGCCGACTCCGTCATTTTTTGCCGACTGGGACTGCCCGGATGGATGGCGCGGAACATACTCCGCTACCGTAGTAAAGGAGGGAAGTTCCATAAGGCAGAAGATTTCCGGAAAATATATGGAATGACAGAAAAACAATATCAGACACTCCTACCCTATATCCACATCACTCCGGAAGACACAGAAACAAGAACCGTCCAGTTATACAGCTCTCCTGCAAGCAATGACAGCGCCGTTACTTTCCGAATTGCACCGGAAAAATATCCGTCTGGGACCCTTGTCGACCTGAACCGCGCCGACACCACAGAACTGAAGAAAATACCAGGCATCGGTAGTGGCATTGCCCGTCTAATCATCGGTTATCGGCAACGCTTGGGAGGATTCTACAACATCACGCAATTACAAGAAATCCATTTGGACACCACCCAATTGCAGTCCTGGTTTTCCATCGACACCCGGGCCATCCACCTCATCAACCTGAACCGTAGTAGCATAGAGAGGCTGCGCCACCATCCTTACATCAACTTCTACCAGGCAAAGGCCTTTGTAGAATACCGGAAGAAGAAAGGCGACCTTCATAGTCTGAAACCTTTTGCACTTTACGAGGAATTCTCCGATACCGATTTGGAGAAAATCAGTCACTACGTTTGCTTTGAATAACAGCATCATGCAACATTTTTCAATGTCTGATGCAACCTTTTCACCAGTCATTTCGTCTAACAAGCAGAAACACCCTAAAAACAGGAAGGCCTACTGCAATAAGGATTAGAACCATCGTATCAATATGAAAAAATTAATGATTATAACCATGCTGCTGGGCAGTATGGCACAGAATGCTTTTGCTCAAAAAATAGAAATAAAAGGAACCGTCCGCGATGCTTCCGACAAGAGTATAGAGTATGTCAATGTGGTATTACAGACCATCGACTCTACTTTTGTCGCCGGTGTGACCACAAGTCCAGAAGGAGAATTCATCTTCAAGAACACTGCTGCCGGAGATTACAGACTTGTTCTTTCCAGCATCGGGTATAATACCGAATACATCACCCTCAATGGAGTAAAGCACCATACCGACCTTGGACCAATCGTCTTGGACAGTGCCTCCATCGCACTGGAAGGAGTGACTATCACCGGCTCCAGCCAAATCAGCCGTGCAGACCGCAAACTGGTTTTCCCATCCGAAAGACAAATGAAAACTTCCACAAACGGAGTGAATCTGTTGCAGGAACTGATGCTGCCACGTATTCTGGTCAACCCCATGAACAATGAGATTGGATTGTCCGGCGGTGGAGAACTGCAATTACGCATCAATGGAGTCAAAGCCGAAATAGACGAGATAAAAGCCATTCGCCCTGCCGACATTATACGTATAGAGTACCATGACAATCCGGGACTGCGCTACGGTAATGCCGAAGTCGTTTTGGACTACATAGTGCGCCGTCCCGAAACGGGCGGAAACTTCGGTGCCGACATTTCCCAAGGATTGAACACGATGTGGGGAAACTATAATCTGTACGGCAAAGTAAACCATAAAAAATCAGAATTCGGCTTCTCCTACTACATGGGACCGCGGGATTTTAACGGCATGTACCGCGACAATGAAGAAGAATTCCACCTGGCAGACGGCACTACACTCAGACGCCTGGAGAAAGGAGAGCCCAGCAAGGCAACCATGTGCCAGCACAACCTAAACGTAAATTATAGTTTGCAGGCTTCTGAGAATTCCCTTTTCAGCGCCACCTTCCGCCTTCGAGGAAACAATCAGCCACACTGGGATTATAAAGGAACTCTCTATAATGCCAATGATGAAACGGACGTGGTAGACATGACCGACCGTACCGACCAGAGCTGGACACGTCCCTCACTGGATTTGTACTACCAACAGAATCTGAAAAACAAGCAAACCCTGGTATTCAATGTAGTAGGCACCTATAATCGGGAAAAATCGCAGCGGCTCTACCAAGAAAGCACCCCGGGGAACATATTGACCGATATTGACAACAATATCCGAGGCAACAAATACTCCCTGATTGCCGAGGCCATTTATGAGAAGCAATATTCCAAGGGGAACGCATTGAGCTTCGGTCTGAGCCATACACAGTCCTACTCTAACAATGAATACAGAAACGGGCATTATTATGAAACCAATATGCACCAAGAGAACACATACATATTCGGAGAATACCGTGGAAAGATAGACAAACTAAACTACCGGCTGGGAGTGGCCATGACTCGTTTCTACTATAATCAGAGCGGCAAGGACAAATCTACCGAGAACTACAGTTTCAACCCGAGTATCGTTCTGCACTATGCCATGTCAGACAACTCCTACCTCCGCTGGAAGGGAAACATCTATAACGCTTCTCCTTCATTGGGCGACCTCAGCGATGTGGAGCAAGCAGTGGACTCATTCCAGATACGTCGTGGCAACCCGCATCTGAAATCATATATGTGCTATCATACGGAACTGACTTACGAATGGAAAAAAGGCATCTTTTATACCAATCTATGGGGAGCCTATGACTATCGTCCCAATGCCATTATGGACGAGAAGATTCAAGAAGGCAACAAAATAGTGCAGACTTGGGACAATCAGAAGGATTGGCAGAAACTCTCCGGGCGTGCCATGCTCCGCGTAGGACCCATCCGCGACATTCTGCAATTTTCTTTTACGGGCGGTGTCAACCATTACATGAGCCATGGCAATCACTACTCGCATACCTACACCAACTGGTTTTGTGAGGCAGAAGCCTCATTAAACTACAAACAGTTCTCTCTGTTCTGGCAGATAAACACCAATTGGAACAATTTCTGGGGAGAAACCCTCTCGGGAGGAGAAAACATCCAGATGTTAGCTGTATATTACAAGCATAAGAATCTTCGGGTAGGAGTCGGTGCATTCAATCCTTTCACCGACAACTATAAAGTACAAAGCGAAAACTGGAATAAATTCGCATCCTACAAGACAAATAATTATATAAAAGAAAGCTCCCGCATGTTCCTGGTGAACTTTTCCTACAACTTCTCGTTCGGCCGCAGTTTCAAGACAGCACAGCGGAAGGTAAACAACAGTGACAATGACTCGGGAGTAATGGGCACGGGGAAATAGGCTCAGACCATTTTATTGATTTCCCCGTCAATCAGATGTATCGTCCGGTCGGTGAGCTGCGCCAGTCCTTCATCATGGGTTACGATAACAAACGTTTGTCCGAAACGGTTACGTAAATCAAAAAAGAGCTGGTGCAGTTCTTCCTTATTATGGGTATCCAAGCTGCCGGAAGGTTCATCTGCCAGCACCACTGCTGGATGATTGATGAGAGCACGGGCCACCGCCACACGCTGCTTCTCACCTCCCGACAACTCATTCGGCTTGTGGGAGGCCCGTTCGGCAAGCCCCATGAATTCAAGAATTTCCGTAGCCGCCTCCTTGGCTTCCTGCTGTCCTCTTCCGGCAATGAAGGCTGGTATCATTACATTCTCCAAAGCCGTAAACTCCGGCAGCAGTTGATGGAACTGGAACACAAAGCCGATATGGCGGTTGCGGAATGCGGAAAGTTCCTTCTCCCTCATACGGTTGACTTGTGTACCGTCAATAACCACCGAACCGCCATCCGGCATATCCAACGTACCCATGATTTGCAGCAAGGTAGTTTTACCCGCTCCACTGGGGCCTACAATGCTGACAATCTCCCCTTTCTCTATCTCCAGGTCAATACCCCGCAACACTTGCAGGTTACCGAAACTCTTCGTTATATTCTCTAAATGAATCACTAGGCTATTTACAATTTGACAATTTACTATTTACTATTTGATAGTTTTCTTTCAAGTGCTATTACTATAGTCTTTTAATTACATATTCGGCCAAATAGCAGCCAAAAACTGCGGGCATGTAGCTCACTGTTCCACAGGTGGACTTCTTGTTCATCTCGTCGTCCGTCAGCAAAACGGCATTCGGATCAGCCTGTTCGGTGCTGAAAACAACTAGAAGTTTCCGCTTTATGCCCATTTTTTGCAGACGCTTACGCACAGCCTTGCTCAACCCGCAATGATAGGTATCCCAGATATCGGCAAAGCGCACTTGCGAAATGTCACTCTTTGCTCCTGCCCCCATGCTGGACACTATCTTGATATGCCGCTTCATGCTTTCCGCTATCAAGTGGCATTTTGGAGCAAGCGTATCGATGGCATCCACCACAAAGTCATAAGCCGCATCATCCAGCAGTTCCGGTATGTTCTCATCTTTCAAGAATACGGGCAACACTCTCAGTTCCAGAGCCGGATTAATGTCCCTGAAACGTGATGCCAATATCTCCGCCTTCTTTTGCCCCAGGGTAGAATGCAGAGCCGGCAACTGACGGTTTATATTCGTAGGCTGCACGGTATCGGCATCGACAATCGTCATCCGCCCCACTCCGGCACGGCATATCATCTCGGCCGCATAAGCACCTACACCACCCAGTCCTACGACAAGTACATGTGCCCGGCGCAGGCGTTCCATTTTTTCATCTCCTAATAAAAGTTGCGTTCGTTGTTGCCAATCTTCCATTTTCACCACAGATTACACGGATTTACACAGATTTTTGTCAATTATCAATTGTCAATCGTCAATTCTTCTTGAACCATTTATAGAACCATTTGCCTACCTTCTCGTAGTGCTGCGACTCGTTGTTGCCACGCGGGTTGGAGAAGGATACCGCATCCTGCGGCTCGCCCAGTTGGTCGGGATAGAGTACTATCAGGCTGTTATTTGCAAAGTACTTGCTGATTTGTGCCGGTAGCTTCTCGAAGGAGCTGTCATAGGAGATGGAGCCGCGGCGGGCGCTGATGATGACCAGCAGATGGTCGAAATTCACTTGTCCGGTCAGTATCAGCAGGTCTCCCCAGTCGTCCAGGCGGGAAAAGTCTGTCAATGTCTGTCCATATTTGGCTTTCACCAGCCCTTGAAGATGGGCGGTAGTCTCTTCATTGGCATAAAAATGCACCCGACAGCCCAAAGTACTCCCCAACCGGCAGAAATGTTCCACCCACTTCAGGAATCCCGCCTCATACTCGGCTTTCGGAGGTACCGCCACAATCACCCGCCTAATTGTGTTAATGGGCATCAGGAACTTGGAAACCATCACCTCGCGATGCAAGCCCTTCAGCAGATTCTCCGTCAGCATACCGAAGAATGAATCCACAATATTGACTTTACGGTGCAGACCTATAATGACATCCGTTGCCGCATATTCTTTTGCTGTATGGATAATGCCCGAAGCGATATTCAAGTCGTAACGCGTGATTTGCCTCAACGGCACATCTGCCGAGGCCGTTATCATGGCAGCCTTTTCCAGATAGCGTTTCCCACGCAATTCGGCACTTTCAGAACTGCTATCGTCGTTGATGACATTCAGTGCCAACAGATTATCCCGTTGTTTCGGGTCGCGTATCACCAAAGAAAGATTTATCAGGTCTTCAATCGTATCGGGGTTGGCTATCGGAATCAATATCTTCTCCGCTTCCACGGAGCGGTTTTCTTCCAGATGCGCCTCCTCCATGGCAATCTTCCGTGCGGCACGCTCCGTAATGAACGAGCTCACAATGCAAGTTACAAGAATCAGCAGGACGGTACCATTCAAAACATCATCGTTCAGCAAGCGTTCCCCATTGGGCAGAATGATGTTGTACCCCACCAACACAGCCGCCAGCGTTGCCGCTGCTTGTGCATTGCTCAATCCGTACATCAGCTCCCGTTCAATCCCTCCCATCTTATATATTTTCTGCGTCAGCCAGCAGGCAATCCATTTACCTGCCAATGCCACCACAATCATTACAGCCGCTACTTTCAGAGCATCGCCATGACCGAAAATCACATGCACATCAATCAGCATACCCACGCCTATCAGGAAATAGGGAATAAACAAGGCGTTGCCCACAAACTCCAGATGGTTCATCAGCGGAGAGACATGCGGAATCAGCCGGTTCAATACCAAACCTGCAAGGAAAGCACCCAGGATACCTTCCATCCCCACAAACTCCATCAATCCGGCTCCGAGAAAAACCATGGCAAGCACGAATATGAACTGCATCACGTTGTCATCGTACCTCCGGAAGAACCAACGGCCTATGCGTGGAAACAGATATACAATCAAAATACCCAGGAAGATAACCTTTATGACAAGCCATACCCAAAAGAAGCCGTCCGACTCCCCCTTGAACATACCACCCACAACGGCCAGAACCAGCAAAGTGAGTGTATCTGTAACCGCCGTCCCCCCCACTGCAATGCTCACACTACGATGCCGCGACACACCGTAACGAATCACGATGGGATAGGCTACCAGCGTATGCGACGCATACATACTTGCCAGTAGAACAGAGGTCAGCACCCCGTACTTCAACAAAGCTATATTCGTTACCAAGCCTATGCCTATGGGCACAATAAAAGCCAAGAGCCCCAGAACAAGCGCTTTGCCCCGGTTCTGTTTGAAGTCTCCCATATTCATTTCCAGACCAGCAAGGAACATGATGTAATACAAGCCTACTTTGCCGAAAAGCTCAAAACTGCTGTCACGCACCAAAATATTGAAACCATGCTCCCCAATGACAAGCCCCGCCAGTATCATTCCGATAATGTGCGGAATACGAAGCTTATTCAACAATATAGGAGCAAACAATATAATGAGGAGTACAAGGAGGAATATCCATGTAGGGTCGGTGATGGGAAGTTTCAAACTGAAGTCAAACCAATCCATAGGCTGTAAGTTTTAGGTTTTGAATGCAAAATAACGAAAAACTTTTCACTTTATGCGGTGTTATACAGCATTTTGTTATAAATTTGCGACCAATTCTATCTTTTTAGAGATAGTATTTCACTTTTTTATAAACTTAATTTAAAACAAAAGAAAAATGAAAGTAGCTATTGTTGGAGCAAGCGGAGCCGTGGGACAAGAGTTCCTGCGAGTGCTCGATGAAAGAAATTTCCCGTTGGACGAGTTAGTATTGTTCGGTTCTAAACGCAGTGCCGGAACCAAATATACCTTCCGCGGTAAACAGATCGAGGTGAAACTCTTGCAACACAATGATGACTTTAAAGGGGTTGATATCGCTTTCACTTCCGCAGGCGCAGGCACCTCCAAAGAATTTGCCGAAACCATTACCAAGTACGGAGCAGTGATGATTGACAATTCCAGCGCTTACCGTATGGACGACAATGTACCTTTGGTAGTGCCCGAAGTGAATGCCGCCGACGCCAAAGAACGTCCTCTCGGTATCATTGCCAACCCTAACTGTACGACTATCCAAATGGTAGTGGCACTGAAAGCCATCGAACAGCTTTCCCATATAAAGACCGTACACGTTTCTACCTATCAGGCTGCCAGTGGTGCCGGCGCCGCTGCCATGGATGAGTTGTACGAGCAGTACCGCCAGGTATTGGCAGGCGAACCCGTAACCGTTGAGAAATTCGCTTACCAGCTGGCATTCAACCTCATTCCGCAAATCGACATATTCACCGACAACGGTTATACCAAAGAGGAGATGAAGATGTTCAACGAGACCCGCAAGATTATGCACTCTGATGTAAAAGTCAGCGCTACCTGCGTACGTGTTCCCGCTCTCCGCTCCCACTCCGAAAGTATCTGGGTAGAGACCGAGCGTCCTATCTCCATCGAAGAAGCCCGTGAAGCATTTGCCAAAGGCGACGGACTAGTGTTGATGGACAACCCGGCAGAAAAGGAATACCCCATGCCGTTGTTCCTCGCGGGCAAAGACCCGGTTTACGTAGGTCGTATCCGTAAGGACCTCAGCAACGAAAACGGATTGACGTTCTGGATTGTGGGCGACCAGATTAAGAAAGGCGCTGCACTGAATGCCGTGCAGATTGCAGAATACCTGATTAAGGAAAAGGCACTATAAGTTCGAGGATTACCACATAAAATTATTTGAGGGTACTGAAAGTATAAATTATTCATATTTTCAGTACCCTCAAAAATTTCTCACTACTTGAGCAATCTCCGTCTATAATTTCACAAGGCTCATCATGGGAGCGGATTCATTATGTAAACGGTCAAGAGCTGTCACTACATAACGATATTCCGTTTCCCCATCTTTATAAGGCAATCTATAAAAGTTGTCGCATACGATGGATACAATATTTAAAGGATCATCAAGATCTATTTTTTCATTGGAAGTAAAACGATAAACCACATATTGCACAGCGCGATCCATTTCACTCTTATACTTCGGCTCATGCCACTGAAGCATATATTCACCGTTCACCCACAAAGCTGTGAGTTTGCGCACTTTTCCCGGTGCTTGGTTATCTATAAAAGTAAACACGGGTGGCAATGCAGGATACTTATGATACTCCCGTTTCAAACGTTCACGATACCCAGCTGTATCTGCCAGTAAAGTAAAAGCCGACCATTGACAACTACCTCCTATCTCGGGAAAAGAACGCTGTAACATCATCTTACACCCCAGCTGACTAAAGGCCGGATTATTGGGGTCAACATTTCGTACTGAATTTTCCACCGATTGCCCTATGAACAAAGGACGCTCTTCTGCATGTCTCGCCCACCATTCTACGAGTTCTTTATAATCTGCCCGCGGATGCCCTATTTCCCAGTAAAGCTGGGGAATATTATAATCCACCCAACCCTCACGAAGCCATAAAAGCACATCAGCATACAAATCATCATAGTTTTGAAGACTACCCGTCCTACTACCGAGTGGATCAGTAGTAGCATTCCGATAAATGGCAAACGGAGAGATACCAAACTTCACCCACGGTTTAATCTCCCGTATAGTTTTATGTACTTTTTCAATCAGCAAATTTACATTATTACGCCTCCAATCTCCTTTATCGGTAAAATTCTCACCATAACGAATAAAGCTCTCATTATCTGGGAAATCTTGTCCCTTAATCGGATAAGGATAAAAATAATCATCCATGTGGATAGCATCTATATCATAACGCCTCACAATATCACCCACAACCCTACATATATGCTCGCGACTTTCAGGCAACGCTGGATCAAAAAAAAGTTGGTCACCGTAAACAACAAACCACTCCGGATGCCGATTATAGATGTGTGTAGATGCCAATTCATCATCCAACTTATTCTTTACCCGATAAGGATTAATCCAGGCATGAAACTCCATAGCCCTCCGATGACATTCCTCGATCATAAAGCGCATAGGATCCCATTCCGGTTCCGGCTTTTTCCCTTGCTCCCCAGTGAGGAAACGGCTCCATGGCTCTAACTCCGAAGAATAAAATGTATCCGCTTCCGGGCGAACCTGAAAAATAACAGCATTCATGCCAACCTGCCGCAGAGAATCCAACATAACAAGCAAAGTATCCTGCAACTGCCTCGTAGGCATATCACGAAAATGCCCATGTACTGTTTGTATCCATGCTGCCCTAAATTCACGCTTAGGATGTAAAGATGAGGAAAGTGACTGCGCTTGTATGGATAAAACGAAAAGACAAACGCCCCCAAATAAAAGGATCCTTTTTAATCGCATTTCTGACTATTTTTTTATAATTAGAACAAAAGGGTGTACCTCAAATGAAGACACACCCTCGTTTATTCAACAATTAAAATAACGTTGTCACCAACCTGGATTCTGAGTCAATACCTGACCTTTATTCTCATAAATAGTCAACTGTGCAGCCGGTATGGCACGCAAATAGTAGCGTTCCGAATTCAATTCACCAGCCTTGAATATACGAAGTTCCTTTTCACGAAGATAATAAATATACCCTTTTTCAGTATCCTCATTACCCGGATTCTCTGGGTCGAACAGATAGAGCACTCTCTTGCCGGAATCATCTTTTGAAGATATTTCCGGATAATCGGCCATATTGACATAAGCACCTAGGAAAGACATGGTAGGATAACCATTTGCATCTTCTGAGTTTAAGTATTCAAACTTGGCCCAACGACGGAGGTCTTCACCACGACGGCCTTCCATAATCAACTCAATACGACGCTCACGACGGATTTCCCACAAAACCGGATTGACATCAGGGTCACGGGCAGGGTCATTAATAACAACCCCATTCACACTCAAGTTGCTGCCATTCAGTTGAACTTTCGGCATAGTCTTGGCTTCAGTATCTCCCCACTTCGTCAGCTGACGGTCACGGAGTTCATTGATAGACTTGTCAAGGTCGCTCTGCGAGAAAGCGTTACCCCCCACTTGGGCAATCTCATAACGCGCCTCTACATAATTCAGCAGCACTTCCGCATAGCGGATGCACGGCGCATCAGCCGGACTTAATCTACCGGTACAATAATCCAGACCAGCCACCCACCACTCGTCGTTCAAGAACTTTTTGGTAGGATATCCCGTTGGTGATGTACCTTCGGTATAATTTGTCCCCATGGCGCTCATGATACGAAGACTGTCGGCAACTGTTTGATACAAACGCGGGTCACGGTCTTGAAATGACTTCTGAATACTCGGGTCTTCCTTACCTTGATACAGCGGAGACTGACCTATCGGCAAACCGTCACTGCAAAGATAAGTGTTGATTACATCTTGCGTAACACCACCCTGAGTCTGATCTTCCGGACCATTGTAGGACATCAAAGCATTACACTGCAAACCGCTTGTATATTCACGATACCAGATGACTTCCGGATTGTTAGCCAAATCGTCCGTAGTAAACAAAGCATTATAAGTATTGCCTATTGAATAGATACCGGAGTTCATTACTGCCTCCGCACCATTAATGGCACCTTGCAGCAAGTTCTTAATATCACCATCCACCACTTTCTCTGAAGTAGGACCTACAGTAGTACCGTGATATTTCAGCCATGTGGCATGATACAGCATTTCGCGTGACATATACGCACCAACCACATATTTGTTGACTTGGCGCTTTGTGTCATTCGTACGTACATTATCCAATGCATATTGAAAATCCTCTTGTATCTTCTGCGCTACATACAAATAAGAGTCACGGTCTTTATAAAGAGCCGGGTCTGCCGGGTCTGTCACCTTATCGTAGTAAGGAACACCGCCATAATACTTTGCCAGCGTACTATAGGCCATTGCACGGAAATAGCGTGCAACACCTTCCCAGTGTTTCTTGGCTTCGTCCGAAATATTCATTCCGGGAATCTTCTCAAGCATGACATTGGCTTTATAAATAACACTATAATTGTCCGACCAAGTTCCCGTCCGGCTATTCCAGTCTGTAGTGGCAGAAGTGGAGAAATAAATATATCCTGAACCGTTTGTATTTGCATTATTCAGATTGATAAAATCATCCGTATAGTCATCTCCAGAGAAATAACCGGCAAAAACAGTATAGTCGGTACCATATCCTGTAAAGTAGGAAGAATAGAAGTCTTGCGCATAAGTACGCAAAGAAGTTTCAGTCTGCCAATAAGTGTCATTGGTCTGCTTGTCCTGCGGGTCTTTATTCAAAAAATCGTCGCAACCGCAGAGCGAGCCCATTGCCAACGCACAAACGATGTATAATAAATTTTTCTTTTTCATAACTGCAATTACTATTAGATTATAAACTAAGCTGAATACCGAACGACACTGTCTTCTGGTATGGATAGCTACGGCCAAAGTTACGCTGGTCACTCTTACCACTGGCCGTACGTATTCCTATTTCCGGATCGATAGCAGGTTTCACACCGTCGATGGTGAAAAGGTTTTCACCAGTGAAATAAACACGCAAACCTTGCACTTTGAATTTACTCAACCAAACCTTAGGAAGAGAATATCCTACAGTAAACGTCTTCAGACGCAGATAAGCCATATTCAGCAAATAGCGGTCATTCACGCTATAGTTACCCGAAGCAGACTGCTTGTAATCCATCGGACGGGGATAGAAAGCATCTGTGTTTTCGGGAGTCCAATAATCCTCAGCACCTTTGTAGAAGGGTTCACCGGTAGTAAAGCCTGGTAATACCTGGTTACCTGCCGCCCAAAGTTTTCTTTTGGCTACCCCCTGGAAGAACATGCTTATATCAAAGCCTTTCCAAGCAGCATCCAGATTCAAACCAAACTGTAAACGCGGCAGGGCGTTACCTATAACACTAAGGTCACCCTTGTCATTTGTATTGGTTTGTTTTACGATTTCACCGTTGTTGTCGAGGTCTTTATAAAGCACATCACCGGGAGCAAATTGATAACCGGCAGGGAATACTTTAGTCTGGTCGGGCAAACCGGCTTTCAAAGAACCGTCAGCATTAAAGTCATCTTCCGTCAAGAAACGGTCGAACTGCAAGCCCCAGATATCTCCCAAAACCATACCTTCTTTATAAGCACTCTTATCCCACCAGCCGGTAGCTCCATAAGAAGGAATCTTTGTATTATACGTCCACTTGGTTACTTCAGTCTTGTCATCGGCAACAGAAGCCGTCACGCCAAAGTGCAGACCATTCTTGAAGGTATGGCGATAGTCAATGGCAAGTTCCCATCCTTTGGTCTGGATAGTACCCATATTTTCATATGGAGCGTCAGCACCCAATGTGGCAGGTAGGTTGGCAGTAGTCAAAATATCACTGGTAGTACGGTTATACCAATCAAACGTTACTCCCAAAGCGTCATTGAAGAAACGGGCATCCAAGCCAAGGTCAAGTGTAGTAACCTTCTCCCAAGTAAGGGTTGAAGACACAATAGTCGGTTTTTGTGTTGACTGTACTTTCTTTCCATCGATAATCCAACTGTCTACAGAAGTGGACAGAGTGGAGATATAACGGTCGGTACCTACATCCTGGTTACCAATCATACCCCAAGAGCCGCGAATCTTCAACGTACTCAGATAAGGCTTCAGTGACTGCATGAACGGTTCTTCAGAAATACGGTAACCGGCAGACATGGATGGGAAGAAACCGAAACGATTCCCAGAGGGAAAACGGGAGGAACCGTCATAACGGCCGTTCAGTTCCAACATATATCGGTCTTTATAAGAATAATTAAGACGTCCGAAGAAGCCTGCTACAGACCACCAGGTATGCGAGGAGCTTGTAGTCTGGTCACCTGTAGCCAGATTCAATTCCGGTTTTGCGGGATCGAGCAGACCTTTGCGTTGTGCCCAGTAATATTCATATTCGCTCTTTTCAAGGCTGGAACCTGCCATCGCCTTAAAATCATGATCTCCCCAGCGTTTGGCATAAGTTGCCACGAAATTGGCTGTCAAATTCTCCGTGCGTCCGGTTTCCTGATATACATAATCATAAGTAGCAGCAGATAGATAACTGCCATAAGAATCACGTAATGCCTCAACAGACGGACGGGCAGTGAAGATTTCATAACCACTGGTCAAGCTCGGTGTACCATACTTCTTATAGCGATTTTCCACGCTGCTATAAGCAACATCTATATCCAGTGTTAAATCTTTGATAGGCTTGATAGTTGCACCACCTGTCAAACGCAGATACTCACGTTCTTTTGTGGTAATAGGAGCACTTTTCTGTTCGGTCAAGGCGTTACGGAACTCCTTGCCTTCAAAAGTACCGTAAGGCATCATCGGCTGCCAACGATACAGATAGTACATCGGGTCGTAAAGATCAGTGTTATAGTTGAATGGCTTGTCGTAGTCAGAACGGGTGAACATGACACCTGTACGGATAGACACATATTTGTTTAATTCAGAGTTCAAAGAGATATTGGCATTGTAACGCTTATAGTTGTCTGAATTGACTTTCATCATACCATCCTGGCTCAGATATCCCAAAGCGATATTGTAATTAGTCTTTCCGTTGCCACCGTTGATAGAAAGGCTATGGTTCTGTTGCGGAGCCCAGTCTTTGATGTATTCATCATACCAGTCCCAAGTACGGATAAAGAACATACCGCCATCGCGGAACTCAAAGTCACGACCCAATTCCATCTCACGGCCAAACTGGTCACCATAACCATATTTGTCCCAGTAATCCTTCATTTTCTGTACATGTGTAGCATCCACACGCATATTACCCACTACGTTATAAAATGCGGTAGACCCCTTAGTCTGATTGATTACACCTTGCAAGTTAATATCAGCCTGCTGCCATCCCGGAAGTTGTTCGGGCGTCTTGGTCGGCGTACGCCATGCAAAGTTATTGGTATATTTTACAGAGAGACGTTCATGTTTACTTCTTGATTTTGTGGTAATCAGCAATACACCAAATGCACCACGGGCACCGTAAATAGAAGCAGAAGCGGCATCCTTCAATACAGAAATACTTTCAATATCGTCCGGATTCACCATAGAAATATCCGTTACTTCCACATTATCTACCAGAATCAACGGTTTGGAGTCACCATTTGGAGAACCGATACTACCACGAATCTTGATAGTAGGCGCACCACCTATCTCACCGGAGTTAGTAGTAATGGTCAATCCCGGTACCGCCCCCTGCAAGGCACGGCCTATATCCGTGATAGGACGGCTATCAATTGTTTTGTTCACGTCCACGGAAGCCACCGCACCGGTCAGGTTCACCTTTTTCTGTGCACCATAGCCTACTACGACAACTTCATCCAACAATTCCGTATCATCTTTCAAAACAACCTTCA